>Ga0056108_1000396_pt1 | contig 13386 bp, 12 predicted proteins | sample WorMetG1BERMUDA1_FD_83875 | JGI IMG/M metagenome (GOLD analysis project Ga0056108, IMG submission 83875) | Marine gutless worms symbiont microbial communities from Max Planck institute for Marine Microbiology, Germany - Inanidrilus... ... | reverse complement strand
GTGCCTGATGCCTGACCATGTTCATATGCTGATTTCGATCCCACCAAAGTATGCAGTGTCGCAAGTGGTCGGGTACATCAAGGGGAAAAGCGCGATCCACGTGTCCCGAGTCTAACGAAAGCCCCCGGCTTTGCTAGGAGATTGTTACTGGCATTGCTCCCTTACCGGTCGTCCTGATGAGAAAGGCGAGCACGGCAGCTACGCGGGTGGGATTCCATGTCGGTACGGTGTCGTTTCGGGTAAGATGCGCAGCCCATAGGTCCTCGACGGAAAATACACCAGCGCCATGACTACCCACGCGACGGCAGAGAGACGGATCGGTGTTTACGGCGGAGAGCAGCTTGCCCGCTATGGTTTCGGCGACGGGCACCCCTTCGGCCCGGACCGCCACAACGCCTTCTGGGATACCCTCACGGAGTCGGGTCTGAAGGCGAAGATCCGGGCCCTGCCGCCGGTCCGGGCAGAGGACCGGGATGTGCTGCGCTTTCACACCGGTGCCTATCTCGAACAGGTAAAACAGCAATCCGTGACAGGCCTAGGCTATCTGGACTATGGCGATACCCCGGCCGTAAAGGGCATCTACGAGTCGTCACTGTTTGTCGTCGGGAGTACGCTGGATGCGGTGGCGCGGATCCTGGCCGGGGAGCTGACCCGCGCCATGGTGCCCATCGCCGGGCTTCACCACGCCCGGCGCGATGGGGCAGGCGGCTTCTGCGTCTTCAACGACTGTGGTATCGCCATCGAGACCCTGCGGCGGGTGCACGGTATCCGGCGCATCGCTTATGTGGATATAGACGCCCATCACGGCGATGGGGTTTTTTATGCCTTTGACGATGACCCCGAGCTCGCCGTCGTCGATCTTCACGAGGATGGGCGTTATCTGTATCCGGGCACCGGTCATGCCCATGAGACCGGAACCGGCCCGGCCCGTGGCACCAAGCTGAACGTACCCCTGCCCCAGTTTGCCGAGGACGGGTAGTTCCTGCACCAGTGGCCCGCGGCCGAGCGTTTCATCGAAGAGTCCGAACCCCAGTTCATTCTGCTGCAGTGCGGGGCGGACGTCCTCGCCGGTGACCCCATCACCCACCTGCAGATGAGCCTAGCCATACACCGAACGGTGAGCACTTCCCTGTGCCGGATCGCCGACGCCTGCTGTGAGGGCCGTCTCCTCGCCACGGGTGGGGGGGGATACAATCTGGACCAGACGGCACGGGCCTGGACCGAGGTCGTGGCCGCTATGGTCGAAGCCACTGAACGAGGCGCCGAGCCATGAAGTTGCTCCAGCAGGCCAAGTTCCACATCGGGCAGGTGATTCGCAACCGGCTGTTCAACTACCGGGGGGTGATGGTGGACGTCGTCGACCCGATATTTTTGGGTAGTGAGGCCTGGTACGATCAGGTGGCGCGCTCGCACCCGCCCAGGGACAAGCCCTGGTACCGGGCCCTGGTGCACGAGGCGGAGCACGAGACCTATGTGGCGGAGCGTAACCTAGAACTGGACCCGTCCGGAAACCCGATCCGGCATCCCCTCCTGGATGTCTTTTTTACTGACCTCGACGACGCCGGCTACCGACTGCGGTTTCGGCATAATTGAGGAAGGTTCTCGCCAACTTCGGGGCGGACCCGGGGGTTCGGCGCCTGATCAGACGGAGCAAATCATGTCAGCAGTTACCAAAGAGCAAGTCGAAGCAGCAATCAAGGGTTATCGAGAGCCCTACCTGGAACGGGATCTGGTCAACGCCGGATGTGTCAAGGGTGTGGAGATCGAGGGAGATCGGGTCAAGGTCAAGGTCGTTCTCGGATTTCCGGCCAAGACCGTGGCGGCGGCGATCACCGACCAGGTCAAGGCGGCAGTCGAAGGGTTGGCCGGGGTCGCCGGGGCCGAGGTCGAGGTTACCTGGTCCGTGGTCGCGCACTCGGTCCAGAAGTCGCTGAAGCCCATCGACAACGTCAAGAATATCGTCGCCGTCGCGTCCGGCAAGGGCGGCGTCGGCAAGTCGACCACCGCAGTCAATCTGGCCCTGGCGCTGTCCGCCGAGGGCGCCAGGGTCGGCCTTCTGGACGCGGATATCTACGGTCCCTCGCAGCCGCGCATGTTGGGTATCACAGGTAAGCCGGACTCCAAGGATGGCAGTACCCTCGAGCCCCTGAACAGCTACCACATCCAGGCCATGTCCATCGGCTTCCTGATCGACGAGGAGACCCCGATGATCTGGCGCGGCCCCATGGTGACCCAGGCCCTGGAACAGCTGCTCAACGACACCAACTGGTCGGAGCTGGACTATCTGGTAATCGACCTGCCGCCCGGCACCGGCGATACCCAGCTCACCCTGGCCCAGAAGGTGCCGGTCTCCGGTGCGATCATCGTCACCACCCCCCAGGACATCGCTTTGCTGGATGCCCGCAAGGGCCTGAAGATGTTTCAGAAGGTGGAGGTGCCGGTGTTGGGCATTGTGGAGAACATGAGCATCCACATCTGCTCCAAGTGCGGGCACGAAGAGCACATCTTCGGCGAGGGCGGGGGTCAGGCCATGGCCGATCAGTACGGAGTACAATTGCTGGGCGCGTTGCCGTTGGACATCAATATCCGAGAGGAGACGGACGGTGGCCGACCGACCGTGGTAGCTCAGCCCGACTCGCGGGTCAGCGAGATCTACCGGGAGATTGCCCGCCAGACCGCGGCCAAGCTGTCCTTGCAGGCAAAGGATTACGCGGCCAAATTCCCGCGAATCGTGATCCAGAACAACTGAGAAGACCTTGAACTTTTCGAGTGCGAACCTCCGTGACGTGGAAACGGAACCAGTCTGAACGCACCCTTGCCCGACAACCGATTTGGTAAGAGAAAACTACGAATCACGCGAATCCTCGCGAATAAGATCCCTGTCAGGTCCCAAAGGATCGATTCCCTCCCGTTCCAGCATGGAGATCAGCCGGATCAGGGGCAGGCCCATGAGTGTGTTCGGGTCCTCGCCTTCGAGGCGCTCGAACAGCGCGATCCCGAGCCCCTCGGACCGGAAGCTCCCGGCGCAGTTGAAAGGCTGCTCTCGGTCGATATAGGCCTCGATACGGGCAGGCGACAGCTGCCGGAAACGGACCCGGAAGGGCTCGCAGCAGATTTGCGTGCGTCCGGTAGCGGCATTGAGCAGACACAGGCCAACGTAGAAAGCGACTTCACGTCCCGATGCGCGGGTAAGCTGCGCGATGGCCCGCGCGCGGTTGCCCGGTTTACCGATCACCGTATCGTCTAGGTGGGCTACCTGATCCGAGCCGATGATGAGCACGTTCGGGTAGTCCTCGATGACCGCCCTTGCCTTTGCCTCCGCCAGCCGCACTACAAGGTCTTGGGGAGATTCATCCGGTCGCCTGGTCTCGTCCACATTGGGCGTTGCCGTGGCGAAGGGAATCCCAAGGCGCTCCAGCAAGAGGCGGCGGGAAGGGGAGGTAGAGGCCAGGACTAGGGTAGGAGCTAAGCTTGGTTGCGAATCGATGGGGTTCACCCCTTCTTACTGAGACGCTTGACTAGGATTCCTTGAGGGACCCAAATCTTTACCAATGAGTCAAGTTTGTGCACTCCCAAGGGGGCAGTTGTCAGGGGGCAGGTAGTATCAGTTGTTTGCCCCTGAAAACTGCCCCCTGTCCCCTGAATTGTTGGGTATGGCACACCGCCTTCCTGCCGGCAGACAGGTCCCTGGTACCCCGTTTCACCTTATTTTTCACTCTCAGAGCCCTCCCAAACGCGCCCCGGCAAGGCACTGCGCGCCGGGAATGCCCTCACTCGAATTGCCCAACGCGGTAACGCTCGGGCGCATTTGGGGGGCTCCCTGCGCTCGCGCAACAACGCCGCTGGCCGCTTCTCGTCGCGCTGAGCATGCAAAATAAGGTGAAACGGGGTACTAGTGTGCCTCATCTCGACTCGTCGATCTGAGGTAGAGCCTCCCTAGGTCTTGTTGACATTTACCGCCCCGGCGCTTCCGACGCCGTTCGTGAAGGGGAATGGGTCCGTACCATTATCCTACGCGGCACGCTCGATCATCCGCTCTGCTGCCCGCCGCGCACTCGGTGAAGTATTGCCGTTCCCGGTGTTCGGATCGCTTACCGGAATTGAAGGCGGATACGGGGCGATGGTAACCCATGACGCGGGTCCAGACTTCGCAGCGCGTGCGTTCGTCATCGTCTAGTATCGGTGTGTCGGATGGTTTCATGTTTCTGAAAAACCTCGCTGGTTTTCTCTTGTTGTCTCAACAATCCTGAATGATTCGGCGTTGTCGGAGGATTCGACGTGTTGCGTTCGACGCACCAAGACTCGCTGATCGTCTGCCAAGTCAGTACCAGCGTCTTAATGCAACCTTACACCCACATGACCCCCCGCGCGGCCTGTGGGCCTGGATCCGTTTTAACCAGACGGCTTCTCAATGGGATCAGGCCGCGACCGGCTTGCTGATGGGCATGGGCCTCTTTCGGGCGTCTCCGCTTCCGACATCTCCGCCCGCTTTTGGGCGATCAGCTCGGCGTCGCAGGTGGGGCAGAATTCGTGCTCGCCGGGGAGATAGCCGTGCTTGCAAATGGAGAAGATGGGCGTCACCGTGATGTAGGGCAGGCGGAAGTTGGTCAGTGACCGCTTTACGAGACGCTTGCAGGCCTCCACGCTGGAGATGTGCTCGCTCATGTAGAGGTGCAGTACGGTGCCGCCGGTGTATTTGGACTGGAGCTCTTCCTGTAGTGCTAGGGCTTGGAAGGGGTCGTCCGTATGCCCTACCGGGAGCTGGGAGCTGTTGGTGTAGGAGGGGGCCTCCGGGGGCCCGGACTGGATGATGTCCGGGTAACGCTTGCAGTCTTCCTTGGCGAAGCGGTAGGTAGTGCCTTCCGCCGGGGTGGCCTCCAGGTTGTACATGTGCCCGGTTTGTTCCTGAAACGCGACCATTTGCGCGCGCAACCGGTCGAGGAAGCGGACGGCTATGACCCGCCCCTGGGCGCTGGTGATGTCATCGGCATCGCGGGTGAAATTGCTGATCATCTCGTTGATGCCGTTGACGCCGATGGTGGAGAAGTGGTTGCGCAGGGTGCCTAGGAACCGTTTGGTATAGGGGAAGAGCCCCTGGTCCATGTGGCGTTGGATCACCTTACGCTTGATCTCTAGGCTGTTGCGGGCGATTTCCAGCAAGGCATCGAGCCGGGCGTGGAGTTCGGCCTCGTCGCTGGGATATAGGTGTCCCAGCCTCGCACAATTGATGGTCACCACGCCGATCGAGCCGGTCTGCTCCGCGGAGCCGAAGAGCCCGTTGCCGCGCTTGAGGAGCTCGCGCAGGTCAAGCTGCAGCCGGCAGCACATGGAACGCACCATGTTCGGCGTGAGCTCGGAGTTGATGAAATTCTGAAAATAGGGGAGCCCGTAGCGAGCGGTCATGGCGAACAGCCGGTCCGCGTTCTCGCTCTCCCAGGGAAAGTCCGCGGTGATGTTGTAGGTGGGGATAGGGAAGGTGAAGATACGCCCCTTGACGTCCCCCGAGGTCATCACCTCGATATAGGCCCGGTTGATCAGGTCCATTTCCGCCTGGAGGTCACCATAGGTGAAGGGCTGCTCTTCGCCGCCGATGACCGGGACCTGTTCGCGCAGGTCTTCCGGGCACACCCAATCGAAGGTGAGGTTGGTGAAGGGGGTATTTCCGGTAACGAAGGTCTTGCCGCGACGGCGTGCAATGAAGGTACCGTTGCGCGTGGTCGGGCACCAGACCTTGCCACGGTAAGCACGGCGTTGAATGAGCTGGATATAGGTCTCACGGTTGCGGACGACGTTGAGCACGTGGACACCCGAGTCTGCTCGCGTGTAGACGGTACTGCCGTAGCCGGCCAGGACGCAAAGCTCCTGCAGCGCATCCAGGTTCTCCCGGTCGTTGGTGTAGATGCGGGTGCGGCCGTTCGGCTCGACGCTGCCGTCGCCCCGAATGTAGGTGTCTAGGAAGAGCCTGATCTGGCGCGCCGAAAGGGTACGGATCAGCGGCGGCACGCACTTTCGCGGCGTGTAGCGCAGCACCAGTTCGCTGCCTTCCGCATTGAGCCGATAGCGGCAGACCGGGTGGTTGGCGTAGGTTCCGGTCTGCAGCCGTTCGTGCCAGCTCAGTCCCAGCTCCGTCAGGACCCCCTCGATAGCGGCGGCGTTGTCGCGCTTGCCGGTGGACTGCCAGAGGCTTACGCGGCGGCGACCGTCATTGAAGTCGAAATTTCCCTCGGATACGACCCAGGTCAGGAGCTCGACCAGGTTGTCGTCTACCTCATGGACAGAGGTGGTGTCCCAGGCATTAGGCACGATGACCGGCGACTTCAGCTCGGCCACCTCTTCGATGTCTTCGAGTACCCAACGGTTGTCGCTGTTGAACAGCTTGCGCATCACCTTGTGCCGGGGCGTTACCCACTGCTCCTGGGTGCGGTTGAGCAGCACGTACATTTCGCCGTCGAAGTCGTAGGCGGTTATCGCCAGCGGCTCCAGATATTCCAGCCGATTATCACGCCAGTCGACCGTCGCGATCTTCTCCCCCTTAATAATCTGGTCATGGCGCTTCCAGCCGTTTTCCGTCAGGCATTCGGTTTCCTCGTCGACACACTGGCAACCCCACCGGGAGGGCACATTCAGGTTATAGATGAGCTCCTGAATGGCCTGTCTGACCTGCGCGTAGTCCAGGCGATCCTTGCGGACATAGGGGGCCATGTAGGTATCGAAGCTGGAGAAGGCCTGGGCACCGGCCCATTCGTTTTGCAGGGTACCGAGGAAGTTGACGATCTGCCCCACGGCGGAGGACAGGTGCCGGGGCGGGCCCGCCTCCACCTTGCCGGGGACCCCGTTCAACCCCTCGTGCAGGAGGGTGCGCAGGGACCAACCCGCGCAGTAGCCGGCGAGCATGTCCAGGTCGTGGATGTGGAGGTCCCCTTCCCGGTGAGCGGTGCCGATCTCCGGCGGGTAGACGTGGGAGAGCCAATAGTTGGCGATCATCTTACCGGCGCTGTTGAGGATCAGGCCCCCCAGGGAATAGCCCTGGTTGGCGTTGGCGGCGACGCGCCAGTCGGAGCGGTCCAGATACTCGTTGACGGACGCGGCCACATCCACCAGGGTACGATGGTCTTGTCGCAGCCGGGAGTGCTGCTCGCGGTAGACGATGTAGGCGCGGGCAGTCTCGAAGTGGTTGGCGGAGATCAGGGTCTGCTCCACCACATCCTGGATGCCCTCGATGTCCGGGATGCGGCCCAGCTCGAGGCGGTGGCTGATGACCTTGATGACTTGGGTGGTGAGCCTGGTCGCTTCGAGGGCCCCGAACTCCCCGCTGGCCTGACCGGCGCGCAGGATGGCGGACTCGATCTTGCGGGCATTGAAGGAGACCTCCCGACCATCACGTTTGCGCACGCGGGTCGGCAGGATCGCGAGACGGGGCAGGGTATCGTGCATGCTTTCTAACCCGTTCGGTTAAACCGATCTATTTATAGATTTAAACATACAATATCTTGTGTTTGAAATTATTTTGGTTACTAGATATTGGTTTTTGACCAAGATCAACAAGGCGTCTCCCGGGGGGAACGGCCGTGGGGTGAACCACAGAGGACACAGAGAACGCAGAGTCGGGAATCCTTTCCTTTTTGCGTTCATTCGCGTTCATTTGCGGCGGATTCAAGTTATGGAAAGTCTGGTCTGGGCTGGCGACTTCCGGCTTCACCGCGCTCGAACTGCTGATTACGGTTGCGATCCTCGGTCTGGTCACGTCGCTGGCGGTTCCGGCGCTGCGGGACTTCGTGTTGGAGAAGCGGGCGGTCAGTGGCCTCAACGAGTTCATGGCGGCGGTCAATTTTGCGCGTAACGAGGCGGTCAGACGGGGGGTATCAGTGACCCTATGCGCCAGCGTCTCGCCCCAGGCCGTGAAACCCGCATGCGATGCTAGAAAACGCTGGGAGAGCGGCTGGGTCCTGTTCGCGGACTATGATCGGAACGCCAGGTTGGATCCGGGCACCGGCGCTTGCCTGATCGGGAAGGATTGCCTGTTGCGGGTATGGGACGGGATCGATGACATGACGCTACGCGCCAGACGGGTGCGGATGACTTTCGATAGCTTGGGGGCGGCGCGGGGTTTCAATGCGACCTGGCGGTTGTGTGACGAGCGGGGGGTACAGGCCGCGCGGGCGGTCATTCTGGCTCCGAGCGGGCGCCTGTGGCGGGCCAGGGACAGCGACGGCAACGGGATCCCGAATAGTAGTGGGGGTAACGACATTTCGTGCCCGTAATTCCATCGGGTCCGGATAACTTCGGCACCTGAAGCTGCATGCTGAGGTTATGATATGCAAGGAGAAAGCAAGCATTTCAGAAGCCGTCTGAAAAAGGGCCGTAGGCCATAGTCGGGAGTAGGCTGGGTTGGGGAACGAAACCCAGCGTTTACGGGCTCTGAAGTTATATCCTGGCTATCCAAGAGGTACCAGAGATGCCGAAGCCGACACCACCGCACCGTCCCCAGGCGGGCAAGACCATGGACACCGATCGCCTAGACCGAGTCGTTGCCGACGCCCGTCGGGCCCGGGACGAACGCGAGCAGGGTTATCGGGAGCAGGCACTCAAGCTCTATCCCTGGGTCTGCGGTCGCTGCGGACGTACCTTCAACCACGCGAACCTACGCGAGCTGACCGTTCACCACCGGGACCATAATCACGACCACAATCCCGCGGACGGGAGCAATCGGGAGTTGCTCTGCCTGTACTGCCATGACAACGAGCACCAACGCTACGAGCAACACACCGCCCCCGGCGGCGGACCCACCGAACGGAAACCGACCACCCAGACCACCCAGACCACCCAGACCACCCAGACCACCCAGACCACCCAGACCACCCATCGACCATTCGAGGGTCTGGAAGCATTGCTGAAAATCAAGGAGTAGAGAATTGTAGGTTGTCCAAATGTGTTAGCTTTTAGGAAATTTCTTAAGAGGATGTTGACATGTTGCATGGGCACGAGCACGTGAACAGGACCGGCGGATAAAGTGATGTTGGACTATCGGCGGGAATTCCTCGATTTCGCCCGCGCTGTGGGGGCCCTGAAATTCGGCACGTTCCGGCTCAAATCCGGCCGCGAGAGCCCCTATTTTTTCAATACCGGTCTGTTCGCCGGCGGTGGCCGCTTGGCCCGGCTCGGCCGCTTCTACGCCAGAGCCATCATCGCCGCGGGGATACCGTTCGATCTGCTCTACGGGCCCGCCTACAAGGGTATTCCATTGGCTGTGGCGACCTGCATCGCCCTGGCCGACCACCAGAACCGGGACCTTCCCTACGCCTTCAACCGCAAGGAGGCGAAAGACCACGGTGAAGGCGGCGAGATCGTGGGCAGTCCCCTCGCGGGTGATGTGTTGATCATCGACGATGTCATCTCCGCCGGGACCTCGGTGCGGGAATCCGTAGACATCATCCTAGCCCACGGCGCCCGGCCGGCGGGTGTCGTGATCGCCCTCGACCGCCAGGAGCGCGGTTGGAACGGACGTTCGGCTGTCGCCGAGATCGAAGAGATTTACGGCCTGCCGGTGTTCAGTATCGTTACCCTCGCCGACCTGATCGAGTACCTGCGGGCAGATCCCGCGACCTCCGATCTGCTCCAGGCTATCAGGGACTACCAAGCCCGATATGGAAGTGCCTAACGAGGCTTCGCCTCAGACCGACGAGTCGAGATGAGGCGCACCAGGGACCTGCTCCTCCTGCGGCAGGCAGGGGCAGGTGATGCGTCGTACCAACAATGCAGGGAGCAGGGGGCAGTTTTCAGGCGCAAACAACTGGTACTACCTGCCCCCTGATAACTGACGGTTCTGGTGAGCCGATTCCGACTGATTGGCGTTCATTCACGTTTATTTGCGGAAAAAGTAATCACCAATGGAAGTCCCGATAACATTCGGTTCGGTTCTTTCATTCCGGGAATTCTTTTGCCTTGGAGGTTACGGATGCAGCGCCTGATCCAAGATTCCGACTGCCTGCCGCACGCCCTCTACCGTGCCGAGCAGGTGCGTGAGCTCGATCGGACCGCTATCGAAGAGCACGGAATTCCCGGGGCCGAGCTGATGGAGCGCGCGGGTCGTGCCGCTTACCGGCTGCTGCGGCAACGCTGGCCGGACGCGCGGGTCGTCACCGTGGTCTGCGGTGCCGGTAACAACGGCGGCGACGGCTATGTGGTCGCCCGTTACGCGCAGACCGAGGGTCTCGATGTGCGGTCCTGCAGCTCGGGAATCGGCAACGGCTGCGGGGAGATGCCCTGACCATGGCGACGCGGTTTCGGGAGGCGGGCGGCATCGTCGAGCCCTTTCACGGTCTGCCCGAACGCGCGGACCTGATCGTCGACGCCATCCTGGGCACGGGGCTGGAGCGGGAAGTCGCTGGGGAGTGGGCGCAGGCCATTGCCGCGATCAATGGGCACCCTGCCCCGGTGATTGCCATCGACATTCCCTCCGGTCTGCACTCGGATCTCGGGAGAATTCTGGGTACGGCGGTTCGGGCGGAGGCCACCATCAGCTATATCGGGCTCAAGCAGGGCATGTTCACCGGTGCTGGACCCGATTGCTGCGGCGAAATCCGCTTCGATGCCCTCCAGGTACCGGCCACGGTCTATGCCCGGCAAATACTCTCCGCGCGCCGACTCGAGTGGACGCAGCTCCGGGGGCTCCTCCCGCGCCGGCCGCGTTCCGCCAACAAGGGGAGTTTCGGACATGTGCTGGTAGTCGGCGGGGCGCGGGGGTACTCGGGTGCGACGCGGCTGGCGGGGGAAGGCGCCCTGCGCACCGGTGCGGGCCTGGTAACCATCGCCACCCATCCCGAGCATGCCGCCTATCTCAACCTCGACCGACCCGAGCTCATGTGCCTGGGGGTCGAGGGTCCGGCCCAGCTGGACTCCATACTTGCAAGAACCACGGTGGTTGCGATCGGGCCGGGTCTCGGCAAGGATGCCTGGGGCAGGCGGCTGCTCGATCGGGTCCTGGAGAGCGAACACCCCCTGGTTGTGGACGCGGACGCCCTCAACCTCCTCGCCGCCGCACCTGCCTGCCGGGACGATTGGGTGCTCACGCCACATCCGGGTGAGGCCGCCCGGCTGCTCGCAACCGAAACGGGCGCGATCCAGGCGGACCGCTTCGACAGCGTCCGCCGCCTGCGGGACCGCTTCAGCGGGGTCGTGGTCTTGAAGGGCGCAGGGACCCTCGTCTCGGGACCGTCGCACAAGTCGCCCGGCGTCTGCACCGGCGGCAATCCCGGCATGGCGACCGCGGGGACCGGCGACGTGCTGACCGGCATCATCGCCGCACTGATCGCCCAAGGCCTCGGTGCCGAGGACGCCGCCGCTGCCGGGGTGTGCCTGCACGCCGCGGCAGGCGACGCGGCGGCCGCAGACGGTGAACGCGGATTACTGGCAAGCGATCTGCTGGCGCGGATTCGGCCTCTGATCAACCCTTTAAGAGGATGAAAAACTCGGTGTCCTCACTGGTAGGATATTTTGCGCAAATTCGCCTTCTCAGCAAGCCAAAGGGGAATCGTATAACTTGCTGTTGTTGTTGAGAAAAGACTGCCTGTTCTGTCATCAGTCAGAGTGCTACGGACCGCCGTCCCCTTCGATCAGTCTGGAATCCATAAAGAGCCTCTATCTATATTATCATTCGGTTGCCCTGCCTTACCTGTCGGGTTTGCGACACCCTTGAAATAGTTCATGGTATATATCGAGATTCCTCCATCACTCCAAATCTAAATTGCCAGAAGCCGGTGACCGGCAGCTGGTGGCTGGAAACTTGCACCTTGCCATTTCAGGCTGCTCCCGATAGATTATCTCGAATGGACATGCCTCCGGCCGTAGAACCATGACCCAAATAGAGATAGAACGAGCTATCGAGACGATCTGGACCCTGTTCCGGGAAACCGACCGGCGCTTCCAGGAAACCGACCAGCGCCTCGATCAGCGTTTCAAAGAGACCGACCAGCGCATCGCAGAGACCGACCAGCGTCTCCGACCGGCGTTTCGAGGCTACGGAGCGGGAGATCGAGGCCCTTTCGGCCCAGACGTGGGCGGCCGAGAACCTGTTTACCAGCCAATGGGGCCGGTTGCTCGAGGCCCTGGTAAAGCCGGGGGTACTGGTAAAGCCGGGGGTAGTCGAGCTGTTCCAAGCCCGGGGGATCGCGGCCAACCGCAGTTTTTCTCGTTACCTGATTCTAGATTTTAGCCATCTCTTCTGGAAGAATACGCTTGGTCTGCACGATCTCGAGGATACTCCGCAGCTGCTTCAAGGCACCTATATGGGTCTGGCGAGCACGCTCGCGGGTCACGCCGAGCTCCCGGGCCACGTGCTCCAGGGTAGACCGCTCATAGCCGTGGAGTCCGAACTGGCGTTCCACCACTTGGTGCCGCTTGGCGTCGAGCTTTTCCAACCATTGGTTCAGATGGGAACGGATATCGCGGTCCTGGATCTTATCCGCAGAATCACCAGCTGCCTCGTCCTGCAGTATATCTAGGAGGTGCCTGTCCGCATCCTTGCCATATGGGGTGTCGACCGAGGCGATACGCTCGTTTAGATCGAGCATGCGCTTGACCTCCGCGATGGACTTGTCCACAAGACCGGCAATATCCTCCGGGGTGGGCTCGTGGTCGAGCCGCTGCGTGAGGCCCCTGGCCGCCTTGAGATAGACGTTGATCTCCTTGACTACGTGAATGGGGAGGCGGACCGTACGCGCCTGATTCATGATAGCCCGTTCGATGTTCCGACGGATCCACCAGATGGCGTAGGTCGAAAAGCGGAAGCTACGTTCCGGATCGAATTTCTCCACCGCATGGATAAGGCCGAGATATCCTTCCTCGATCAGATCCAGGAGGGGGAACCCGCGGTTGAGATAGCGATGCGCGACCTTGACCACCAGCCACAGGTTGCTGACGATCATGCGCTGGCGTGCGGAACTGTCACCGCTGTGGGCGAGGCGGGTGAAACGGGCCTCTTCCTCGGCCGTCAGCAGCTTGGAGCCGCCGATCTCGTTGAGGTACAGACGGGCTGCATCCAAGTCATCTGCCCCTCCCGCGTACCGATTCGGCGCCGCTGCAACCGCATTCGACGCTCCATCATCCTCGCTCGTCCCGGCACCGCTCGCTTCCGGCTCGAAACTATCCGGCGCATCTTCCATGGCATCATCGTCGATCTCAGGCTCCGTATCCGGATCGTCTCGCTCGTCGGTCCTCGTCATGTGGACATTACCTCGCAGCTAGGCAGTGTTGACATTTAGACAGAAAATATTTCTGAATCAACAAGTTAGCCCGTAGATCCTATAAAGGCCCGTAGCGGGTTAACCTTATAAGGGTAAAGCAACCTCAAGAGGAGAACCGCAAAGATGACTGCGGACCTTCAAGACC
>Ga0056108_1000394_pt1 | contig 13493 bp, 12 predicted proteins | sample WorMetG1BERMUDA1_FD_83875 | JGI IMG/M metagenome (GOLD analysis project Ga0056108, IMG submission 83875) | Marine gutless worms symbiont microbial communities from Max Planck institute for Marine Microbiology, Germany - Inanidrilus... ... | reverse complement strand
TTTAGAATGCATGTGTGAAATGTGCTGCACGCGGCTCGCTGAAAATACAGGACGCAAAAAATCGCCATTTTGGCGCCATCGCACAACTTTGTTGGGATGTGTCTTCGCAGCTGAGGCATGTATTGACAATTGGAAAAAAACTTGTTAAACATCGATACCTCCTCCACATGTCCTTATAATATGGTGAACTTATGGCCTGCTAACGGCTGAGATCTGTTGGCGAGTTTGGGGCACCCCTGCAAATTTCAATGGCTTTCGCGTCTTGGTAGCGTTACTGCATGGCATTTAGTAGTGGGTGTCAGCCAAACTTTGCGGCGTTGAACAGAGGGTGCCACCTATATTCTGCAGGGTGACCATCACGTTGGGCATTGGCCCACATTCTAGTTGTATTTGAACTGACCGGGTTTTAGTACAGCAACTGAATGGCAGTGATAATAGCTGGAGTATAAGAAGCCAAGGAAACCTTCACTATTTGTCTTCTTCATAGTGGAATAGTTTTTATTTCTCTATTTTTGATATTATGCTGTAAATTAGTGCACATTTGTGCAGACTGACAAAAAGGAGGTTTTTTTACAACAACAACAATCGTTTTACGGCCCTTTGTCCTGGACTACTCGGGTAAGCCGGTACCAGAAGAAACATTCACCCAACCACCATCCTAATCATCATCCAGTCTTTATCAGCTTCTTCCATCTACTATGATCCATAGGATCCTCCCTGTTCAAATTGCGTGCTTGGCAATCTTCTTGCACAACCTGTCTCCACGTCCTCTTTGGTGTACCTCTGTTTCTGGAGCCAGAGGAGGTTTTTAAAAGTCCAATAAATTGTTTACAGTGTTGCAGTGTGTTACAGTTTAATGAGTTTTCCAATAGACAAAATATGATTGAATTTGCGTGCTTTTGTGATGAGTGACCTGTGCTTGTTTTTTTTGCAGATGGATGTGCACAATTTAGCGATAATGTTTGGTCCGACGCTAGTCCGGCCGCAGGACAGCAGCATCTTGGTCATGGCTCGAGACAATGCTGACCAGTGCCGTGTCGTTGAAAGCGTCATCAGTCATGTATGTCTTGCGTTTATATTTCATATTATTTATATACCTTTCTGTGCACCGCTTACCGTTAAGCGATTGTGAATGTGTGTCTGTCTAAGAATAACTTGAGTAATAATTATGATTCATGACCATATTTTTTCTTATTTGCTTGTTTGTTAGCTATTCGATTTTTTGATCACAATTTTCAAATAAAGTTACTTACTATATTAATGACCAAATTAATGCTAATGTAGCATCATTGGTCTGAATTATTGTGATAGTGTTTGTATGTTTGTGAGAACACTGTATGTTATGATACAGACTTGGTCAGCATCATAATGCTGATCTGTAAGCTAAATGCTGATAGATTAGCATTTAGCTGTAATGGAGCAGTGCATCAGAATTTGATTGAATTTCTTAAGACTTAAAAGCCACTTTTTGTTATTTGTTTTTTTAATCACTGGTAATTACCACCACCACTACCAACAATAACCATTGTATGGCCCTTTGTCCGGGACTACCCGGGTGAGCCAGTACCAGAAGAAACATTCGCCTACCCACCATTCTGATCATCATCCAATCTTTGTCAACTTCTTCCATCTACTGCGATCCATAGCATCCTCCCTGTTCAAATTATGTGGTTGGCATCTTTTTGCACAACCTCCCTCCATGTCCTCTTTGGTCTACCTCATGGTCTGGAGCCCTCCATCTCATATTCCATACATTTCTTCACCCAATCAGTGTCTTTGCAACAGATGCCCATACTATCGCGACCTGTTTTGCTGTAGTACCAAGATTATGATCATCTATACCTAGTCTTTCTCTCAACTGCTTACATGGAATGCTATCTTTTACCTTAACATTACACATCCACCTGACCATTCTCATCTCTGCTCGCTGAAGTGCCACCTCATTTTTTTTCCTGACAGGCCAGGTCTCGCTTCTGTGCAGGCATACTACTTTGCATTCAGCCTCCCTCTCCTAATCAGAGATATATCCCTATTGGTAATTACCACCAAAAATGTTGTTGATGGCTTAATTTGTCACTAAGGAATGTTTGTATGTTACTGTGAGTTTATTATGTTATCGCGAATCTGTCTAAATCTGATACTGCTGTGAAAGTAGCTGTGTCAGTTCAACTGGTTCAGACATTGTTGACGGCTTGTTGCAGTGTGATTGGTTCTTCAGTTCCTGGGACGAAGATGTGAACGTTCCAGTGGACGAGGTGCCGTCTGATCCAGTGCCAATCTCAGGAATGAGTGAGCAGCTGCTTGCCAAGGCTGAGAGTCTCGGTAAGCGACATCGTTGCCTTCATTGATTCTTAGCTTTTCTCTTGCGGACTGTGTCTTTGCCACACCTGTAGGTTAATGAACAGTTCTGGTTTCACTTGCCATACTTGGTGTTTGCTTCTGATGCAGTATTGTAATGATGCTCAAGAACAGGTTTACTTTGGCTTTAGCTTTATTTGTTGCAAAGGTTGAAAATGTTGAGGATGTTCAGAAAAATACATGCAGATGTTTAATATGCCATCTTGCTAGCAGCCATATTTGCAGTAGCTGCGACTTAGTGGTTAAGGAGACAAACTCACAGCAGCGGACTCATGTTTGATTGCCACTGCTGTCTTTGTGAGTCGGCGATGACAGCAGGAAGGGCGTCTGATCAGAACTGTTGTCAAGTCTTACGTTACCCAGGGGCACTTGGTAGCCATCAAGCATGAGTGTGTAGGACGTCAAAAGATGATTTTGCATAGACACCAAGGTCCACTGCATTGATGCTCATCCCTTTGTGATGCTTCGAGCCAGAGAGGCTTAAATCCAGTAAACCTAGCATATGACTGACGTCCATCCAGTGCGTGTTCGAGCTAGATGAATATGCCAGCATTCCTGACCTACTGTTACTCAGACCTCGTTGTTTCTTCCCTAGCAGTGGCTGGAACTGTTGCCAGTACTCATTGCACATACACATGGAAGGATGGCCAGGCTGAGTTTGTTACGTGGTTGGTTTAAATACCAACATGGTATATGTGCAAAATCCTCACTGTCCCTGGCTAGAATAGGTTAGTTACTGCCGGTGCGTCCACATCATGGAGAGTGGGCAACGGCAGCCTTAAGGTAGATAATGCAGACAAAAGGTATGCCGGCTGGCCAAAGGAAAGGGAGTGGCTGTGTTAAATCACAAACCTACCAAGGTGCTGCGACTAAGTACGAGTAACCCGGTAGCGTCTCACAAGCTGGACACATGGAGTCTGCATCAAAACATGGCTGCTGGCTAAATACAGTGAGGTCAGAGGAAAGCTTCTGCAGAGAGGACCAACCATAGGAGAGGGACACTCAGGAAGACAAAAACTGCAGGGAACGCAATGGAAAACCACCCTGGAAAATACATGATGCTTGAGAATGTGAGTATGCAGGTGCATTGTAGACATGCCGTCACGGCCTCTCACCTGGAGTATCACCCCTAGACACGACATGCTAAAAATGTAATGGACCTGCTGATAACAGCAGAAGACTAGAGAGAGATACCCATAAAAACAGTTGACAGACTCTCAGTTTTAGAGTAAATCTTGTTGATATGTGCAACGCTAACCACTGGTCCAGACAGAAGGCATATATTAATGGTTGTAGGTGGAGATTTGCTTGAATTATACACTGTAATTGTGCATTTACTGAGTTGTTTGGCAGCAGTGTGCACTTCAGAGTTAGTCTGTTGGCTGACTGCATGACTGCAGGATTCAGAATTGACGACATGTTTAACGTTTTTTTTTGTGTTAACGCTGGCATCACTCAGACAAGCGGACAAGCCTGTCGTTCTGACACGTGTGTGCTGTCAACGGTCGCTAGAGTTTCCACAATTTGTAGGTGCCGCGTGAGCCGGTTGAAGAGTGGTTGCTCACTGTTGTCTGTTGCCAGCTTTTTGTTTGTTTGTTTTTTTGGCGCAAGTTGTGTTAACGTGTTTTATTTTGTGTTGCATGATTGTTGTTGGATCATGTCGTATTGCACTCCTCCCTGCCCTTAATCTGAAGTGATGCAGTTAACCTATGAATTTCAGTTCAGTTAGTTAATGCACTGCCATATATGCATGAGGCATGTCTAACAGTTGTGACTACTTCAATAATATTTTGAAATATTTAAAACATTTATCATTAGACTAATAATTCCTCATATGCTGACTTCCACTTTTCAGTCGTTATGGTGAGAATATGCTATTTTTATGCCCAGCATAAGATGGGAATGTGTGGCATGCCAGTTTTGTCCACAGATGTCGTTGCACTCTCTAACTTGAGTAGTTTATATCAAATTTTTGCCACACATCAAAATCTTTATGAGCGTAACCTCACAGTCATGTTCATTACCAAGTCAGCTGTGATTGCTGTCTGTATCCAAAAAAAACTTAAAATTTGCTCCTTGTGAGCAAGCATATCATGTTAAGAGCGTTCCACTTTCTGCTTCACCAGTTACAAAAATATATAGAGGGTATCGAACAATTCAAGAAAGGAATCACTTAACCTGACCGTGCCACCTTTGAGAATAGTTTATCATTAGGTGTATTTGCACTGATCACGCTGTATACCATATTTGGAGTTCTGTGTTCACGTGTTTGGAGGGTGTACTAAAAACAACTATTTTAACGTAATAGCCAGTGACTGATAAGCGTGATTGGACCCAGCTTACCACCTTTTAAAATTGTGTGACTTCCTCTGTGCTTTTGGAATGGGTGAGGTGAGACGTTTCAAGTTTTGTACTGTTGTGTGACAGCTTATAGTGCTCCCCTTTATGGTGCCGTGGCTGTGTGAGCAAGTTGGCAGTTTGAGTTCAGCATGGGTAACTGTGCAGTATTGTATTGCATTACCGTATACAGTGAGCTATGCTGTGGATGATGTACTAGTATTATTACTACAATAAAGAAGTAAACTGATATATTACCACAGCGTTAACAGAATATAAATGATAAGAATACAGACTTCACAAACATGGCAAGGTGCGGCTTAACAGATGTCCCATCATGTTTAGGCAGGACTCTATCAGCCTGCTGGCCATATGCCACAGTGATGCAGCTTGCTGTTAGCAGCGGGAATATAAACATGATATCACGTGCTTCTCAGCAGTTATTGGGAATCTCTATAATGTTTAATCTAAAATCTCAATTTTAGTAAGTATCGCTTAATTTTTACAGACCAGTTTAGTGGTCTGCACTTTATAAACCACTTCAGTGGTCCAGGTAGAGCAGTCGGTCTGTATGTGGTGTGTGTGTCTGGACAGTAACTTCTGATCTTTGACCTACACTGTGATTCATATAAAAAACACAGTCTTTTTGTTATTAAACTCACTCAAAAGTTAACCAGTTTTCCATACTCTTTCACTGTCAGATTTCTAAGGAAATATGGCATGTAATTGTTGTTTTCACCTGACCCTGCATTCCTTCACTACCCCGTGAAATTTGAATGCTGAAAATTACCACAGAACATTCACTGATAAATGTCTCGAAGGCTAACTGAATAGGTTGATGTAACTGTTGGTAAAATCTACTTAGTTTTAATTAGCATGTGGATTGTTGTAGTCTAGTTCCATTGCTATAAAGTACCCCTCGACCTCCACACCCACGTCAAAGTTATATGTTGGTCTGGACTGGAGTTACATGGAAGATTAACAGAAATGCTCAGTTATGTGGCATTGTGTAGCATTATGTAGTTGCGCAATTTATGGACAGTTTAGCAGGTCTGTGGATTGGGTTTTCTCTCACTGGGCCCATTTCACTGTGCTTAGATTCATTTTTAGCGAACGTGAACTCACGTTCACGTTCGCTATATGCTATCGCTTGTCAGTCTGTCGTCTGTAACGTTTGTGCACCCTACTCAGGCGGTTCAAATTTTCCGCAATATTTCTACGGCATTAGATACCTTGGCCATCCGTTGACATCCACTGAAAATTTTACGGAGATCGTCCCAGGGGAACCCCTGCGCCGGGGTAGTTAAACACGAGGGGTAGCCAAGTACGGCGATTTCGGACCTATCGACGGCTATATCTCGGAAACAGTGCAAGATAGGAGGTGAGTTAGTATTAATCACTAATAGGAAATCGTATATGGGCTTTCGATTGGTACCACAGTCGGTGACCTTTAATGACCTTGAAAGGCGTAATGGCATTATTTTGCGTTATTTCAACGAATTCAGGTAGCTTCCGGGCGCACTGCGTAAAAGTTCACGTTCGCTATCTCATCTCCTGATGAGTTCTTGTTATATATGTGTATTTTGTGTTTTATATGTTGTACTATTGTAACATGGTGAGGTGGGCCTTGTTGGATTGAAGCCTGATCCTTATGACCACTACTTCCTTCAGTGTTTTGACATTGTTGATTGGGTCATTTGACCCATAAAAACCTGTCCCGAATATGACATATAATGTGTTTAGTGGGACGTTAAACCCTGCTCAATCAGTCAGTCAGTATTGCTATAAAGTGCTGAAAATAGTTGACTGCAGTAATTACTGGCATATAATTGTGCTAGTAATTGTGTCATCTGCTGACACTTATGAAATTGTCAGTTGCGTTAACTTCACAAGTTTATGCAGTTTGTTGCCCCATGTGGGTCGTGGGGCTTAAGTAAGTTGATAAGTGTCTAAGTAAGTAAGTAAGTGACAAATTTATGAAGCGCTAAAACCAGAATAGGCCCTCTCTGTTTCCAGGCCGGATGTCGTAGGAGGCAACTAAGCCTGGCTTTAGTTTTTTTTGTGTTTATTTTGTGTTGTGGTACATTTCTTTTGATTGGTGAATGTGTGCTTTTGTTGTGTTAGGTTTTGTTTTTCCATACCAAACCAAGAGATTGGCTTGGGGAACGTCTCTGAAATGACCTATTTTGTGTCAAGTGGGACGTAAAAACCTTAACTCAATCAATTTATGATGTTTGTCATCAGATGATATTTTGAATGTTATTGCAGTACCTGCATTCTGTGCTTCATACGTTGTAGAGCAATTGAATAAAACATTCACATTTTCTTGTGGCATATGTCATACGTGTTGTTAAGTTTTATTGAGTTTCACATAAAACAGATTAATTGTGACGGTAGAAGTGAATGTTTGGTGGTAATTTTGAGCGCCGTTGAGCGGTCATTTTTTTTATAAGGTAGTGTAGTAATGCGTAAAAGGAGATGGAAATTTTTGTGATGGGTATATATAGTATTTCTTTAGAAATATGCATGTGAAACAATTTTGAAAATCAGATGACTTTTGACTGAGTTATAACAGAAGGTGCATGGGTGTTTTTTGTGAATGACAGTGTTGTTATTTGGAGCGGTGGTTCACTGTGATTCTGTCTAGGTCACCAGTTCGAAAGTCAAGATAATAGTAGAAGTGAAAGTTCAGGGTCACGGGATGAAAAATGCAGTTGATTGATTGAAAAGTGAAATTGCAGTTGGGAAATCCAATTGTGGCACCATGGCTGAGAAGCAGGCCTTAAATGGAAACTGTAGATATGTCATTTGGCTAAAAATTCATAGTTAGTTAAAAAATGTTGCTATAGTGGTCGGTGTAACCTCGAGGGAGGGCTTTCTAGCACTTAACTTGTACTGACGTGTGGATGCTGTGTTTGCAGCAACTGATACGTCCACGCGTGACCGTTTTTTGTGGCTGATTCACGCGGCCAACAGGAAGCTTCGTCTGCGTGACAAGAGCAAGAGTGTGGAGAACGATGCATTTGTGCCGTCCATGACTAGTAGTCGCTCAAAGTCGACGACGCACGTCCACCGCCTGCCGAATGCTGCTGATGCGGACCTGCTGCAGTCTCATGTGGCCAACAGCACCGCTGAGCAGGCAGTCAGCGTCCGCCGCTATCCCGCGTATCAGTTCGACGCGAATCAGAACGCCGTCTCGTTGACCGAGAACTGCAAGTCGTCGCTGATGATGCGCCGAGTCGCGCGGTCGTACGAGTCGCTGAGCAGTGTTCGAACTTGTGTTCCACAAAATTCTTCTCGTGCTGGCAGTACTTTACCACTCGCATACAGATCAGTTAACAGCTAGAGAAACAAGAGTAGCCCGTCATGTCTGTTAACCCATGGACAACAATACAGTGGCACACTGTAGTAGTATTTTGTATATTTGATGCCGTCAGGTGTAACCTTGCTTGTAAGATGTTTCCTACTTGGCAACAGTTCAAATATACCTGTAGATTGGAGCAGTTAAGTGAGGTGACCATGACATTAACACTGTTGCTGTTTAGGATTTGGCAATGTTCATCCCATTATGGAATAATTGTAGCAGCTTGCATGTGGCAACATTAGGTGGTCAGTAGCAAAGAACCATACATTTGTGTGGTGCCAATTCTAGTCAGATTAGGAGGTCATGCTGTGAACCATTGCTTGCTCTATTCCATTGCGTCAGCAGTGGCGTCTCTGTTGCAGATAAGTCTGCATTCGTTGATGTTGTCTGAGGTGAGGACCTAATGATTATTGTAAATGTGCGATTATTGTTGTTGTTGTGCGGGCACGTGTCTGTATGCTGTTGGGTGTAAATTAGTTGCTGCTGTATCCTGCATCACAGCCGTGTGTGTGTGTATGTGTGTGTGTGTGATGGATAACTTGCCATGTTGAGCTGGAGTTTCTGTTATTTTGTTGAAGTTTTATGTTTCCTAACGGAGCGGCCTCCATTTTCTCGCAGGTGTTGAAAGTCTGCTGTAGACTGCGGTCGGTGTTGCGTGTCATCGTCTCACTGACGTTGCTCGCTGTTGAGTCTCAGTATCTTCTCAGTAGTAGTTCATGATGAAGAGCAGCTGCTGTGCTGGCACGAGGCTTCATGGTGTGCGTGGCTGTCACTGGCCAAGAGTCACCGATATGCCACTGCGGCAAATATTGACGACTAACCCTGACATAACCCTAACCCTGTCCCTAAACCCTAATTTTCCCACTTTTGCAAAAAATATGCTGTTTGTAACCAAAAATAAAGCTACAGCAAATGACATCAAATTTTAAGAATGTAACAACTACTACTACACTACATCCGTTTAATGGCCTTTTTTCTAGGACAGCCTGGGTAAGCCAGCACCAGAAAGGTAAACCATTCTGGATTTTACTGGAGCAGGAGATGATGGGGTGGCATTGGCATCAGCTGGACCATATGCAAATCATTTGCACCTCGGTCCAGACAGATAACCACGCTAGTACCTCAACACTCAGTTTTTACAGGCCGGATGTCCTTCCTATCGCTCAACCAACAGTGTCACAGCACTGAAGGCACATTTTTAAGGATGTAAGTCGATTTCTATGTTTTTAACGCTGATACCAGTCAATATGCCAAATTGCCAATGCATTAATCATGGTGTCCAGAGCAAACTTTCATGTTGCCATTTCCTCTATCCACCATGCTTGTGATTTATGAATGCAATTTGCAGTCACACAATATGACACACCCACTGATCACTGCACAGAAAAATACTGTTCTGTGCTTATTATTTTACAAATCTTATGCTAAAATGGTCAGTGACACTGAGTGACACTGACTGTACATCCAGCATTTAAATGCCGATTTTCAGAAGTCTTGCATCCAGTATGTACTGCCTTGTGAATTTTTGGATTGTTGAGTCCAAAACTCCACCCCCTACAATGTGCCATCCGGAGCAAATGCCCCTTTATCCCTCCTCATTCCCTGAATGAAGGGAAGGCAGCATCACTGTGTTTGTGTATGCCTGACAGGCATCTCTCTGTGCTGCCCCATCATTGTCCTTTTGTGACTACACTTGTGTTCCAAAAAAGTAAGCCAGCAAACTCATCGCGGTAACTTTGTCAAATCTTAACCGATTTGCACAATTCTTTCACTGTTAGACTCAGCAATAAATTTGCAGCAAAGTGATCCCAACACACCTTAAATGTGTCACTACACTACCTTGTGAAATATTAATGTCAGAAAACAAGCAGAAATTTGAAACAGATATTGTGATTAACAATAAATCACAAGGCACTAGCTAAATGGTATTATGGCATTTTCAATGATGATTAACTGCAAATTCGCGGTCGGACGTGCGTATGAAAGAATTTTAAAATCAGTCAACATTTGGCGAAGTTACAGGCAAGAAAGCTGATTGTCTCACATGCTGCGTGCTCCTGAGCACTGTCCTGCTGAAAGATGAAGAACTCGTCAGATATCTTGAGTATGGCAAGAAACAGCTGTTGCTGACTGTTGTTACATCGATTTTAACTTGACTTAGACAATTATCAAACTGATGTAGACCGATTTTGACTTGCCAGCTGACATCGTCAGAGACTTTGACTAAATGGTGATGATGTGCGAAAGGATTTTCTTGCAGCCTTTTTCTTTGTTGCAGCAGCTGCGTACAGTCAGTTATTCTGTGTGTTGCTTGGTAAATATCTTCTTATCAGCAAATTAATAACGCTCACATCGTTAGACGAGTATTTTTTTCGACTACAATTTTTGGTGGATGAATCTTGCATGGCAGTTTGAGTCTTCCATTTTACTTTGTTCATCCAGTGCTTGAGCATGGTGATTTCTTGAACACATATTTCAGAAGGTAGGGTAGCAATGCCTTTAAGGTGTGGTGGGATCATTTTACTGCAGATTTACTGCTGAATCAGTCAGTGAATGACTTTTGAAAATCCGTTAAGATTTGATGGAGTTACTGTCGTGCATTTGGTGGTCTTCCTGTTTTGGAACACAGTGTAGATGAAGTTCAGCCCAAAGCTGTGATAATGGATGTAAAATAATCCCGGTGTTTCAACAGATTAATTACATACATTGGAAGTATTGTACACAGTTGCATCAGAAACCGAAAGATCCCTTGGAAATTAGAGAAGTGACATTGTTGTCACAGTGATGGTACAGTGGAAAATGAATTAAAACGCCAATTAAAGTAACATTATGCCAAGACATATGTTCTGATCTTGGCTGCAAATACCGGAGTCAGATATTATTGACAGAGATGTGACATGCGGAATTTCAGATTTCAGTAACAAATTAGCATTTGTTGATTAAATTATATCGTGTCTGAACTTCATTACACGTTTCAAGTCCGTCCATTCACGGGCTGTGTTAAAAGCACGTCACACCATATTTTTATGATTTTGCATTTCAGTAGGTTTTTTGTTCATTGTCATACTTGAAATGTTTGTTGTTGAGGTTGGGCATTACATTTTAATTTCTGTAGTAATAGAAATATTACAGTACTATGCACTACATGCGAGCCACAGTTAGCACTTACAGTAAGACAACTCCTTAGAGTTTTTGGTTAACCGACGTTTTTGAATTAACGACACGTTGGACTGGGTTCCTCAAGAGAACACTTGGGATGATTGGAGCATGTTTTTTACAGGCCAGTTGCCCTTCATGTCACCCAACTGACAATTTCAGAACATGGAACGGAAGTTTGCAGTAAGGTTGATAATTATGTATTAACAAAAGCAGTAGTTTGTCGTTATCATTTGGGTAGTTGCTACTGGCCTTGCTATTATAGTCTCTCCTTATATTATCATGTATCATATCGTGCTGTGCTTGTTAGCCGGCGCTGAAGAGTGATTGTGTGTGGTCTGAACCACATTTACTTATTGATTAGTTAGGATTTGCTGTCGAGACCAGTGCCTCCAAAATGACATATATTGTGGCTGGTTGGTATAGAGCTATGGCTGTCCGTCACATTTGCTCTTCAGTCATCATCACATACTGCAGTTTCAGCTTCATTCTGCTAGACTCCGATTAGCCGTAACCATGGAACATGCTCGTTTGTGTTACGAAGCCTCAGTTTTGAGTTTTTATATTTTAGAACGGTAGAAATACTGTGGCATAAGCGCATTCGTTTCGATGCATTTGCCAGATGGTCATGCCATAGCATTTTTACTACGTGACACTATACTAACACGGTATATGCCATAAGTTGTGTGTCTGTCTGTCACAAGTCAGTTTTCTACTGAAACGGCTAAACGTAGGATCACACAAACAGTGCCACACGATAGTCCAGGGACTTTAGTTTTCTGACGCCAAAAATCTCGGCAAACCTCAAACGGAGTCATCCCCAACGGATGGAGGGGGTAGGTTAAAATTGGCGACTTTCGACGAATAACTCGCTATAACTCAAAAATGTCGACCATCGCAAGCATTGTCAACTTAGTTCGGTCGCAGGTTTATCACACTGAGCGTCTACCTTTGTTTGCAGCACGTTTGCCATGATGCAGCGCCTCGCACGGGTCGTCAGCGACAGCTGATATTTGTTCAGTATTCAATTGTGCAAGACCACCGCATGTGATGCACTGAATGGGACATCACTGTGCAATCTGTGGTTTCCGGGTCGTGCCAAATACCAAGACAGGGTTAGCACTAAATGAGCACTTGTGCACGTGTGTGTGCATGTGTGTGTGTGCGTGTGTGTGTGCATGCATGTCTCTTTGTCTGTCTTTGTCTCTGTGCTTTACCGGATGGTTGTCGTTGTTTTGTGGAACTCTTGGAAATGTAAATAATGTCCACGAACAAATATTTCAACAAAGTTATGTTGTTGCTCCAGTAAGCATGTTGCCACAATACTGGAGGTAAACTAATAAAATGGTGAAATTTGTGTAGTGGCTTGGACTCGAAAATTTAACTTTACATCCTCATATATGCGTTCAGTTACCAACAAGAACTTGATCTGATGTAGCTGTTGCTTTAGAAACTGCACAAAAATTGTTTCAGTTGGTTATTTTGTGATATCCAAGATGCTGCAGCCGCTGTTTAATATGCTACATGATGTGTATGTGTGTGTGCTGACCGGTAGGGACCAGCCTAATTCACGATCTGCCATGAAAAATGCACAGCTACGTGAATTTCTATCAAATCCATGATTTTTCGTTAATTGCAGTGCATTTGTTTTCATTTGTGATGATTTTTTGGACTTGTCATTACGTTTCTATACAAATTTGTCGTTTGCTGCATGCCAATTCTTATTTCGCATATTTGTTGTTAATAGCTGACAAGTGATGACAGTTTGCTATGTATTAGAGCTAAGAAGCATTTTATTAATTAATGATGAATATATAACACCTTGAAATAAGGGCCAGTTGGGCCCATGAAATTTCCGTGAATTTCAGACTCTCCATGGATTTTTCATGAGTTTGGGGATATTTTCAAAAACCCGCCATGAAATAGCGCATTTTCCCGTGAATTAGGTTGTTTCCTACTGATGGGCCATTGCTGATGACAAGTGATGGCTGTCATATTCAGGCAGGCTACACTTCGACGACGTTGGGGTTGGCAGTGTCTGCGTGTTTTATCGCACATTCGTCGAGTGAACTCTTGCAGTAGTAATGGCTGTGATAACACTGTCGTCTCATAGATTAATTCAAGTTATTGCTGTTATTCTCACAGCATGTCACGATGCTTCTGCTGTTGCATGTCAGTGTTTTATCATTAGTTCTTATTATGGTCGCCCTATGTAATAGGGCAGACCATTATATTTTTGCCCTGTGATTTCTATCTTTCTTTCTTTCTTTTTTTCCTC
>Ga0056108_1000391_pt1 | contig 13512 bp, 9 predicted proteins | sample WorMetG1BERMUDA1_FD_83875 | JGI IMG/M metagenome (GOLD analysis project Ga0056108, IMG submission 83875) | Marine gutless worms symbiont microbial communities from Max Planck institute for Marine Microbiology, Germany - Inanidrilus... ... | reverse complement strand
CGGTTACAACCTCCGTCTTATCCTCAGATGGATCAGAAAACTGTTGCGCAAAATCATCGCTGAAATCATCAGCGCAATACACCGGCAATCAATGCTCAATGCCGCTTGTTAACAGCGGACGAGTTTCTCAAAAAAGCGAATAACGTAAACACGTCAATAGTTCATCTTGGCGGCCATCCGGTATCCACTCTAAGCCATGGCAACAGCCCCAAGAATGGGAAAGCGCTATGCGACAAGCGCGACCAGGTCCTCGATCCGCCGTAGTTCGCGATTGCCAGCAAGATATGAAATCCCGCGATGAAGATGCAGCCTGAACTGCTGGGCAAGGATCTCGGGGTCCGTACCGAGACCGTCCCGGACACATCGCTCTTTCATGAGCGCCATGTAAAGGTCGGCATAGCGGCCGCCAAAAACCTTCCAGCTCATTTCGACATTGCTGTCAGCCGGAATCTTCGCGGGTGACGGCACAGTCTGCTCGGCAAGCGACAGGCAGAGCGCCCACCGGCATAGAACGTTCCAGTGCTCGATACCCGTGACACGCTTGAGCTTGATGAGTTGGTCTTTCGCCTGTTGCGACAATCTGATGTGTTCAATCGCCATTACGCAGCCTCCCGGGAAGGCAGGTAGCCGGAGGAGACGCGGGTCGCACCGGCGGCGTCATCATAGGTCAATTGATAGGTACGGCCGATCCACGGGCCGAGCCTTTCGAGGTACTCGTCGGCAATCTCTTCATCCGTGGAAAGCAGAAGAACCTGATGGCTGGCAAACGGGAGATACCGTTCGACCAGATGCATTCGATGACCGGAATCAAGGCGCCCAAGGGGTGTGTCGATGGCTGTGGGCAGCGGTCTTCCCGAGGCCTTTGCGAGCCCCCACAGCAGCGCGATAGCGAGAAGCTGGCGTTCGCCGGCTGAAAGTCGCTCGGCGCTGAGCGGTTCGCCGTCCCGTCCGAAGAGAGTGAGTGCGTACTTCTCCGGGTCGATCGATAGGCGCGTAACGAGCCCGGCTTTCCGTAAGAGCTGTTGGTAACTCTCCAGTACCAGTTGTTCGATACGCCGGACATGGCGCTCAATGACGGCGCGCCGAAAGACGCCGATGGTTTGCCTGACCTTGCCAGAGTGGCGCAGGATGCGGGTACGGTCATCGCGCCGCCCCTTATCCTTAATTTCGGCCTCAAGCAATCGCCCAAGGGATTGTTCGCGGCGCTCTAGTTCACGCTGCTGGCGCTCAATGTCCTGACCCATTGCGGCGTGTAGCGCTTCGAGCTCTGCAATTTTATCACGAAGCTCTTCGCGGTGTTGCGCAAGCTGAGAGACGATATCCGCGTTGGGGACGCTTTCATGTTCAACGCGCGCATGTTGCTCGTCGCTCCGCCGAACCTCTTGAAGACGGAGAAAGTCGTCCGCCTCGCGCGCTATATCGTCGAGGTCACCGCGTAGCAGCGCATGAAGGTCGCTGCGGACCTCAGGCGAGATGTCGAGTACCGTTTCTTTTTTTCCGAGTTTTTCACGCGCGATCCGGTCGGCATCAAAAAATGCCTTCATCGCAGCAATCACAGCCTTCTCCGTGGACAGACCGCGTAAGTGCTTGAGCGCGGCTTTGTCCCGGTCCTTGAGTGCATCTGATAGGGCACGGGCTCGGCGGCATTCTTCTTCGTGTTTGTCGCGGCTTTCCGTCGATTCTAACAGGATGCGTGTGAGCAATAGCGGCACAGCTCCGGCGGCGAACTCGCGTAAATCGTTCTCGCCGTTTGCAACGCCCTGCACGGCCTCGAACCATCTTTTTTCTATGGCCTCCCGCTGATCGTAGAGCGCGCCGCCGACCTTGCGGTATTTGTCCTCAACTTTGCGAAGCGCGTTTTGCTGCTTGTCGATTCGGCGTGTCTGCAAGGCGGCCCGTTCTTGTTTTAGGGCATCAAGTCGTCGGCGCAGATCGCGAACGGCGTCCTGCGCCGCCGTGATCTCGACGTCACGGGAGTCATCCTTGCCTTCTGAACGCTTGCGGCGTTCGTAGACTTGCAAGTCCTTTTCAAGCTGATCAACCATATCCAGACCAAGAAGGTTCTGTATAGCGGCACCGATCAGCGCCGATGAGTCCCGCTGAGACGCGTAGGCCTCGACCTGCTCGCCGTCAAACAGGAACAGGTGGGCGATATTGGCCGGGAAGAACTCTTCGACCTGGCTCGCCCAGTTGTCGGCAAGGGCCGGTTCCGACTGGCCGTTCTTGAGTACTTCGAACTGTTCCTTGCAACCATTGCCCGAGCGCCTCCAAAAGCGGCGCAGCTTGTAACTGTCCTCCTTGCCCTCCACGGTATGACGGAAGCTGATTTCGACACCGGCCTCGGCCGGTTTGGCGCCGCGATGGATGCAGCGCGATAGATATTCCTGGTAGCCGAGAGAACCGCGGTTCGAACTCTTGGCGTGCGGCCCGAACAGACCGAGCTGCACGGCATCAAGGAATGTTGTCTTGCCGCCGCCGTTAAGCCCGCCGATCAGCACGATGGGCTTGTCGGGCGCAGTGGGCGTCAACGCGACATGCTGTGTCCCTTTGTAGAGACCGAAATTATGGAATGTGATCTCGTCCAGAATCATTGGCGGGCCTCGTCGGACTGGCTGTCGGCCTCACCGTCACTGGCGTGCACTGACAGTTCGTCTGCCGCACGATCCTGTGCCTTCCCGAGGGCGTCGCGCCGCTGGCGGGCCCGGTCGATGGCATCATCCTCGTCCTCGTAAAAGTTACGATAGAAAGATGCCTCCAGCGCATCGAACAGGCCGGCACGGCGGAGCATGGACTTGTGGCGTTTTTCGATGGAAAGCAGCTCTCGGACGAGCTGAAAGTGCAGATCGTCTTTACCGCATAGCTCGCGCAGCAATTCCATTTCAGGCGCACCCATTACGAGATTATCGTCAAGGCGTCCGCCGGGATAAGTGCGACCGGTTGCGTCCTCGTAGACGGCCGGCAAATTGTCTTCAATTTCGTGCTTTTCGACGACCCAGATGCGGCGGATTTCTTCAAGCTCACCCAGCGTTATGAGCTCAATATCCCTTACCTCTTCCGGGCCGTTTTCGCGGATGTGGTTCTGCGCCTCCAGGACTTTGCGCAGCCATTCCTCCCGCGCCTCCTGCTTGTAAGGTCCCGGAATCGGCCGGTCGTGGAAGAGCTGAACTGCGCCATTCATGCGCCGAAAGTCTCTCAGCGGCCGGTCGGCGTCCGGTGTTTTTGGCGGGTCAAGCTGGTTGCGCAACTCCAGCAGGGGCAGCATCCACTCCTTTTCTTCGTCATTCTGGATCATCGCATGCATGGACTTGTCTTTCTCGACAAGCGTACAGACCCAGCAACCGAAGCGGCTGTCACCGCAGCTCGGGGTCGTCGTATCGACAACGAGCGGGCATTCGCCGTCAGCCGAGGCGCCCTGATACATCGTCAGCAGGTCCTTATTGTTGTAGCCCCAAGGGTTGCCAACCTGCATCAGGAACATCCAGACATCGTCGTTGGACCAGTCCTCGATGGGTGAATAAACATAGGAATTGGGAAGGCTGCCGTTGGGGCTAAGGCGCTCACGCGTTCTCTTTCCTTCGAAGCGCTCCATGACCTTCGCGCGCGCGGCGCTCTCGGCTTTCCTTGTACCGAGGACAAGGATGGCCTCGCCATGCTGCTGCACGACTGTGCTGATGAACTCTGTCGACGGGTTGATCTTGAGGCGCTCGGTGCACCATCTGAATTTCGGCCGCGGCGCGGGGTAACCGCGCCCGATCAGATTCACCCAGAACGTATTTTCAGGCGCCGGTGTCAGCCGATGGGCCGTCAAAGGCAGACCCTGATCGGAAGCCTGTTGATCCATGCGTTCAAGGGATTTCGATACCCACAGCGCCACAACCGGGTTTTCAACGAGCGTGTCGGTGCTAATAACGTAGACGGGCTTTTTGCGCTCCGCCTTGGAAAGATCAGCAAGGGCAATCCAGACAAGCTGCAAGACGGCGGTCGAATCTTTGCCGCCGCTATAACCGACGACCCACGGGATTTCATCGGACAAGTAAAGGTCGGCGATCTCGCCTTTAAGCGCATCGATCGTTTTCTTGAATCCGACCTTTGTAAAGACCGAGTTATGCGATGGCTTTTTGGATGCCATTTGTCCCCCGATTAAATGCGTCTTCTACACGCTGCTCCTCTTCAGTCAGTTCAAGATCGAGATGAGTCTTGATCGCGTTGGCTGTGAGCGTGATGTTCTGGTGCGCTTTGGAAAGCTGACCGCCGACCAGGGCGCGCCCTTCCCACAGTTTACTGTTGGCGCGCCGCCAGTCCATTGTCTTGAGCCCTGTAATTTTCTTTTGCCAGCTCTTGGGATAGCGCGAAATCAGCGCGCGCCCAGTTCTTGCAAGGGCTTGCAAGACGACGCCGTGAGTGTGGATAAAATCTTTTCGCACCTCGCCGGCTGTGAGTTCACCGCGGCGCACCCTATTCCAGTCATCCATTTGCGCGGCGACGGCCTCCCAGAATTCGAGAGCGAGGCGAGCCGTATCCTCAGGTGAGCGCTCCGTCGGGCCGATCAACAAATCGTTGGTTGCGTGATAAATGGCGCTCAAAGTGAATAGCCGCCGCGAACGCGGGGCCAGACTGGTTTTCTCAAGTTCAACCACATCGCGAAATATGTCCGAGCGGCCTATTAGAGATTTCACAAGCGCGGCCGTCTCATCGCGATAGTCGTAGAGGATGCTGAGCGAGGTCGACGGCCGGATGGCGTAGCGGTTCAGATCGGCAAACATCTGCTGGCAGCGCTCCAGCCCCTTGTCGATGAAGAACACGACCGCAATCGTCTCATCCCCAAGCTCCGGGTTGTTACGCAGGGCGGAATCGATAGCAGCGCGGCGGTGCTGACCGTCATTGATGATGAAGCGGGCTGACATCGGGATTTGAAGAATGCCGATTCGGTTCTCCTCACCCTCCCCGGCAATGGGCTTGAAGGCGATTTCGGAATCGATTGATACCGTGATCGCGGAGAAAACGTAGTTATCCACATTTTCTGTGATGTAGCGGGAGAGCTCCGGAATCCGAGCCCTGTTGAGCTGACGCTGCGCCCTCAGCTCAGGCGCAAGTTCGTCTTCATCAAACTGGAAAAGCTTCGGGAGGAGCCGCATCGGGCACATGGAAACATAGTACTCCCGCTGGGCCTGAATACCCCTGATGGCTGGAAAACGATACTCGAAGCCGTCGCTCATTTTTCTTTATCAAATAGAAGGGTTATACAATACAAACACATTGAATCACGTCGACCAAAGTTTGTCAAACATGACACATACGTTTGCATCGGTATACAAACAAGAAGGTGGTCCGGTGTACCTGGACTGCAATGCCACCGCGCCGATTGAGCCCGCGGTGAGGGACTCCGTGACTCGGTGGATAACAGACGAACTCGGCAATGCAGGCAGCCGTACGCACGAGTATGGGCTCCGGGCCAAGCGGGCGGTACAGGAGGCGCGCTGGCAAGTCGCGGCGGTCGTAGACGCCGAAGCTGATGAGGTTGTCTTCACGAGCGGTGCAACCGAAAGCAACAACCTCGCCATCCTGGGTCTGGCCGCGCACGGCGAACAGACCGATCGCCGCCACATCGTTTCAACTGCGATCGAGCACAAGGCGGTGCTTGAGCCGCTCGAAGCGCTCGAAGCCAAAGGGTTCTCGATCACGCTGGTGCGCCCCGACAAAACCGGCTCGGTTCCAGCAGCGGCCATCAAAGACGCGCTGCGCCCGGATACGCTGCTGGTATCGGTGATGCACGCCAACAACGAGACCGGGGCGATCCAGCCGCTCGGCGAGATCGCGGACGCACTGGCCGAACACGACGCCTACTTCCATGTCGATGCAGCGCAGGGCTATGGCAAGGATCTCGCGCCGCTGCGCAACAAACGAATCGACCTCATCAGCGTCAGCGGACACAAGATTTACGGCCCCCTCGGCATTGGCGGGCTGGTGCTGCGTCGCCGCGGCTTCAAGCGCCCTCCCGTTAAACCGATCATGTTTGGCGGCGGCCAGGAGCGCGGGCTTCGGCCGGGTACTCTGCCTGTCTCGCTGATTGTCGGGCTCGGTGTTGCGGCCGCCTCCGCCCTTAAAGACAACGATGCCCGGTTAACAAGATGCAGAGAGTTAAGGCGGCACGCCGTCGCCGCCATGGAACCGCTGGACATCCAGATTCATGCAGCCCCGGAGAGCACTCTTTCGCATGTCATGAATTTCTCAGTTCCAGGTGTTGACTCGGAAGCGGTTATGGTAGCTCTCAAGGACATCGCCGCGGTCTCAAATGGCTCTGCTTGCACCTCGCAAAACTACAAGCCAAGCCATGTCCTTGAGGCGATGGGTCTACCGCCGGCCGCGGTGTCCGGTGCGATCCGGGTATCATGGTCACACCTCACCCCCGACGTCGATTGGGAACTGCTGGCGGCGCGGATCGCGGGTCTAAGGTAACGACTGCGCTCGAAACCAAGGATCGGGAAATGATCGCCGCCGCCACTTTGGAAGATTTCAAGGTTGATTGCCAAACCACTGTAAAGCAAACTCCTATAGGTAGAGCAACGATATTCCGGCACACCACTGCGAGCAGTGCGGTATTGGTGGACGCCGGAGGGGACAATCACCTTCAATGAGCTTGCGCGAGATTGACTATCAGGAAGACTACAGGTCAGGTTACGATAATATCGTTGACGACTTCTTCCGCCCATCGCTTGCGCGATCCAAGGCGTACTGGAGAGCCGTTGGTTATTTCTCCAGTAGCGCCCTCGAGTCCTTCGGCGCGCCGCTCGGTGAATTCATCAAGAGCGGCGGCCACATTAGGTTGGTTACATCGGTCGAACTATCCCAATCGGACCTCGAAGCGATCCAGAACGGCGCGCCCAGACAGGACATCTGCGCGCAGCGCCTTGAACAGATCATTGATAGCGAATTTGCCGAAGGCGTGGGTGACGGAACGGCGCGCTTGCTTCGCTTACTCGAACTCGACCGCCTCGAAATACAGATTGCCGTCCCGAAGACTGGAACCGGCATCTACCATGAGAAGATCGGCCTGTTCATCGATGACGAGGACTTCGTGGCGTTCACCGGATCATCGAACGAAAGCCGCAACGCATTTGAGAATAACCGCGAATGTGTGGACGTATACTCTTCATGGAACAGTCCTAACCGGGCGGGGCGTAAGAGAGCACATTTCGAAGCGCTATGGAACCGAACAGATGAAGGTGTGGAGGTTTACAGTTTCCCGGAAGCGGCACAGAAGAAACTGCTGCGTGTATGCGGTGAATGGGAGGCCGGGCGGCGACAAAAACAGCAGCAGGACACAAAATGGCGTCATCAGGATGAAGCCCTCGCAGCCTTTCTCGCGACCGAGCGCGGTGTCCTCAACATGGCAACGGGCACGGGGAAAACCCGCACGGCGCTGAAAATTCTGCAGGCGCTGTTCGAACGTGATGAAATCGATACTGTCATCGTTTGCACTGATGGCAATGACTTACTGGATCAATGGTATGGCGAACTCCTCACGGTCCGCAAGACGGTGAGGCATGATCTTAGAGTCTTCCGGCAATACAGGGATTCCAAGGAACTGCAGAGTTTTGCGCTTGAACCAAAAAGGGCTGCACTTCTCGTTTCTCGCGAACCCGCGGCTTCGGCCCTGCGTCAACTCGGACGGGATGAAAGCCGCCGGACACTGCTGGTCCACGACGAAGTGCACGGGCTGGGAAGTCCGGGCAACCGCACAAGGCTTGCCGGGCTGTCCGATGATGTCCGATTTCGGCTAGGCTTGAGTGCAACGCCCGAGCGTAAGTACGACCAGGACGGCAACGCTTTCATCGAACAGCACATCGGCCCGGTTTTGAAGGATGTGGAGTTCGGGCTCAGGGAGGCGATTGAACGAGGCATCCTGGCGCCTTTCAACTATTACCCTCTAGTCTAGGGCATGATACGGTTTTGCCCTAAGGAAAACGCCGCGACCCCGTAAGATCGCGGCGTCCATCACATAGCCGTTGAAGGTCAGTTGCAGGCCGCCACAGAGCCGGCTGCAACACCTTGGCAGACAACGTCTTTCGATACCCAGCCGGCATCGATGACAACCACCAGGTTCTCTTTCGTGATCGGCACCGGCGCCAGGAACACGGCATTCATTTCAATGCCGGCCGGACCACCGGACCATTTCTCAACGCCCGGCACCTCGTCCATCGTCATGCCGTCGGCCAGGATCGAGGCGATCACGGCGGCGTTCTTGCCGAGTTCGCGCGCGTCCTTCCACACCGAGACAGTCTGCGTTCCAAGCGCCACGCGGTTGAGAGCGGCGTGGTCGCCGTCCTGCCCCGAGACCGGAACCGTGCCGTCCAAGCCCTGAGCGGCAAGGGCCGCAACGACACCGCCCGCCGTGCCGTCATTGGAGGCGACGACCGCGTCGACCGCGTTGTTGTTCGCGGTCAGGATCTGCTCCATGTTGCGCTGGGCGTTCTCCGGCTTCCAGCCATCCGTATAGGCTTCGCCGACATTCTTGACCTTGCCGGAATCCATGGCGTCCTTGAGCACTTCCATCTGACCGGAAAACAGGAAATCCGCGTTGGGATCGGCGGACGACCCCTTGATGAAAGCGTAATTGCCCTCGGGCTGCGCCGCATAAACGGCTCGCGCCTGCATCCGGCCGACTTCCTTGTTGTCGAAGGTGATGTAGAAAGCTTCCGGATTCTCGATCAGCCGGTCGTAACCAACCACCGGGATGCCCTCGGCCGATGCTTTTTCGACCGCCGGACCGATGGCACTGGCATCCTGCGCCAGGATAATCAGGGCATGGGCGCCCTGCGAAATCAGCGACTCGACATCGGTCAGTTGTTTCGCCGCCGATGACTGCGCGTCGGCAGAGATGTATTTGTTGCCGGCAGCTTCGATCGCCGCCTTCATGGCCGCCTCGTCGGTCTTCCAGCGCTCTTCCTGGAAATTCGACCACGACACGCCGATGGTCTTGCCGTCCGCCAGCACGGCGCCGACAGAAGAAACGGCAAACACTGCACCAAGCAGTGCAACCTTAAGCACTTTCATAAGCATAACCTCCCATGCGCGGAGCGCCTGCCGAACCCTCCCGGCCGGTTCGCCCATCTGATCCGAGCCATTTAATTCGAGGCTCGAAAAAAATAGTGACTTAATCGAAAAGCTGTGTCAACTTGAAAATTGCAAGACGCTAAGCTGTTGCAATGAAGCAATTATTTTGCATCGCAACATCACGTCGCCTTATGCGGAGGAAAGCGGATCGTGGCCGAGACGGGTCGATCGGACGATATGCGCAAGCGCAACCGCAAGCGGATTCTGACGGTGCTGCGCCGCAACGGCTCGGTCTCTCGAACGGAAATCTGCGCGCGCACCGGCTTGAGCGCTTCGACCGTTTCGGCGATCACCTCCGAACTTCTTGAAGAAGGCGTCATCAGCCGCGCCGCCGACATCCTCTCCACGCAGCCCGGCCGTGGACGGCCGCAGGTGCGTCTGGCGCTCAATCCGAAGGCCGGTCTGGTCGTGTCCGTGGTGTTGCAGGTGGATGCGATTTCGGTCGCGATCAGCGATTATGCCGGCAACCGGATCGCGGCACGCGACCGCACCTTCTCCGCGCGTCAGGCGCAATCGGATGAATTCGCGGCGGCGATGATCTCGATGGTGCGCGCGGCGCTGGAAGAAACCGATTCAACAGGCACGCCGCTCTGGCGCATTCGGTTGGGGGTCCAGGGTGTCACCGATGTCGATGGTGGTGCCATGCTGTGGTCGCCGATCACGCGCCACGCCGACCTTCCCTTCAAAAGGCAGTTGGAAGACGTGTTCGACGCACCGGTCAACGTATCGAACGATTGCAGCATGATCGCCCGGGCGCTGAACTGGCGCGAGCCCGAGCGTTTCGGCCAGAACTATGCGGCGATCCTGCTGTCGCATGGTATCGGCATGGGACTGATGCTGAACGGGCAGTTGTTCAGCGGGATACGCTCGTCGGGAACGGAGTTCGGCCATCTGTCGCATATGCCGGACGGCGCGCTGTGCCGCTGCGGCCGCAGGGGCTGCATCGAGGCCTATGCCGGCGACTACGCCATCTTCCGTCGCGCCCACACGGTCGGCGGCGATACAGCGCCTCGCAACGATATCGGCGACGACCAGATGCAGCGCGTTTTCCAGGCCGCACGGGCCGGCGATGCGAACGCGCTTGCCGCTTATCGCGATGCCGGCCGGGCGCTCGGAACCGGTCTTGCCGACATCTTCGCCCTGATCGATCCGCTGCCGATCGCCTTTGTCGGCAAAGGCACCAAAGCTTTTGAATTCATTGAACCTTCCTTGCGTGCCGCTGTTGCCGATACAAAGGTCGCCATCGGAGCGGAGGATGTCGAGATCTATTGCTTTCCCGACGAAAGGCCGCTGATCGAGGAAGGCTGCACTGTCACCGCGCTGCTCGAGGTCGATGCCCTTCTCGCCCGGGCCGCGCCGAAGCTCAGCGGAGCTTTGAACGATGCGCTTTAGTTTTGGTCTCGCTGCCGCTTTTCTTGCCGTGTCGGCCGTGTCGCCCGCCGCCGCCGATCCCTGGTCGGAACAGGCAATCGGCGAACATGTATCGCAACAGTCGCTTGCCGGTGCGCTGGACGGCGCACGCCTGCAACGGCTGGTCGATCAGGGGGAAGCGCTGTTTACCGCGAAATTCACCAGCCGGGACGGCGTCGGACGGCCGATGGCGACCCAAGCGATCATCCCTACCAAACGCAAACGGCCAGCGCCGCGGCTGTTTCAGCGTCTTCCCGGCGCCGACGCCAATGCCTGCTCCTCCTGCCACAACGATCCGGTGACCGGCGGCGCGGGCGACCTCGTTGCCAATGTCTTCGTATCGGAAGGCTTCACCAACGCCGATTTCGACACCACGGACCCGCAATTCTCAAACGAGCGCAACACCAATCATCTGATGGGTGCCGGACTAATCGAATTGCTGGCGCGGGAGATGAGCGTCGACCTGCAACGGCAGCGCCACACGGCGCTGCAGATGGCAAAGACCAACGACGCGCCGCAGACGGCCCGGCTGCACAGCAAGGGCGTCGATTTCGGCGTGCTCATCGCTCATCCCGACGGCATGGTCGACCTCTCCGGCCTCGACGGCGTCGACACCGATCTCGTGATCCGCCCCTTCGGCCAGAAGGGTGTCTTCACCTCATTGCGGCAATTCACCGTCAACGCGCTCAACCATCATCACGGCATGCAAGCGACCGAGCGTTTCGGGCCGCGATGGACCGGCGAGTCGGATTTCGACGCAGACGGCGTCACAGCCGAAATCACCGCGGGCGACGTCTCGGCGCTGGTGGCCTGGCAGGCGGCACGTCCGCCGCCGATCGCCATCGAACCCGAACACGAGCAATGGCGGCGGCTGGCGCAGACGGGCAACGGCGTGTTCGATGCGATCGGATGCGCGGAATGCCATCGCCCTGCGCTGCCCCTCGACAATCCGGTGTTTTCCGATCCCGGTCCGTTCGACGCCGCCGGAACCTTGCGGCCGGACGAGTTGCGCGAAGAAACACGCTACGATCTCTCGCGCCTGCCCTGGGTCGCCGCCCTGCCCCGCAACGCCGACGGCGCGATCCTGGTGCCGCTTTTTGCCGATCTGAAGCGCCACCGGATCGCCGATCAGCAGGTGACGGCGCTCGGCAACGAACTGCTCGGCCAGCGTTTCGTCGATCGCGACGTTTTCCTGACCGCCGAATTGTGGGGCGTCGGCTCAACCGAGCCCTATGGTCATCGCGGCGATCAGACGACACTGGATGAGATCATCCGCGTTCATGGTGGCGATGCGCGTGCAAGCCGCGACCGTTACATCGATCTCGCCGAGGACCAGCGCACCGCCCTGATCGCCTATCTGAAGACATTGGTGATCGCGCCATGACGGCCCTGCGAACGGCCCTGATTGCCACCGCATTGCTTGCCGGAACCGTGTCCGGCCGCGGCGACGCGGACGCCCCGGTGGCCATGGACGTGCCACTGATGCGGGAACAGGCGCAGGCCGCCGGCATCGATCATGTCTATGGCGGGCCGTGGGAATATTTCGTCGGCGGCGGCGCGGCCGCCCTCGACTGCAACGGCGACCGGTTCCCGGATCTGGCGCTTGCCGGCGGCGAACATCCGGCGGCGCTGTACGTCAACCGCAGCCAGCCCGGCGGCGCACTTGCCTTCGAGCGCGTCGATTTCGGCCTTTCGGATCGCGACCTGGAAAGCGTGACTGGGCTCTACCCGCTCGATATCGACAATGACGGCCATCGCGACCTCGTGCTGCTGCGCGTCGGACGCAACATACTGCTCAAGGGCGGCCCCGATTGCCGCTTCGACAATGCCGGCCGGACCTTTGCCTTCGACGGTGGTCGCGCCTGGACCACGGCCTTCGCCGCGACCTTCGAAGAAGGCCGGCCGTTTCCGACGCTCGCCTTCGGCAATTATGTCGACCGCACCGCGCCGGGGTCTCCCTGGGGCACCTGTCACGACAATATGCTGATGCGCCCGGCCGAGGGCGACCGCCCCGACTACAGCGAGGCCGAGACGCTGACGCCGGGTCATTGTGCCCTGTCGATGCTGTTCACCGACTGGAACCGCTCCGGGACACCGGCGCTCCGGATCACCAATGACCGCCACTATTATCGCGACGGCGAAGAGCAGCTTTGGCGCGTCGATCCGGGCAAACCGCCGCGCGCCTATCGGCGCGCCGATGGCTGGCGGCGGCTCAACATTTGGGGCATGGGCATCGCCGAGGGCGACATCGACGCCGACGGCTATCCCGAATATGCGCTTACGTCGATGGGCGACACCAAGCTGCAGACCCTCGACGAGGAGGCCGAAGAGGGACGGCCGGTCTATCGGGACATCGCCTTCGAACGCGACGCCACCGCCCATCGGCCCTATATCGGCGGTGATTTGAAACCGTCGACGGGCTGGCATTCGGAATTCGCGGATTTCAACAATGACGGTCTGCTCGATCTGTTCATCGCCAAGGGCAATGTCGAACGGATGCCGGAATTCGCCGCCTTCGATCCGGACAATCTGCTGCTCGGCCAACATGATGGCCGCTTCGTCGAAGTCGGCCACCTGTCGGGGATTGCGCACGACCGGCGCGGCCGCGGCGCGGTCATCGCCGATTTCAACATGGACGGGACGCTCGACCTCGTCGTCGTCAATCGGGAAGCGCCGACCAGCGTGTTTCGCAACCTGGGAGGCAAGACCGAATGGGGCAGCCGGCCGATGGGCAATTGGCTACAGATCGAATTGCAGCAGGACGGCGCCAACCGCAACGCGGTCGGGGCGACGATCCTGGTCAAATCCGGCAACGACACTCGGCTGCGCAAGGTGCAGTCCGGCGGCGGCCATGCCTCGGGCCATGCCGGATTCATCCATGTCGGCACCGGGGTTGCCGAGCGGGCGCAGATCCGAGTGCAATGGCCAGACGGCGAATGGAGCGCCGCCTATCGTGTCTTCGCCAACAATTTCGTGGTGATCCGGCGT
>Ga0056108_1000388_pt1 | contig 13619 bp, 14 predicted proteins | sample WorMetG1BERMUDA1_FD_83875 | JGI IMG/M metagenome (GOLD analysis project Ga0056108, IMG submission 83875) | Marine gutless worms symbiont microbial communities from Max Planck institute for Marine Microbiology, Germany - Inanidrilus... ... | reverse complement strand
TTCGTGCACGTGCCCTTTTCGCGGTACGTCGAGCAGCCGAAGCGGTCCAGGCCAAGGACCGTGTAGCCACCTCCACACACGCCGCAGAACACGAGACCGCTCAAAAGCCTTTTGGGCCGCCGCAGGAGAAGGCGTCGCGGTCATGAACCTTACTGTTGAGCGGCACGACACGCCAGCCAGCATCCGCCGCCGTCATTCATTGGCCGTCTTGTAGCGCTTGAATGCCTTGCGCAGCGCGGCGTTCGGCTTCGGCGGGTTGGTCAGGGCATCATAGAAAACCGTCCAATCCGGACTGGAAAGGGTAACGACCTCGTTTTCCTCGATGACCCGTTCGGCCTCTTCCATCGCGGTCGAGAGCACGAACTGGCTCAATGTCTTGTGGCGATAGCTGGCCGCGCGCTGTAATACGCCCTTGGTCTCGGCGTCGAGGCGCACCTGTAGCCGCTCCTGTTTGGCCTCATTAGCGTTCTTCACGGGCTTTCTTCCAATTTGATTCCTCTTCTCCTATAATGTACTCACAAATGGAGCACATTTCAAGGTTTGCGATTCAAATGCGTGAAAACTGAATTCCGGAGTTCAAAGTTGAACCGTAAGTATTAATGATAAACGCAGACAAAATCGAACGCAGACTGCGACGGCTCGATGCCGCCGTACTGCGAACGGAGCGGCGTATCGAAACGCTGTCCGCCGTGCGCGACCGTTACCACGATGTCGTCGCCGGCGCTGTGATATCGGCCGAGGTCAGCCGGGAGCAATTTGTTACCGCCGCGCAGATCGCCTTCCGCGACCCGTACCGCGCCTTGAAGGCTTGGGAGCGCCGGGAATGGCGTACGGCAAATCTGGCTCTTGAAGCGCCGGACGAGGCCGATGTTCCTGGACAGATACAAGCAGCCATCGTGAACGGCAAGGGTGGGGCAGGCTTGAGCCTACGGGGACGAAAGCGGTTTGGCCGCGATAACGCCGACCGAGTGGCCGCCCATGAGGCGCTTTCAAGCTTGGGCGCGGCCCGTACGGAATGGCTGGGTTCCCTGCGCCGGGCGCAAATGTTCTCACAAGCGGTTGACCGTGTGGGGCGGCAGATCGGTCAATTGAAGAACCGTCTGCGGGGAACCGGTCTTCGGCGTAGCGAGTTGCTTGAACATCTCTATTCGCTGAAGGCTCCACAACCGGATGAGTTCAAGCAACAGCTCAACAAGCAGGCTCCCCAAGCGAACCGACCTTCCCTGAGCGTGCCCGAGTTCGTGGACACGGGGGTGACACTCGACAATGCGCGCCGCCAGCGCGCCCGTCTGGATCGGGCGGCCCTGCGCTATCAGGATCGGTATGAGCTTCTGAAGGAAGCGCCCGTCGGCGCCGACGGCAAGAGCCCGCCGAACCTGGCGCTCCTTGAGCGTCGCCTTGCGGGCTACCGCCTGCGTCGCAGTGAATTGACGGCGACCATCGTCCGGGCGCAAAAGCGCCTGCCGGAAGGTCTCGAACTGACCGACGACGATTTGGCCGACCTGAAGGAGCTTCATCGCGCCTATCGAATGTTCTTGGAAGAGCGGGTCAAGGATGCCCGATACCCGCCCGATATGCCCGTAGGCGAGCGGGAACAGCTTGATCGGATGGCGCGCCGCGCCGAGAGGCTGGAGAGTGGGATCGCGCGCTATCGATGCCGCATCGCCGAGCTTTCCGATCCGGAATTCAATATCCCTGAGAAGGGGAATCCCGGTTCGGGCTATCGGCTGCCTGACAGAGGGCGGCGGGATGCGGCTTTGGCGTCGGCGTGCCGGCGGCTAACGCGCGCCGAGCTGCGGCAACGGGCGCTTCGCGAATCTCTCGCGGTGCAAAGGGTGCTTTCGCGCGATCCCCGTTCGCGTGGGATACACTGGGAAAGGGACTTGGCGCAAGAGAAAGACCGGGAAAAGCGGGCGGAGAAGGAAAGGCGACGGCTCGACCGTCTCTATCGCAAGGAACGGGACCGGGCCGACGATCTGGAACCGGAAATCTGATTGGGTGAATAAATTATCTTTAAATTCTATCTAAAGGTGTGATACGATGGTTCCCATCGAAGAAACCATGTGGAGGCGTCGATGGTTGAACGCATTGTCGGAGATCACATGACAGTCGCTTAAGCAGGCGCTTGCGCGCTTGGGTGATTCCATCGAAGACGCGCCAGTTGTCGACCCTCCATCTCTTCGACCCACCCCCGCCAACGACAACCAGCCCGACTTCTTCGTTCCGGCCCTCCATGACATTCCGGTCAAGGACGGCATCGGCCTCATGGACATCGCCGTCTTCCGGCTGTCTCGCAACCAGTCGCGAAAAGCCGAAATCATTTGCCATGACTTGCCGGGTGCGTCGGTGGAGATATCCAGCGGCGCCTACGGCATGGCGACCATCGAAGACTACGACATCATTCTGATGGCCATTTCCCACCTCGCAGAATTGGTGAAGCGTTACCGTGCGGGGAAAGCGCCCCAACCCTCACGCACGTTCCGGCCACACAGCGCGGAAATTTTCGAATTTCGCCGAACCAGCAAGGGCGGGATGCAATACAAGGCTCTCGAAAAAGCCCTTGATCGTCTCAATACAACGCGCGTCAAGATCACCGTAACGGACCGGAATGCGAAGCTCCGAGCTTCCGACGGCTTCGGTTTGATCGACGGATATCGTGTTATCAGCAGAACGGACACGGGTAAGATGGGGGCCGTGGAGATCACCGTTCCAGACTGGATTTACGAAGGCATTGTGAACCACGAGAACCCGAATATCCTCACCGTAAACCCGGACTATTTCCTGATTCGCAAGGGGCTTGCTCGATTCATCTACCGTATGGCGCGAAAGGCGGCCGGTACGGGCGAGGCGCGCTATATGTTCGACACAATTCACAAGCGTAGCGGTTCGACACGGGCCTTTCGGAAGTTTGCATTCGATCTTCGCGAAGTCATTGCCGCAAACGACCTCCCCGACTATCACCTGTCCGAAGAGCGTGGCAAAGACGGTCCCGTCTTGCGGATGCGCCAACGCTCAACGAATTCTCAGATCAAATAGTCCCAGACAGGTCACATTTCATGAGATCGATGTCCGCAACTTACACCGTTTGCGGACCGATCAGGCTCGCCTGCTCTCGACCCTGTGGATTAGGTGTAACTAGCGGACGAAATGGTGTAACTAGCGGACGGGCGAAGTGTAACTAGCGGACAAAATGGTGTAACTAGCGGACACCGTACTTTACGGACCGCCCCGGATTGCCTGGATTTCCGGCGCTCGAAATCGCCTAAAACTATTTAAAACCTTTTTCTTTAAAACACTTAAAACCCGTTCGCCTGTGGATAACGTCCGAACTTGATGGATTGAAAATCAAGTTCGTCGTCATCCCCGTCACCCTCTTCGGCCTTTCCGTCAGGCGGCATTCGCGTCTCGCCACATAAGCTGGCGTAGACCGAAACACCTTCATTCCTTTTTGACCGCCCTCGGCATCGAGACCGGCGGAAAACGTTTCGGCCTGCATTTCAGGAAACTCGAAACACAGGGGCTCTCCGTCGAGGAGAGAGATGCAGCCATGACGTTCATCTACTTCCTGCGTGGGCTTTGGTTCCGCGTGAAATTTCCGATCCGGCGTTTCGTCGTTGACACCGTTCGGCTCGGCGATCCGATCCCGATGCTGAGTGAAGCGCAAATCGCCAGGCTCCAGGCCGAAAAAGAAGCGAAGATCGCCAAGGCGGCGCTTATGGCCCGCAAAACAAACATCGCGACCGGGCGAGGCCCCAAGCCGGCGGACGAGACCGTTGTCGTCGATCCCCCTCTCCTGCAGGGGGACTACAGGGAAACCCTGAAACGGGTCATGAAGACCAAAACCCCTTGAGCGATACGGCCGTTCCCATTCGGGGGCGGTCTTTCTGTTTCGGGAGACCGCCGGATACACCGTGCGGTCGGCGCCGTCGGCAATGGGGCTATGAAGGTGTTCGAGGTCAAATCGGCGATTGAAAGTTGTCTGAAACCGCGTCAGCGCCCCTTCAGATCAATTCTCGAAGCTTGGAGGCGCCGGCGTACCGGAAGAATTGGAAACAGATTCAGAATCGCTCTCAGGCGGTCTGACCGAACCTTCGTCGGCCATCTCTTGGTCAGGAGGTTCGCTCGGCGTGGCAAGGGGCTCGATGATTTCGTCCGTTCTCACCCTGCCCTGGATATCCTTTCGGTGCGGTTGTCCCTCCCAGAAATCCCGATGCCAATCCTCGCTTTCAAGCAGGCCGCGATCTTCATATTTGAGGCGCAACCGCGAGCGGACCGGCGGGACGCCGCCCGCCAGGATGATCTGATCGTCTTTGTACTCCGGTCCCATCAACTCCTGGGGCGTGGCAAGCGGCATGCGTTGGCCGAACAAGTCCGTTACCTCGCCAAGATACTCCGATATATGCTCCGCCGTTTTCAGGTTATTCGGTTTGAAGAAGAATTTCATGCGCGTATTGGCGAACAACGAATCCGGTTTCTGATAGGTGCGGGTCAACTGCGCCAGGTCCTGGACAAACAGCCACAACCGAATGCGACTGCCGCGCGCGATGGCGACGGCGTTCTCGATAATCGGCATGTAACCGAGTTGGGGCAGTTCGTCGAGAAGGTACAAGGCCGGCGTCCAGCGGTCGTTCGCCAAGTCCTCCCGCGAGCGGCCCTTCTCCCATTCCCGATCCATGCGCGCCATGGCCTTGGTCATTTCATTGAGAAAAACGCCGATGATGACGCGAAAGATACGGCTGGCGCTGGCCATCTTGTCCTGGGGGACGATGAGGTAGACCGTGTCGCCATGACCGCGCGCATAGCGGATCATGTTCTTACCGTCTTCGGCTTCGTACGTCTCCACCTGTGGTCCGCTTGTGCCGCCGTTACCGGTGTTGATCCAAACGTCGCCAAGGTGTTGGCGGGCGAGAATCTCCGAGGGTTGCATGCCGGGGCTGGTGGAACCGGTCGCCCGCGCAATCTCCGCGTCCCGCCAGTCCTGCGTGTGGCTGCGGAGTTGCGTGTAGATATTGCCGAGGGTCTTTTCCGGGATGCTTTCGAGGATGTTGGCGATCTCGATCAGATCCTCCTTGCCGGTCTCCCTGAGCCCGTCGAGCATGACCTCGAACTCCCCCGGCGATTGGGCGAGCATCCGACAAACCTGCCGCATGGTCTGCTTTTCCGGCGGGAAGGAGGTCTTGAGATAGAGGATCAGTCCGACGATCAGTTCCTTGGCTGAATTGATCCAGAATTCGTCTTTGGCGAAGCTGTCGCCGACCACCAGATCGGCAATCAGTTGGGCGTCGCGGTAGCTTTCGACGAAATCCAACGGGTTGAAGCAGTCGGTCTCTTCCGGGTCGTAGGGCGCCCACTTGAACACCTCACCGCACCAGCGCCGATACCAAGCCGTCTCACGGTAATTCTCGCCCTTGGGATCGAGGACGACGACCGGTCCGCGGTATTCCAGGAGCGCCGGGATGATATGGCCTTGTCCCTTGCCCGCGCCCGTCGGGGCGACGCTCAGCAAATGGCCTTCCCCGGAAAACAGGAGATCGAAGCTTTTGCCATCGTGGATGAAATGTCCGACGGTCATGGCGTCATTGAAGTGTTCCTTCGGAGAAAGACCAGCCTCGACGATATGGCGCAAGGTCGCCCAGGTGCTCCGTTTTCCCAGACCGTTGAGGCGCGCCTGTAGGTCGGGCGGAACGTTCGGGATGATATCCTTGTGCAGGGCCGTCTTGAGCGCTGCGTCATTGCTTTCCGTCAGCGCTTTCCAAGCGTTGTTGTAGCCGAACTCGGTATACGGCCTGGCTTCCATGAGCAACCCATAGAGCTCCTGTTTGGCCGGCGGCAACGCGTTGTAAAACGCCTCGGCAGCGGCTTGTCGTTTCGCCTCCGCTTCCCGCTGTTTCTTCGATTTGCCGAACAGACCACCCAGCATTTTCAACCTCTTACACAATGAATGCCACGTATCCTTAATGCCGGATTCCGGGACGCATCTCAACTGATTGTGGTGTTCGGTCGGCGATGCCTTATCGCTTGGCGGTTTCCAGCTTTGCCCTCCTTTCCCCGAGAGGACGTGGCGACCGGCCGCCTTTCTCGTGAGGCGGCTGTATGGGCGGTGCAGCACCCGCCTGCAACGGAATGTCAGAAGTTTCTTCCCTTGGCTCAAAAGCCATTCCGCGCGGAACAAGAAACCTCTTCCTTCCCGTCCTCCGCTTCGCTTCGGCCCTTGGAGTCCCTCCAACGAGTTCCGGTTGGCGCTTTGGCGCCGCCTTTCCTCCAGCCATCGAAAGGCCGCGACGGTCGCGGTCTCAAACGGCAAAGGAGGAACAAAATGTCCCGGAAACACAATCCCAACCGCAAGGATGTCTACCAGACCGTCACCGATCAGATTATCGAGGCCATTGAAAACGGCGCGGGAGATTGGCAAATGCCCTGGCATCGGGCGGGCGAAGGTCTGAACCGTCCCGTCAACATCGACACCGGCAACGCCTATCGCGGCATCAACATCGTCGCCCTGTGGGCCGCCAGTCAGGTCCGCGGCTACAGCTCCGGCACCTGGGGAACCTATCGCCAATGGCAGAACAAAGGCTGCCAGGTCCGAAAGGGCGAGAAGGCCGACACCGTTGTCTTCTACAAGGAGTTCGAGGTGGAAGACCCCGACGCCCAGCCCGGAGAAACGACGTTTGAGACCCGTCGCGTGGCGCGCGCGTCCAGCGTCTTCAACGCCGACCAGGTGGACGGTTACGACGTGGCGCTTCCCGAACCGAAAGACCCGGTTCAGGCGGTTGCCGAGGCCGACGCCTTCGTCGCCAATACGCAGGCCGTAGTCCGCCACGGCGGGGCACGGGCCTACTACAACCACGGCACCGATTACATCCAGATGCCCGACAAGGACCGCTTCCTCGGTTCCGAAACCAGTTCGGCGACCGAGAGCTACTACGGCACCTTGCTTCATGAACTGGTCCACTGGACCGGTATCAAGAAGCGCTGCGACCGGGAATTCCGCAAGCGCTTCGGCGATGACGCCTACGCCATAGAGGAACTCGTGGCCGAGCTTGGCGCGGCGTTCCTTTGCGCCGATCTCGGGATTGCCGCCGAGCCTCGTCCCGACCATGCGGCCTATATCGAGCATTGGCTGAAGGTCCTGAAGGCGGACAATCGCGCGATCTTCGCCGCCGCGTCCAAGGCCGCGCAGGCGACGGACTTCCTTGCGGAGTTGCAACGTCACTCGGAGGCAGCCTGACGGCCGCCTCTGTTTCCCTGTCAGTTCCTTTGTGGAGCCGGTCGCCATAAGGCCTCAAGAAGATCAATATGGAGTTTCCGACCATGGGACAGGACAACACCGCCAACTGGAGCTACGGGAGTCGCCGGTTTGAAGCGCGCATTGTCAACCAGCGCGTCCGCGAGTTGCTCGATGCGGGCGACGAGAATACCACCAGCTATGACGATGCCTGGGCCAGCCATCGCTATGTCGAAATCTTTGCGGAATCCATGACCGAAGCGCAAGAGCGGCTTGACGACGATTATCCCGTCGAAGCCAGCTTTAGGATTACCGCGATTATCGAATTGCGTATCCGCGATTAGGGTTGGCGACGCGATTGTCGCCGAGTTCAAAGGTTTCGGCGTTCAGGAATTCGCTATTTCCTGAATTCGTTACTCGCCATGGAGGTGCGCCGCTGTAAATCGGCTTCATGGTGTCGCGAATTCTCATAACACTGATCCAATTCTACCAGTCTATCGCCCCGCAATTCGTGCGGGATCGTTGCCGATTCGAGCCTAGCTGCTCAAGCTATGCGATCCTGGCGCTCGAGAAATATCCGTTCTGGCGTGCGATGCGTCTTGTCATTGACCGGTTGAGGCGCTGCAGGTATCCAAATGGCGGGGAGGACTACCCATAGATGTAATTCTGTATTCAGGGAGTAATACATGGGAGAGAACACGACCTACGAATACCGCTGTGTCAATGGGCCGACGGTCATCGCGGTGAAGAAGCTGGCGGACCGTGAACAGGCCGTTACGGAGTTTCAGAACATCATCAACCGCGAAGCCGCCGAGGGCTGGGAATACGTCGGTATCGATGAATTCCAGACCAGCGAACCCGTCGGATGTTTTGGACTGGGCGGGCAGAGGGCGACCGCGTTCAAGATGCTGGTGTTCAGGCGGCCGAAGGGATAAGAGCCCCTCCCATAACCGGCCCCCCCGGATGGCCGCTTTCCGTACGGTCTCGGACGTTAACCGGTCAACCGTATCTGTCGGAGAATGAAGACAAAGCTGCGTTCGCCGACCTTGGAAGACAGTCTACCTGCGATTAGGAGAGGGACGAGCATTTCTAGTATCCGCATGACAACAGATCTTCGACAACAGTCATAGCGCGAATTGTAGCTATTGCAAATTCATGATTGAAGATAGAATGATCGGCCTGTTCAAATTGACTGCGGTTGCAAATCGAACTTGAGCCAAGGTATTCAGCCCGTTTTTAGGACAAGAAACAATGAAGGTGTTCATCAGTTGGAGCGGAAAACGCAGCCAGGCGTTGGCACAGATATTGCGTGACTGGTTGCCACTCGCTATTGGACTATGTGAAACCCTGGGTTTCTGAAACGGACATAGCAGCGGGTGACCGATGGGCACAGGCGATTGGCACTGAGTTAGAGGCATCCAATTTTGGGATTATCTGCATCACGCCGGAGAATCTAACGTCCCCTTGGGTTTTGTTCGAGGCGGGAGCGCTGGCCAAATCTATGCAGGATGGAAAGGTCATCCCGCTTCTATTTGGTCTCGGATTTAGCGACATCACTGATCCCCTCGCTCAGTTTCAGGCCAAAAAAGTGGACCAGCCTGGTCTTGGTGAAGTGATCCAGGCGATCGAAAAAGTTTCCGACAATAAAAACCGCGAGGACCTCATAAGAAGGCGCTTTAACGGTCTTTGGCCAGATTTCGAGAAGATGATTGGGGAAATTCCGGATCGTGCGCCCACAGAAAAGCACATGCGGCCGCAAACCGAAATTCTGGAAGAACTCGTAACAGGTGTTCGTGGGCTTGACTCACGGCTGCTCGACTTCAGCTCCGAAATTATGGAGAGAGAACCCCGACGTTATCGCCGTAAATTCCGCCGGTTTCATCCAAAAATGTTCGATGAAATGATGCATCGGTTTTCGGGGGATGAAAACGATCCAATCATGTTGCTCATGTTTGGCGGCATGCTCAGGGAGGATGTGCCTTGGCTGGCGGAGGTTTTTATCGAGACTTACCGAGAAATTCGCGCCGGAGGCATAGAGCGCGCCGAACAGTCAGTTCACCGTCTGCGACGAATTATGAAGCTGATGCGCACGGAGCCGTTCTTCGAGATGTTCTTCATGGAGGAATCCAAGGAAGCCCACATGATGATGATGGAACTCCCGATGATGATCGATGAAACTCTGCACAGATATCTGCATCATCGTCCCTCGTCCGAAATTGAAGAAGATCGGGTAGATGGAGAGAGTTGATGGCGAGGCTATCCAGTAGGATGGACTCGGGGTGTCGGTAAATGGTTTCCACAGAAGATGATGATCTATATTGGCGTGTGCGGCGGCTGGAAGCCTTGATTGCCGTTCTGATCGCAACGGATGACTTCGAACACCCGGAGGCAGATTTTCTCATCAGACGTTTGCTCGAAGATTTTGATCGTCTCGATTTCAAGGATTTCTCGTATCTTCTGAGAGATGTGCTGCGCTTTCGCCCCGGTGGGAAATATCCAAGACGAAGTTCGATTGTTGGTCGTGTCGATGAACTTTATGAAAGGACATCGGAGCTGTCGAAGCGAGTCGACCGAATAACATCACTCAACGATAAAGAGAGCTTGGCATCCCAATTCCATGAATTGTCCCGAGATGTGGATCGGCTGACCAAGGATGCAAGTGCTATCCGGCGAGAGACCTATGAGAACTTTGTCATCGACACCATGGGGCTTGATCACACGAGAATTGCTCAAACCAGGTACGCTCCCGTTCGGGTTTATATCAGTGAAGACAACCGGGTGCTGGTCGAGATCGTGGAGCGAGCGGTTAAGGCTTATACAGAGCACTTGGGTTTTATCCCTTCAACGGAATATCCGCCCGAGGAGGGTAGCTGGTTCAAGAAGTGGATCGCAAAATCAAAAGAAGCGCTGAATTCCGAGCAGACTGAAGACGCCTTCAAGAAGGGAAAGCGAGCCATTGAACTGACGACAATCGACAAGCAGCGTGCAGAAGTAAATCGGGAGAATGCCCTGGCGGCTGGGGAATTCATTAAGTCGATCGAAAACGTGCCCAACGCTGTTGCTCAATTTGGCTCCCTCCTGATTATTAGAATTAAAGGCGCGGACGGGGAATGTAGCGTAATGTCCCGCGTCCTCTCCGAACGCGAAATGGAGTTTATCGAAAATAATCAGGATATTATGAAGGATGCTGGCAACGTTTTGGACCGACTTGCTGAGGTGGAAATTAGCAAAGATGTGGCCATCAAGTCAGTGAAAAGAAGGAAGCTATAACAGCGCCTCCTTTGATTGTCGCGCTCTGACCTTCTGCCGAGTCACATGATATGAATTACCGAAATGGATCAAACACGCTTGTCATAGGCGCTTCGAAGCTATTTCAATAGTGACATTCATGCCAGAATCGGTCCGCCAAGATCCGGAACGGATGTCTGGACCGTAGCCGCCATTCGTCAATGGCGCTGATTGACGGCAGACTTCCCGCATCAACGAATTCGCCAGTTCGCCCAGTTTTTCGCATAGCGCTTGAGCCAGCACATCACATTGTTTGCTTAGCGCCTCGATTTTGAGCGCTGTCTCCACGGTCTCTGACGGAATGGACCCTGCGGCGATATCCACACCGGGGCATTCCAGGCCGCTGAAGAACACCTCAACGGGTAAGCCGAACACCATGCCGAGAGCATAGAGACGGCTGGCGCTGATGCGGTTGGTGGCGTTCTCGTATTTCTGGGTCTGCTGGGAAGTGACGCCGAGATCGTCGCCGAGTTTCTTCTGGGACATGCCTCTCGCCATCCTGTATTTACGTATGTTCTGACCGACGATTTTGTCGATGGCGTGTAGTGCGGCTTTATCCCTCAAACCCAATCCATGTACCTTTTCCTTAGTCAGCAGCCGGACGTTCAAAGCTCCACCACGATGGAAGCACGACACTTTTAGGCCGGGGGTAGGTGGCTCTGGACATGATGTCATCATCCGGCCTTGGGAAGGCTTTTCTTGGTGGGTTTTAAAGCTCACTGTTAAGTTATTATAAGTTCTTATTTTGTTCTAATGTGTTGTGGGGAAGGCCTTCCCCTCGCTGCAATCCGTCTCGCGCCGGTTTTCCGCTGCCCCTTCCAGCGGGGAGGCCCCGCAACGCCCCCTTGAGAGTCGGTCGGCCTTCGGCCGGCTTTCTTTATGCGCCACTGAACTCACCCCCGGCGCATACCCTTTCGTTTCTCGGTAGTTCACGTCCTTCGGAACCGTCAAGCCGTTCCCCCAAGCTTCCGCACGTTGTTTGTGCAGGTCGGGAGGTCCCCCCTTCGGCTTGACGAACCCTCGTTCGTGAAGGTGCGGGGGCCACTGCTCGTGCCGTGCCCCCGCGCCCCCAGTCCCTCGAAGGGTAATGCGCGGGGAGGTGTTCCCTGCGGGATTTAACGAATGGAGGAATGAACGTATGGAACTTTTGACGGACGAATTGCGGGCCAAGTTGCTCGCCAACGGCAAGGCCAATGCCGAGCGATTGGCCGACCCCGAAAACGAAGACGGCAAAACCCACGACTTTCAGCCCGTGGTGAAACTGGTCAACCCCTGTGGAGCCGCAACGTGGCTGTTGACCGAACTTGACGCGCAAGACCCCGACATCGCTTTCGGGCTCTGCGATTTGGGGTTTGGCTGTCCCGAAGTGGGGAGCGTTCGCGTGTCCGAACTGGCAGCCGTCAAGCTGATGGGCGGGGCGCTGGGCATCGAGCGGGACATCCATTTCAAGGCCACCAAACGCCTGTTGGCCTACGCCAGCGAGGCTCGCGCCCTCGGGCGCATCAAGGCCTGACGTTCCTCGGGTGTTGGCGATACCGCCCCGCTTATCCGAGGAGGGCTGTAACCGGCTTTCTTCGGTTGAGATCGGTGGCAGCACGAGAAGGTTGGAGTTTGCCTGGTTCATGGCGGGGTTGAAATTCGGGGGGAGCATTCCCAGAACCTCATGTGAAGCAAATTCTCTGATACCTTTTTACAGCGGCTCGCCCACGGGCGGCTACCGACCTGCTTCCTTCTTACTCCGTTTTTCGTCTCGATATGGTCAAGGACATACCCCGTTGGGGTTCGGCTCCTGTGATCTTCGACGCCATACGCCATTCCTGAAAGGAATCTGCACATGAACCTCTTGCCCTTAATCTCAGCTTTTATGGTTGTCCTCACACTAGATTTTCCAGCGCTCTCAGGTGAGCGGGGCCACTCCGACGCCGCCGAACCACCGACCACCTTGTCGGAGGGCTACGTTGCCCTCAAGAGTGGCGGGCTGAAAGGAAAGATGCCTCGTATCATAGTCGACGCTATCAATCCGGTTATGATGGAATACGACTTGCCGGCGGTCCAAAACTGGACCACGGACGGCCACTCGCTCACCGATCTCATCAACCTGGTGACGACGGCGCGGTATTGCAGACGTTTGGCACCACCCCAAACACCTGAGGAGTTGGAAGTCTGGGAAGTCTCGTGTCTGATGCTTTACCAGACCGCTGAGAGGATTGTCGGTGCGAGGGCCTTCGCCAACGATCTGATGTCCGCTATCCCCATGCCGCCTTTTTCCGCGCGCGAAGCCATGGTCGCCGCTTGGCCGCGCGTCATGAATAATTTACGCACGTTGCAGGGAAGAGAGTTACGTGGCTCTGACATCGTTCCCGAAGATGGTTGAGTCGAACTACCCCCGCTACCAAGCGGGGGTTTGTTTTTGATGACCTGCCCCGACGAATGATACCTAGTTTTTCGTTAGAAGCGTTTGCGATTGGATGGACCGAATCGGCCGTCGCCCCCGTGTGACGACGGCCGGGTCCTTTCGGAGGGCGGAGTTCCGGGAAGGGGTTGAAATACTCTTTTCGAGTTCCCACACCCTAGTTCGAAGCGAAATCTGCAATCCTTTTTTGCATGGTGTCCGTCCCCGTGGTCGGATAACCGTCAGATTCCTCCCCCTTTCCCCGTTTTCCATCTACCCACCACATTGAGAGGCGCGCCCGCATCGGGCGCGAAACCCATTATGACAACCATTAACGTCAACATTGATCACATAGCCGTATTGCGCTGGGGGTTATACGGTTCGCTGACCCTGGTCGTGTTCGGTATCGTACTTACCTGCGCGGCGCTCATCGGCGGCGGCGAGGCCGTCGGTCAGGTTTCCCTGGCAACCTTGTTCTTGGCGGTCTGGTACCTTCAAGTCGCGGCCAGCGCCCGGATCGGGGCCGCAATGGACCGACTGCCTGGAGATTTCCGTCTCTCGGACGAGGCGAGGATTTTCCTCGGAATGTCGGCTGGACACCTCGAAAAACTCTAACCTATTGGCGGCGTGACGCCGGAGTTGGCACCGGGCGGCCTGTCTTGTCGGCCTTTCGGGCCGGTTTTCCGGTTTTCGATGTCGGTTTCGGGTGTTTCG
>Ga0056108_1000387_pt1 | contig 13621 bp, 11 predicted proteins | sample WorMetG1BERMUDA1_FD_83875 | JGI IMG/M metagenome (GOLD analysis project Ga0056108, IMG submission 83875) | Marine gutless worms symbiont microbial communities from Max Planck institute for Marine Microbiology, Germany - Inanidrilus... ... | reverse complement strand
GCTCCAGGGCGAAAATTCGGCTTCTTTGACCGATCCCTTCGTCTCAAGAATGCATGGTGCGGCTCAGTGGGTAAGAAGTTTCAAGCCGAATTCTCCAGACCGAGTTTATCAACAGTATCCGGGCTCCCCAGATTGATCCGTTTGCCTTTCAAGTCCCTCAGGCGTCGGACGCCGGAATCCGCCCGTGCGACGACGGTAAAGGACTCGGGGTGCAGCGAGAAGACCGACCTCAGGCCCGCAAACGATCCGTCATCGCGAAAACTCGAGGTGCCATGATAACTATGGAAGTGCCAGTCGGACTGCGCGATCCCCATTTCCATCTCGCCGGCCCTTATGCCTTTGAGGTTGGCGACTGACCCCGCCGTGCTGCCGGAGTTGCATTGGATGCGGTGCTTGCGGGAGCCTTTGTTGACGAGGCGGCAGATGGCACGGCCGGTCGGAAAATAAACGCCGCCTTTTCCACCGGTGCCAATGAAGAACTCGGACTCCGGATCGTCGGCATGGGTTGCGCCAGCGAAAAAACCTGGAACGATTAACGAAAACAAGAGGAGAACGCGAAACCAAATCACGATGGAACCTCGACCTACACCGCAGGCACCATACCAGTTCCGGATCATGCTTCAAGGCGCTGATCCTGGGGGAATCCGTTCTTCCCCTATTCTCGTTTAACGTTCGCAGAAGGCCGTCTTGACCGAGCTGACCACTGGTTTCAGCAAATACTCCAGAAGTGTCTTGCGGCCGGTCTTGATATCGGCTTGCACAGTCATTCCTGGCAACACTCGGTTTTGCTCGGGATCGAACCCAACGTATCCCCGGTCCAACTTCACAATGCCGCGAAAGTAGGGGTCGCCGGTGGCCTCATCGACAAACGTCGTCGCCGAGACGTCTCCCAGCTCACCGGATATTCCGCCGTACCGTGCGAAATCATAGGTCGTGACCTTGACCGTGACCGGTTGCCCGATCTCCACGTGACCGACGTCCCGCGTCGTGATTTTCGTCTCGACGATCAATTCGTCTTCCAGGGGAACGACTTCCATGATTGCCGCGCCGGCCGGTATGACGCCGCCGACGGTGTGGACCTGCATGCCTTTCACGATGCCGTGGACCGGAGACAAGATCTGCAGACGCCTGACGCGGTCGAACAACTGGCTCAGGGATTCGTTGATCTGGGCGAGCTCGTTGGTGGCGACACCCATTTGGGTCAACGCGCTCTCGCGGGAGTCGGTGTCGAGTTCGCTCAGTTTGGTTCGCGATTCCGATAGTTCCTCGGTCGTCCGTTGGCGTTCGACGATCAGGTTGGCGAGTTCGCCGCGGGCGTCGTTGACTTCGCGCTTGGCATCGAGATAGATGATTTTCGAGGTCAGGCCCTTTTTGTAGAGTTCCTCGCGCAGCAACAGCTCCTCGAGGAGGAAGTCGGCGTTCCTGGAAAGGGTCTCTTCCTGTTCTTCGAGCAGTGCCAGTTCCTGCTTTTTCTGTTCGATCTGAGTGATAATCACCTGCCGGCGTTCGGCATGGGCGTTGAGCTGACTCTCGTAGATCGTGAACTGATCCTCGACCAAATCGTTGTATTCGGGCCCGACGAACGCGAAGTCCGGTTCGCGGCCGGTGCCGATGGCACGCAGGCGTTCGACCTGAAGCTCAAGGCCGGCGCGGCGCGCCTTCATCTGGCTGAGTTCGGCGGCTGGTCCCGACGGATCTAACCGGATGAGGACTTGTTCCTTCTCGACGATCTCGCCATCGGCAACGAGGATTTCCGAAATGATCCCCCCTTCCAGGTGCTGAATGGTCTGGATTTGGCCGGTCGGGACGATTTCGCCAGAGGTGACTGCGACTTCGTCGACGTTCGTAAATCCGGCCCAGACGAGGAAGGCACAGACAACGGCCGAGATCGCCAGCATCGCAGCGCGGATGAGTCCGGAACTGCCGGCTTCCTCGAGGATGACCGATTGCGCCAGGAACCGCGTTTGCCGGTCGCCGCGTTTGACCTTGCGCGGTTCTTCCGGGCTCTCTGCGGTGAGTGCGGTCTCGCTCACAGGAAATCCTTCGGCATCTGACTCATGACTTCTTCTGCGGGCCCGTAGGCCCGCACGTTACCGTATTCCAGCCAAACGATCTTATCGGCAAGCTTAAGGTGACTCGGCCTGTGGGTCACGACGAGGCTGGTCGTATAACCCCGCATTTCGTCGACCATGCGCATGAACGCCTGGTCGCCCTCGAAATCCAAGCCGCCGCCGGGTTCGTCGAAAAGCATGATCGGCGCCTGTTTCAGGTAACCGCGGGCGAGATTGAGCCTTTGCAGCAGACTGGTCGGCATCTGCCCGGCACCGGAATCGCCGATCCGCACCTCGAATCCGGAACGCATCCATTTGCCGGATCCCTGCTCCAACGCCTCGACATCGTCCAAGACCCCGGCCTTGTAGCAGGCCCACCTGAGGTCGTCGTCGGTTGCCGTCGGATGACCCAGGCGCAGGTTCTGGGAGATGGTTCCGTAGAAGAACTGGATCGTCTGCGGCACGTACCCGACCGCGTGGCGCAACTCGACCTGGTCCATCTGGCGGATGTCCTGGTTGTCGATGCGGATGCTGCCGGCCTGCGGCTGATACATCCCGGCGAGCAGTTTGAGAACCGTCGACTTACCGGACCCGTTGCCGCCGACAACCGCCACGACCTCGCCTGGCTCCACATCAAAGGTGACGCCAACCAGTGCCGGATCGGCTTCCGGACTGTAACGGATCGAGACCCGGTTGAAGCTGACGAACCCTTCGAGGCGCTTAATCGGGTTGACGATGGAATGCTGTTCGCGTTCGGCCCGGATGTTCATGAGATTGTTGATCTGACCGATACTTGCCCGCACCTGGGTGATCCGAGCCATCGAAATGAAGCCCGTCTGCAGAGGGCCGAGGACGCGCCAGACGAGCATCATCGACGCCACCAGACCACCAACCGTCATGTCGCCGTTGAGAATCCTGAAGACGCCGAAGACGATGGTCCCAACCCCGGCGGCGACCATCAGGACATGGGACAGAGTCTGGACCAGGGCCGAGTATTGGGAGGCATGGAAACCGTAGAGTGCTGACTTTGCCGACAGTGTCCGGAAACGCTCAAGCCACGTCGACTCGGCACCGCAATACTTGACCGCACGCATACCGCCGAGCGTTTCGACGACCAGTTCCTGGCGCCGCGATCCGGCCCGCGCCGCTTTTGCTACCGCCGCACGGATCAGCGGTGTGAAGATCAACGTCAGAATACCGTACAGCGCCACCATGATCAGGGGAACGAAGGCGACCGGACCGCCGAGCGACGCGATGACGATGATAAAGATGACGACGAACGGCAGCTCGAAAAGGGTCAATGCCATCGGCCCGGTGAAAAAGTCGCGGATGGTCTCGAAATCCTTGATGCGGGCCACCTGGGCGCCAATGGTCGCGCGCTCGGTCAGGGCCGGCGGCAGGAACAGGATCTTATGGAAGATGGCGATGCCGACGATATTGTCGAGCCGGGCCCCGATGAAGGCCAGGATGCGCGTTCGGATGTATCTGAGAAAGAGATCGCAGGCGATGGCGATGGCGACACCGATGGCGAACAACCGCAAGGTCGGGATCGACCCCGTCGCCACCACCTTGTCATAGACACCCATTACGAAGAACGGCGTCGCTAATGCCAGCAGGTTGAGGAAGAAGGTGATTCCGAGGGTTTGATAAAACAAACTCCGGAACCGTTCGCTGATGGCCCGGAACCATCCCAATTTTTGCTGGGCCGGCAGCAGCTCGTCTTCATCAACCGGCGTGAAAAAATATACGGATCCGGCGATCGGCTCGCGCGGCACGTCTACATATGCCGCGCGGCCTCCGTCAAAAACGTTGATTCGAGACCCTTGGCGGTTGAGCAGGACCATGGCTTCGCCATCATCCGGCAGGAATAGGCACGGATAGAGGCGCGGATCGATGCGGCTGAGCTTGATGTCGAGTTTACGGCTCTGGAAATGCAACGTCGCCATGATGTTGCGAAATGCCGTGATGTCGATGGCGTTCAAAAAGTGCGGTACCGCCTCGGCCACGTGCCTGGGGTCGCCGCGCCAGTGAAGCGCCTCAAGCAGGGGCATCAAGCAGTTCGACAGGTCGGTTGTGTCTTTGAGGGCCGCCAATTCCCCGCGACCGCGTTCCTCTTGAGGAGCCGGTGGTGGAGGTTGTTTCTCTCCACCGGGTTCGGGCAACGGTCGGGCCAGCGGTTCGCTCGGCGGTGCGGCGCCTCCTCCTTCGACCGGCGCCGCCGGTGCCGCCTCCAGTGGCGGAAGTTCGGTCGACGCAGGTACATCCGGCGATACAGGAGGCGCAACAGCTGGCGCAGCACCACTCGGTTTGACCTCCGGGATGGCGCGTGCTGGCTTTGGTTTGGCTGCTTTTCGGGCCCTGAGAACATCGGGTTGCGGCGGCCGCAGTTTCCCGTTGCCGGCCGGCAATGGCGGAAGTTCGGCAGCCGTCTCGGCCGCTGGCTCTTGCGGCCGTGGCGATTTCGGTGCCGGTGGTTTTGGCAACGGCGGCGGTTCCGGCGCGGGCGCCGCTTTTTGTTCCTGCTCCATCTTCTTCCTGAGGCGCGGCGGCAAGCGCTCGGGCGGCTTGACAGCCGGTGTCTCGGGAACAGGTGTCTCGGGGCGAGGCGGTTTGGGTAGCGGCGGTGGAGACGCTGGCTTCTCGGTTTTCGGCGGTATCGCCGGGAGGTCCGGTGTTTTCGACGGTATTGGCGGGGGTTCAGGCATTTCCGGCGGTGCCGGCTCGGGCGCTCGCCGAAGCGCCGGTGGCGGCGGTTCTGGGCCGGCCGGACTGGGCGGAGCCGGCTCGGCCATTTCACGCTTCCTTTCGGGCAACGGCACGGAAGGCGTGTAGGCTGGCGCCCTCGGTACCTCGCGCGTTTTCGTCGGTTGGGATTGGGGTTGGCGTTCTCCTTTCTTGTCCTTGTCCGGTGGCGCAATGGGTTCCGTCAGCGGTCGGCCCGGCACATCCAGGGGCGATTGGTCGAAGGCTTCCAGTTTGGAAAGGGAATTGCTCATCTAAGCACCTTCCCTACTTCGGAAACCGGTTTCGTCATGGCGATAGGTACCATGGTTTCGGGGTGTGTCATGTCCAGATTGGCTGGAACCATGACCTTCCCCGCTCCGGGTGACCCCAGAAACCCGGAGCATGTGTTCGAACTCCTCGTCGACGGCTTCGATCTTGACGAGCTTGGCTTCGATCATGTCGTCGACACCTGCTGCGAAGAACGGCCGAGCCGGTCCATGTCCGAACCACGCAGAACCACATCGCTTCCGACGATGTCATAGATTCGGTCGGACAGGTTGAGGATCGAGGGCCGTGGCGTAACCAGAACCATGGTCACCCGCCCCTTCAAACGTTCGAGCAAAGCCTTCAGCATGGCGTCGCCGGCGCCGTCCATGGATGCATTGGCTTCGTCGAAAAGCAGAATTCGGGGTTTGTCGACCAGCGCGCGGGCAATCGATATGCGCTGCTTGATACCCTTCGGCAGTTTGTCGCCGGCACCATCGCCGACCATGGTGTCGTAACCCTGCGGCATGTGGGCAACGACGCTGTCGAGACCGAGCAGCATGGACATGTCCATGGCGTCGTCGATCTTTTCATCGCGGAACATGGTCAGGTTTTCGAGAAGCGTACCGTTGAAGAGCATGCCCTCCTGCGGCAGGTAGGCGGCCTGTTTGCGGATACTCGAAGGTTGGTAATCCCGAAGGTTGCGCCCGTCGACGCGTACCGTGCCTTCCGTCGGACCAAGGACGCCCATCATCAGGTAAAGCAGTGTCGTCTTGCCGCTGGCGTTGCCGCCGGTCACACCGATCGTTTCGCCGGCGCCGATCTCCATGGAGATGTTCTCGAACAACGGCGGCATCAACTCGCCGTCCTTGTTCTTGCCGTAGGTGAAGGTCACGTTCTCGAGGGTTAGATCGCCCCGGACAGGCGGCAGTTCCGGCAGTCCGGGCGGTTTTTCCACGTCCATTTCGAAAAGTTCCCGTAACCTTTCGCGAGCCAGTTCGATACTTTGGAAACGGGTCCATATACCGACGGCTTTCTGCAGCGGCTGCATGGAACGACCGGCCAACATGGTGCAGGCGGCGAGACCACCGACGGTCAGCGATCCGTCGATAACCAGCGTTGAGCCGAAACCGACGACGGAAAACAGGACCAGTTGCGAGAACAGAGCACCGGCGCTTTGCGCATAGGAACTTCTCAACGCCACATCATGTTCGGCGTTGGCGCAGGTCTCCTGAAGGCGTTCGTAGCGGCGGATCATCTGCTCTTCCATGGCCAAGCCCTTGACCGTGTGGACGCCGCCGAGGACTTCGATGATGAAACTGAAACGCCTGTCGTCGGATTGCATGCGGTGTTGCAGGGCGACGCGCAGTTTCTTGCCGATGATGAAGGCGACAAGCGCGAAGAAGATAATAAGGACAACGGGAACCAGAAACAGCGGGCCGGCCAAGTAGGCGACGGCGCCGATATAGATCACGGCAAACGGCAGGTCGCACAAAGCTTGGATCGCTTGGCCTGCATAGAACTCTTTCAATGTGGACAATGCGTTGTATCGCTCCAGGTGAGCACCGGAGCCGACGCGCTCGAAATCGACAATGGAGACGCCCAGAAAACGCTCGAGTGCCGCACAGCCGGCCAAGTGGTCGAACCGGGCTCCCATCCATCCGCTGACGTAGGACCGGCCCATACGCAACAGGGCTTCAAGTATCAACGCGCTGCCGATACCGACGACCAGAAGCACCAGGGTTTCGTCGGCCGAGTTGGGGATGATCCGGTCGTACACCTGAAGCAACGTCAACGGCATCGCCAAGGCCAGGATATTGATGAATACGGAGGCGAGAAGAAGGTCGAAATACCGCCAGGCATATAGGCGATCGCCCCCAGTTGCTGGGGGCCATCGTTCACAGTGCGTTTGTTCCGCCCGAACATCAGACACGTCGCCCATGGCCGAAGAGGTTTGCCCAGTTCCCAGGATGAATGCGCGTCGGCCGGCGCGCACACGTCCCCCGTTCTATGCCTAGTGCGATATGATTAAATCATATACAAGCCTGAACCCATCGTGACCGCTGGCATTTCCCAAATATTCATGATGGGAAAAGCGTCCCGATACGATCTCGCCGTAATGCGTTATCGCCGGCTCCAAACCGACTTGGAGATCGGCGGGAGAGATTTTGTACCGAACCAGATCATCGAGTATGCCCCAAATCTTTTTTCCGTCCGACGCGTTGTACCCCTCGATAAATGTGTCGACCAATCGCCGTTTCTTTTGTTCCGTAAAGTCCTCGGGCAATTCTTTACGCTTTTTTGAGATCGTTGATTTTTTGATTAACGTTTCGATCTTTTTCTCAAGGTTCTCCAACCGCTTTTCCAAGGCGTCCAGGCGCTTGTCGGTGCGCTCGTCGCCATACGCCGGTCCTCCGAGAACCCAGCCTGCTAATAGCAAGGCGAATACTGCGTTTACTAGTCGATTAGCCGTGTTCATGGATTCACCTTTCTCGATACGCCGGCGCTCATGTTATGGATTCGCGAAACGTTTTTCTACCAGACTGGGTCCGATAAACGTTCTCAGGGTTCCCGGACTTTCGGTTTTCTCGACACCCCAACGCCTTGATCTTTTCGCCGCCGCCGTTGACGACTCGATACGCTGTCTTTCTTTTTGATTGTGAGATCAACATCCGTAGGCCGGGACCCGGCTTCGTTCAATCTACGGCTAAAAGGGCTCTTCACCCATCTCCAGGTGCAGGGCGTCGCCCTCGTAAGGGTGGGCCGCCGCCACATCTTCATCGAGCTCGATGCCGAGGCCCGGTTCCGTCGGCGGGATGACATAACCCTCTTCCCATCGGATCGGCGTCTTCAGGAGCTCGGCGTGGAAGCCGCCCCAGGTCTGGATGCTCTCGAGGATCAGGAAATTGGGCGTGCAGGCGGCGAACTGGATGTTGGCCGCCCCCTCGATCGGTCCGCAGTAGAGGTGCGGCGCCATCAGCGCATATTTGGGCTCGGCCATGGCGGCGATCTTCTTGGCTTCCAGGATACCGCCGACCCGGCCCAAGGCCGGCTGCAGGATCGAGGCGGCCTGAAGGTCGAGAACGCGCGCGAACTCGTACTTGGTGGTCAGGCGTTCGCCGGTGGCCACCGGGATCGACGTCTGGCGCGCCACGCGGGCCATCTCCTCCGGCGTCTCCGGCGGCGTCGGTTCCTCGAACCACAGCGGATCATAAATCTCGATGCGCTTGGCCAGGCGGATGGCGCCCGAGGCCGTGAACTGGCCATGGGTGCCGAACAAAAGATCCGCCTTGCTGCCGACGGCTTCGCGGATCCGGCGGCAGAAGGCTTCCGAACGGTCGAGGGAGTCCAGGTCCGGCTGGCGCCCGTCGTAAACCGTGTAGGGTCCGGCTGGATCGAACTTGACGGCGGTGAAACCCTGAGCGACGTATTCGGCGGCCCGTTCGGCGGCGATGTCCGGGTCGCTGTAGACGGCGGCGTCGGCATTGACGTCGTCGGCCTCCTCGGCGCTCGGGTAGAGGTAGGTGTAACTCCTCAGCCGTTCGTGGACCCGGCCGCCCAGGAGCTCGTAGACCGGCTTGCCGACGCTCTTGCCGACGATGTCCCAGCAGGCCATCTCGATGCCGGACAGCACGCCCATCAGCGACAGGCCGGGCCGGAGCGTGTAGCCGCGGCCATAGACCGACCGCCAGAGTTTCTCGATACGGAACGGATCCATACCCTCCACGTGGCGAGCGAAGACGTCCTCGATCATGCGGACGATGGTGTGCGGCCCGAAGGTAGCCGCGTAGACCTCGCCGACGCCCTCGATGCCGTTATCGGTGATGAGCTTGAGGAAGATGAAATAGCGCCCGCCGAACCCGGGCGGCGGGTTGCCGACGACGAAGGTCTTCAGGCCGGTGATCTTCATGGCGTGACTCCCTCCGCTTGCGGGGCCATGGCCATGACCTCGGCGGCGAAACGCTCGAGGTCGGTATCGGCGACGGTGCGGCGGCTCGACAGGCGCATGTAGCTGGTCTCGTCGGCGAACATCTCCCGCGCCAGGTCGGTGGCACCGAGGCCGGCGAAGGCGTCGGGCAGGCGGCGTTCGATGCCGAGGCGGTCGAGAAAGCCGGAATACCAGGGCGCCAGTTCGTCGGCGCCGCCGGATAGCCCACAAGCGGCGGCGGCCCGGGCGCAGGGCCCGTCGTCGCGCTCCGCCTGCCAGCCCAGCACCACCTCCAAACCCAAAGCCGTCGCCAGGCCGTGGTTGATCGGGGCCAGCGCCGCCAGGGAATGGGAGATGTTGTGGGCCATGCCGGCCGAACAGTTGTCGATGGCCATGCCGGCATAGGCCGAACCGAGCAGCATGGCGCCGCGCGCCTCCAGGTTGCCCGGTTCGGCTACGGCCGTTTCCAGGGAACCCGTGATCAGGCCGAGCGCATGGTGCGAATAGATGTCATTGGCCGCGTGGCGGTGCAGGTTGGTGCAGGATTCGAGGGCGTGGACGAAGGCATCGAGGCCGGTCCAGGCGGTTAGGTGCGGTGGCAGGGTGACGGTCAACCCGGGGTCGAGGATGACCCGCTCGGGTTTGGTTTCCGATCCCCAGATCCACACCTTTTTGCCGTTCGTCGCGGTGAAGATGTTGGTCGACGACAGTTCCGATCCGGTCCCGGCCGTGGTCGGGATGCAGATCTTCGGCACCCGATCCCTGGGCAGCGGGTCGCCCTCCATGGCGAAATCGGCGGCCGGCTGTTCCGTTCGCGCCACCGTCGCCGCCATCTTACCGATATCCATGGCCGAACCGCCGCCGAAGGCGATGACCAGACCGGCTCCTTTCGACCGCACAAAATCCGTCGCCGCCTCCACGTCGTCCTCTTTGGGCTCGCGGGCAGAGGCGATGAACACCTCGACGGCAGCGCCGGCCTGGCGCAAGGGATCGACGACCTTTCCGGTGATGCCCAATTCATGGAGCGCCGCATCGGCGACCAGGACCACCGCATCGCCTGTGGGATTGAGAGCCGCCGCATCCTCGGCGATGGCGGCGACACGGCCGGCGCCGAAATGCACTTCCGGCACGGGCCTCAACGAAAACGGTTCGGTACCAGCAGCTTTGGTCATCATGCCATCCCCCGGGGCCGCAAGCCGTTGGCCGGCCCAACCGCACGCATAACCCCTGGCGCTCGCACGGGCAAGCCCCGCCGAGCCCAAGATCGTCAGAGCGACAACAGGAAAGCCACCAGGACGGCGACGGCGGTGGCTAAGACGATCGGCACGTCGACATCGAGGGCCGCCGGTTTCGCCGGCTCGGTGGGCGCCTCGACGGGTGCGGTATCAGGTATTGCTTCGGGTGCCGCCTCACCGGCGACGGCTTCGAAGGCGCTGAAGAACTCACCGGCCAGCTTCCGGGTCGACCCCTCGACGAGGCGGGCCCCGACCTGGGCCAGTTTGCCGCCGACCTGGGCATCGACCTCGTAGTCGAGCCGGGTGCCACCGTCTTCTTCGCTCAGGGTGACCCGCGCCCCTCCCTTGGCGAAACCGGCCGCACCCCCCTTGCCCTCACCGCTGATGGTGTAGCTCTCCGGCGGATTGAGGTCGCTCAGCTCGACGCGTCCCTTGAATTTCGCCCTCACCGGCCCGATCTTGGCAGCGACCGTCGCCTCGAACTCGGTCTCGGAAACCTGTTCCAAGGACTCGCAGCCGGGGATCGAACGGCTGAGCACATCGGCATCGTTGAGCGCCGCGAACACCTGCTCGCGCGGCAGGGGAAGGTGGACTGAGTCTGTGATTTTCATGAAAGGCCTTGGTCCGTCTGATTGTTGTTCGCCAGTCTAACGCAACATCGTTGACCTGAGGGAACATCACTTTCCCCCGCCGGTTGCGGTTACTTTGCGGCGGGGCGTTTTCCTACGTTGCCCGGGTGATATATGGTTTTGGTCGGGAGATGGAAAGCTACGGCCTCTGAATCAGGAAAGACCAACATGCCCAGCCTGTCGCTGACGGTAAACGGAAGACCGGTGACCGGTGAGGTCGAGAACCGGACCTTGCTCGTTCAATTCCTGCGCCAGCACCTGAGCCTGAGCGGCACCCATGTCGGCTGCGACACCAGCCAGTGCGGCGCCTGCGTCGTCACCATGGATGGCGAGACCGTCAAAAGCTGCGCCGTCTTCGCCCTGCAGGCGGACGGTGCGGAGATCACCACCATCGAGGGCCTGGCCTCGGAAGACGGCCTGCACCCCATGCAGGAAGCGTTTCGCGAGCACCATGGTCTGCAATGCGGTTTCTGCACGCCGGGCATGGTGCTGACCGCTGTCTCGCTGGCCGAGGCCGACCCGGGGCTCGACGAGGCGGCCGTTCGCCAGGGACTGGACGGCAATCTCTGCCGCTGCACCGGCTACCAGAACATCGTCGCCGCCGTTCTCGCCGGTGCCAAGGCCATGCGGGGCTGAGCCATGCGCGACTTCTCTTTCCATCAGCCGGAAACCCTGGAACAGGCCGCCCAACTTTTCGAAGGATCGGACGACGGCAGGTTCATGGCCGGCGGCCAAACCCTGATCCCCGTCATGAAGCAGGGATTGTCGGCGCCAGAGGACATCATCGATCTTGGCCGCATCGAACAGCTCAACGGAATCACCGTCGGCGGGACTACTCTGTCGGTCGGCGCTATGACGACCCACGCCGCCGTTGCCGCATCCGCTCAGGTGAGAGATGCGATCCCGGCCCTGGCGGCGCTGGCCGGCGAGATCGGCGACCCCCACGTCCGCAACCGCGGCACCATCGGCGGATCCATCGCCAACAACGACCCGGCTGCCGACTATCCGGCCGCCGTTATCGGCCTCAAGGCCGATGTCGTCACCACGGCGCGGACCATCGCCGGCGACGATTTCTTCGTCGACCTGTTCGAGACGGCGCTGGACGAAGGCGAGATCGTCACCCGAGTCGATTTCCGGGTCCCGGAGACGGCGGCCTATGTGAAATTCCCCAATCCGGCATCGCGCTATGCCCTGGTCGGCGTCTTCGTCAGCTGTTGGCCTGAGGGAAATGAAGGGGGCTCCGTGCGCGTCGCGGTGACCGGCGCCGGTCCCTGCGTTTTCCGCGCCGATGCCTTCGAAGAGGCCCTAGCGGCGAACTTCTCACCGGCGGCACTGGACGGCGTGACCCTGCCGGCCGACGGCCTCAACTCGGACATCCACGCATCGGCCGAATACCGGGCGCATCTGATCGGCGTCCTCGCTAAGCGCGCCGTCGCGGCGGTGGGTTGAAGGGGACAGGGAGATGAACAAGGTCCGCATCGGAGACTCCGTCCGCCGTCACGAGGACGAGCGTTTCCTCCGCGGTGAAGGCACCTACGTCGATGACATCGTTCTCGACGGCCAGGTCCATGGCTACGTCCTGCGCTCCCCCTACGCCCACGCCCACATCGGTTCCATCGATGCCTCCGAGGCCCTAGCGCAACCGGGCGTGCTGCTGGTCGTCACCGGCCAGGACTGGAAGCGGGAAGGCTTCGGGCCGATGCCGACGCGCACGGCCGTGCGCAAGGGGCGGAACGACAGTGCGCTGGCCGAACCGCCGCGCCATTGCCTGGCCATCGAGCGGGCCCGTTACGTCGGTGAGCCGGTCGCCTTCGTCGTCGCCGAGACATACGAGGCGGCCCAGGAGGCGGCGGAACTGATCGATGTCGACTATGAACCCCTGGACGCCGTTACCGATATGCTCGACGCCATCGAACCCGGATCGCCCCTGGTCTGGGACGACATCCCCGCCAACACGGCGATCGATTTCGACTTGGGCCAACGCGAGGAAACAGAGGCGGCGCTGGCGGCGGCCGATCACGTTGTCACGCTTGACCTCGTCAACAACCGGGTCACCGGCGTCTCCATCGAGCCGCGCGGTGCCATTGCGCGTTACGACGCCGAGACCGACACCTTTGAGATTTGGAACGCCACCCAGAACGTGCACGCCAACCGCAACACCTACGCCGAGGACGTACTCAAGCTCAAAAAGGAACAGGTCCACCAGATGGCGCCCGACGTCGGCGGCGGCTTCGGCGTCAAGAACGGCGCCTATCCGGAACCGTCCCTGGTCCTCTATGCGGCCCGCAAGACAGGCCGGCCGGTCAAATGGATCAACGACCGCTCGGAGAGTTTCCTGTCCGATACCCACGGCCGCAACCAGATGAGCCGCGTCCAGTTGGGACTGGACGCCGACGGCACCTTCCGGGCCCTGAAGACGGAGACGGTCGGCGACATCGGCGCCTATTGCGCCACCGTCGGGCCGTTCACCCCGACCGGCGGATCGGCGCGCACCCAGGGCGGCGCCTACGCCATCCCCCACATGTATTACCGGGGCCGTGCCGTGTTCACCAACACCATGTCCATGGACCCCTACCGGGGTGCCGGGCGCCCCGAGGCCTCCCTGCAGACGGAACGCATCGTCGAACTGGCGGCCCGCGAGCTCGCCATGGACCCGGTGGAGATCCGACGCAAGAACCTGATGGCCCGGGACAGCCTGCCGTTGAAGACGCCGATGAACCTGGACATCGATTGCGGCGATTTCCCGACCGTGTTCGAGAGAACCCTCGACCTTTCCGACCGGCCCGGTTT
>Ga0056108_1000386_pt1 | contig 13641 bp, 8 predicted proteins | sample WorMetG1BERMUDA1_FD_83875 | JGI IMG/M metagenome (GOLD analysis project Ga0056108, IMG submission 83875) | Marine gutless worms symbiont microbial communities from Max Planck institute for Marine Microbiology, Germany - Inanidrilus... ... | reverse complement strand
GGCAGCGTTACTGCACGGCACTCTAGTAGTGGGCGTCAGCCAAACTGCGGCGTTCAACAGAGGGCGTCATCTATATTCGGCAGGGCGGCCATCAGGCTGGGCATTGGCCCACATTCTAGTTTGTAGTGTTTATCAAATTGTGTTGGAAAGCTGCGGCGACCTTCAAACGACCTTGAAAGCCAGGAAACGTATGAAAATTTTGATTTTTTTGCTGGTACACTAAGCGGATTGAGCTGGCTTTTGGAAAGGCAGCGACAGTCGGCCAGCGGTGAACTATATTAGAACGTAATCTGAATAATCCCAAAATAAGTGCACTTCCCCTATAACCTTATACGAAACCCAGGACTTGGGACCTCTTCCGGCTTTCTGTTACACGTGACACCGACGATCCGTACTGTTGATGACATCATGCGTTCCACGTGGTTTACAGCACGTCGCCATTACTGCTTCTTCCCCGCCACCCCGGCGTCAATTCTCCTTACATGTCCCTCTGCTTATCCAAATTTTTTTCTTCCCTTCCCTCCGAGGGAAATTTGCAGTGCTGCCAAATAAACCTAGCAAGAATTTCGTTCAGGCATCGACGAGGTATGATCTCGCCGAGTGCCTTCTAATCCCGCCGTGGTTTACTTACTGCAAAAGTGTTCCTTTTGGCGGGGTTGAGTTCGCTCGTTTATTGCGAACAGATCCGGTTATCGACGCAGATTAGCGTGCAGCGAGTGAGCCGTCGCAGGAAGTGTTGCTTCAAGACATGCCGACCTACATCACGTCGCGTGCCCAAGACGCCCAGACAGCTGTCGCTAATCAGGCCGCGAGCAACGGCAAGGATAGAGACATGCCCGGTGCAGGCACGACGGACGGACGGACGGACGGACGGACAAGAAGCAATAACGAGCGTGAAAGAGACGGAGCAAGTCAGCCATGTAGCGAGTGACTGCGGCGGCCTATCGTAGCGACAGCTGGAGCCGACCGAGTCAATAATCGATAGAGTTGGTTGGTATCATTGACTGCGCGACCACACGCCGCGCATTGCTCACTGAGACCGTCTTTGTCGGCGCTAGACTCGGAGTGACTCGACGCTGAATAGATGACTCAACGTCACACAGCCGCTGCAGCAACTGCAACACGCCCCTAGACAGAATTTGTCTACTAAACGGGACTACAGTAGTTCGGTAGTACGGTAGTCTAGTGGTTAGGGCGCTCATGGACTCGCGACTCGACGGTCGCAAGTTAGAGTACCTGCCAGTGCCACGCGACTAATACTCGGATGACTGACCGTCTTCTAGCGGGCAAACCACCTCAGTATTTCACCCAGGCCAACTCAGCCTCCTACCCTCAGCGGGACGGGAAATGAGCACCAGCCAAAGTACGACGCTTTACGGCTGGGGAGTAAAGGCACGTGATCCTTAGTTAACATATCTGAGCGCCATAGCTCATAATAAAGCGCTATACAAATAGACTTGCTTTATCTTTAACCTTTACAATCATTACCAGGCATAGAGCCAGTACAATCGCTCGCTGACATTTGGCGGTCAGCGCTATGCTGTCATAGGAACGAAACCAGTGTACCGATTGCAAATCCGCCCAATAATGGACAGCGCCCAAGCTACATCCGGGTCCGTGCAGTAGTGGGAATACGACGAGGAACAGAGGAACACACAGACGGCCGTGACCACTATACATTTCGCGTCGTCTACGACTCACGCGACATGTAATCACGCGTTGCGTGGCCAGACAGGGCCATTGTGTATCGTTCCACGACCATGACCACAGTAACCAGCAGTCCTCCAATGATCTGCGATGCAGTGCCTTGTAGCCGACGTCCCGTAACTGATAGTTCCATCTGATGCAGCGACGGACCACCCAGGCAGTGAAGAGTCGGGCACATGCGTCCACCTTATAACCAACAGATGCGCCGGAGTAAATTCGTCCAGACGGGCTAGAATGTGAGGTTCGGTCTGGCACAGAGAAGTCCGATACAGTGAGAATTTACTGCGCGGCTGTCACGCCGCGACGCCGGACAATCACCTGTGTCCCGCGACTCTGGTTACACGCCTCAACTGCGCCGAGTTCACCTTTAAGTGAACACGCAAATTAGCGCCAACACGACGATCAGCATACACTAACCCTTGATGCCGAGTATGCACATACAAGAAGAACTCTGACAGGTACATTGACGACACGGAGTTGAAGAGCGCCGTTTGACGCTTACGTCACATTCAGAACAGCGTGGATAGCCGCACGTCGTCCTGATATCTATCAGTTTCGGTTTCTGTTCAACCGGCCACGTGGCCAGGTTTTTCCAAGATACTCAGGCGAACCTATCGGATTTCTGGAGCAGGTCTTTACGCGCCCCTGCCACCATTGCTGCGATTTCAGACCTGTGGTTACCATAGAACACTAAGGGGAGATCCCATGCTGGAAGTCAAACCCACTGGTCAGGGTGCCCGCGTGGCCACCGGAAGTGACCGAAAACCAAGCAAGATAAAGCCGTGGTTACTTACTACTACACGTGAACAGTAACTCATAGGCTGTCTATCATTAGTTGTGGTCATCAGTATCGCCTAATCACCGGAAAGGACCGAAATGGCTTTACCGGTAATTCCGAAATTTGCCATCGGCGGGAGACATCGTATCGCCGCCACAAGGGCGATTCCCGGTTTTTGGGCGACAATTTGCAAAACGGTTCGCCCTATGCTATCGGACTGTTGTCTTGTCTGTCCTGTCTGTAACGTTGGTGCATTGTGGCCAAACGGTTGGATGGATCAAGATGCCTCTTGGCACAGAGGTAGGTCTCGGCCCAGGCGACATTGTGTTAGATGGGGACACAGCTTCCCTCAACGGAAAGGGGCACAGCAGCCCCCAGTTTTCGGCCTATGTCTATTGTGGCCAAACAATCGCCCATCTCAGTTACTGCTGAGCTCTTGTACAAGCCTGACCAAAGCACAGACGCTGACAGTGACTCCAGTTGTGCCGCATCAGCTGCGTATTCAATAAATAATTTATCGGCGGCGCCGCACGCCAGTCTCACTGTTCAGCTCTCTACGCCGGACAGAGAGCACTGTCAGTCAGTGGTCGCGGCACTAACAGGCATCACGTCAAATGCCGCAGACAGATGCAAGTTCACGCGACGTCTACCGCGCCGCATCATCGACGATCAGTCTACAAACGGTCGACACGCAGCGAGCGCACCGACAGACAGTTAATAGGTTCAGCCGAAGACTGGTCGACGTCCACGCGACAGACAGGCATAGTATTGAACACAATGATACGACGTCACGCTGACCACCATCAGAATGCTGCCAGTCTCAGCCGGAATCGTGCGCTCACTCGCTGTTACGTTGCCCGTCCCACACTTGCGTGCGAGACTGAGGCTGGCTAACTGTCGCTTACGGACCGAGTTCTATCTACACCATTCACGCAACATGCCACAGCAGCTGCGACATCACTGACAGTATACTGGCGTCGAATATTGAATATCGCTCTGTGCACTGTCAAGTCATCAATCAAAATACAAAATCTCGCCAATTTCGACAGACGCTGAAATCTGCGACATTCACGGACGGCCGCACACTGCAGCGTCGTCTGTCACTGATTTCAACGGCGTTTCAGTGTACAAGTCTCAAACTGACTGCTCACAGCCAGCATTCACAGCCTCTGCAACCGACCACTGCATTCCTGCTTGTTGTGAAGCACACTGCAAAGACAGAAGAACAGAAAGAATGATCTCTCGTGCACTATTCACTGTGCAGTTCATGCACAGTTGTGTACTGTCACGTGCAGCAGACGTCTCCAACAGTTTGTCACCGACACTAACGGCTCATTCACACTGCATGAACTTACCTGCTTTGATAACATGGTTTGTGTATCTATCATCATTTTTGTTTTTTTTTCATTAAAAATGGAAGATGGAATATAAACATGCATTTTTCATTTAACTGATAAAAATTTTAACTGGTGTTTTATGCATAAAATTATGTTCACCGAGATTTGTCGTTTCGTCTTCACTTTTGAACCATTTTCCATTTAGTGTATATTTCAGCGTCTCTAAAATGTCATAATTTCCATTTTACATTGTAATTTAATGAGAAATTATAGTAAATCTATAATGGCGTTGCGTTTGGAGTCGTTTGATACTGCTAGGTGGCAGCTGTAGTTCCACTGATTTAAGCCCATTTTTTCCACTTGAAAATGGATGTTCATTATCATACTGTATTCTTCATTTTCCATTTCGACTGAAAAACGAATACAACGGTAGATACATAGACCCGAGTTATGAACGAGGCTGAAGTCATATCGACCTACTTCGTACTGTTCAATTCAGTTTGTGCGATGCGAGCGAGTCTTAACACTCGCTGATTCCCAGACGAACACTCGAGACTAATCTTCTAAAAACTGCTTTTACCATCCAACATGTTTTTTTCTGTTTTATTTTCATATTATTTTTATTTCACGGAGATATTGTAATATACAGTCGATCTGATTTACTGTCTTGTATAACTGCGCAACAGAACTCTTCCTTGCACTGTATTACGAGCTGTGGTCTTGGCGCGTGCGGCGAGCAATAAGCGAGCCGGCTGTGCTGCAGGTCACCGGCAATACACCGTCCGTCGCCGTCGTCCAAATCTAATAACGATTCTCATGCTAGCGCCGGCAGGCCGCTCACGCAGTCCCTCCGTCCGCCTCTCTCTCCCTCCTCTAATGCGCTTACTGTGCGGACTGCAAAAAACCCTCGTCAGCGGAGGAAGAACACCGAGGGGGATCGGCTAACCCCGCATCACCTGGAACGGAGGTGGTGGTGATCTATGGGTGGACGGCACGGCATCATCGAGTCTACATGAACCACGCACACCTCACTTGGATCTGTTCAGTTGCACCGCGTGCCGCGGCAGCGTGCACTGCGCGCCACAGCATCGCTTCATCTGCGCTGTATCCATGACACCACAAGACTAGCACAACAGAGACAGACCCTCAGCGGTGTTTGCACAGCTCTGCCCTGCTGGTAATCTGGGACAACGAAACGCCAACTTTGAAACACGGCGACTGCAACGCTTCAACTATTAATCACATCCTTAACGCTCATCAAAAGCGAGAAGTGGAAGAATATCTGCACAGGGCTACTGCTTGCTACGACTCGTAACTACTAACATGGAGTTCAACAGCGCTGTCTTTACACACCGCCGGCAAATATGTAACTGCCTACATCCACTGGCAAAAGACTCTCATTAAAACTTAAAAGCAACGCACATACATCACGTGTGAAGAGCTGTATGGCATGTGAGAACAGGATGATGAAAGTGGACTTGTGGTAAAATTAGATCAAACGGAAATAAACATGGTAAGAAGAAAACTGCAGAGCTTAAAAACTGCTGGGATTGGTACCAGTCAGCCTGATGATAAGGAAGGGCAAACTTAGACATGGATTGTAAAGATCACGGTGACTGGATCAAAAGTGGCACCATGATGGAGGCAGAAGGAATCAGACAGAAAGGATGTCTGAGGAAAACATGGTCGGACGCTGAAAAAGTTCTGGTCCACCATGAGAAGATGCACGGTTCAACAAGCAAGGACTGTCTAGCTGGAAACAAGTGAAGGAAGACAATCAAACAGGCAACCAGCTAACCCAGTTCATGCAGAAACTGATCACTAAACTGTTGTGCACATGTGTGAGTGATGTGACTACTTCACTACGTCTGAGACTCGTATTAAAGACGGTCACAACTAACAAACTAACATTCGAGTCTTGCATTCCAATAGATGAAAGCTGAGACAACGCTGACGCAGACAGATCGCTACCTAAACCGTACGTAAATATACACTCATCTACTTTGTACGACACCGACATGCAAGAACTGTCTACCTCGACCATGAGGACTGGGACATGACTCTGTGCAGCGACCACGTACCACACAATGTACTCTCTGAACTATCACACGGATCTCACATCTACTGGTACATGCACGCAAGGACTGCGCTGCAGCAAGTCTGTGGCTGGGGAGCATTCCATTTACCATTGCAAGCTAGCATACGAGATGCTTTGTCATATAACTTTTTTCTCTCTTTCTTGTCATTCCTTCTGTCAGCAGGTTTCACAAAAAGCTGTGGATTTTCATGAATTTTGAAGAAATTTCAGGAATGCCTTCATACTTTCAAATGAAACTGAGGCCAGGGTACATCTGAAATGTGCAAATTTTGTTAGATTCTTAGGTGAACTGTGCTAATATAGCTGAACAGTTTTATGACAATAGGCATGAGATTGTTTACAGCAGACAACAGTCACTGCAGCAAAAGTATATGCTGCTCAACTTTGTTGACTTGCTAACAGTTAGACTGTCAGAAGGCATAATGCAAGTACAGACATGTGTAATAAGTATGTAGCAAATTAATCACTTCTTTCTAATGCAGGAATTTCTCTCAAGCTTCGTGAAAGAATGAGTTTTTGGGAGCATCTTCTACCGGTAGTTACAGAACTTGAACAAATTTGATGAAATTTTGTGGGAAATAAGATTTAAGTGGGCCAGCTTTGGAATATGAATGTACTGTTAAGACAGCCTAACTGATAGTGGCTGAACAACAGACGCATGCCAGCAGTGTACTGCCAAAACAGCAACATTCCGTGTTCACTGCCAGGACTTACTGATGTCATATCAGCCGAAGGCTTCTTCGGCACATATATGGGACTAGCATCCAACTGTAATTAGAGAAGTATTATGTGCACACAAACACATAATTTACATTAACACAATGTCACACATTCTCATCACTGAAGTGTCTCAACATGAACAAGTGTTAACGAGGCAATCGTAGATTACGGTACACTTCGCCCGCGCTGTGCACTCCTGTCACTCCCTTGCCGCCAATAGGCGATGCGCCTATCGTCAACATGCCGCAGGAGGGCCGAGCCACGGACATAGGCAACATGCACAAAAAATTTGGTAAAGATCGTGCATGTGGTTCCAGAGATAACCTCATGGACAGACAGACACACAGGCAGACATACTCATCACAATACTTTGCAACCACTCCCGCGGGTGAAGTAACAATATCAACCTGTTATAGATGCTCAGGTTGCATATCCACAAATCAGACAACAGTAAATGTCTAGGAAATTTTTTATAATGTTGCAGTTATAATGCCTTTCGATGACAATGATTGGCGCACACTATGCAACATCCGCCATTTAATTTTGTTGATTATAAAAAATTCAAACACACTTATGTTTCTGACAGATCAATTCACAACAAAACACTGATGAGCTTAGAAGATAAACCACTTCTGTCAAATACTGAAATAAATTCACCAGAATGACAACACACATGTACAGACATGCTGTTTTAATGGCCACTTTTCCAGGTGAGCCTGGATTATCCGGTTGTCCTAGACTCTCTTCCCCTATCTGCTCTGAAAGAGAACCTTTGGGACAACTCGTGCAGGTTTTACGCAGACCAGATTACTCTCCTGTCGCCCAGCCAACAGTGTCAAACACTGAAGAGAACTGTAAGCACTAATCACAAACAGGAAAATCAACCACGGGGCTCAAACTTTCTTGATCCATCCATCCTTACTGCCGAGAGAAGGGATATTCTGCTCATTTTACATCAGTTTTCCAAAGCCACTAACAGAATGAATGGTTATTGTATTTACTGGATAAAAGAAGCACTCACTACATTAGTTTAGCTATATGAAACTGAATACAGTAATGTGACAAAACATATACCAATGACTCTCTTTTTGCCGATAAAGCATCTGTTACCATAATGCCACCAGCACAACATCAACAGTAAGCTTCAAATTACTGAGTCTGAAATTTATCATACTAAGGCAGCAGCTACGTAATTTGGCTGAATCTCAAGCCACAGCAACAAACAAGTGAAATCATCAGAAGATGTAAACCACAATGGAATGATACTCACAGTTTCTTTGCCAGGCTGCGTCTTGGCTCGGCGAAGTTTCGTCTTGGCTGCATCAAGATCCAACCTCAGTGACTCCAGAGTCTTCTTCTCTCTCTAACATGTTACAAACTTACTGACATTCCATAACAGCATTAAAAATGTAAACCACTTCTGTCTACCGCAGTTCTCAAATCTACTGAAATCAGAATAGCATAACAGTTGTTACCTCTGCCAAAGGGGATATGTTTTCGTCATTGTTTGTCTGTCTGTCTGTCTGTTAGCAAATATGCGCAAAAACTTCTGCACAGATTTGCATGAAATATTCAGGGAAGGTTGGCCAATGAACAACTAATTAAATTTTGGTGGCAATCCAGATCACCATCTGGAGACAGGGATTGTTTTCTAGGTTCATCACTATTGGCAGATATGGAAAGTGGTATCAACCGACTGCACTGCGCGACGCTGCAGTGGTGAGCAAGCACTAGCAGGCATCGCCATAGCAACTATGATGTCATTATGTCACTGGCCCTTGGTGGAGGTATGCACTGTCCAAGTGCTTCTAGTTGTTAATACTTTCATCAACTGATCACTTCATATATTCTAATTCTTCATATTTATACATACTGATGTACTTTTTATCAGACAAAAACATACCCACCATATAAATGTTTCCTAGAATCCAAACAGACAAACGACGATGCTGCCAGGTTCATGGAAACTTGAAAGCTATAATGTAGGGCAATACATGTACTAGTAATTCATCTACAATGACAAACTCACACCTCCACAAAGCCTGAAACAGACTTAAGGTATCTGTATATGACACGCTATACTTAGGCCTATGTGTTGTTATGCTACGTGAACTAGAAAACAAGAAGTCAAAGGGCTTCAGAAAATAGGTACACTGTGCAGGAGGCAGCAGCATCTGCCTATTTATCTGCTATCAGCAAGTCAGATACTAGGTGTCATCAGAATGCTTCCACTGTTACATTGTGACAATGTCCATTACGTTTGATGCAGATAAAGACGATTGACAAAGTCACCAGTGTTGACAAGGGAAGTACCCATATGTGTTTTGGGACTCAGACCCACTGTAATTATGTAACCACTCCACTTGCTGAGAGTAGCCCATTCCAAAACCAGCTCAATCTGCTCAGCGGTAGTGGCACGATTTACCTAAAAATCCTTTAAAATGTGAAACTTACAGACGTCCTGGCCTCCAAGACCGTTTAAAGGTAACTGCATTTTATATTCTAACATAACTTGATGAGCCATACAAAACAATACCAACATTGTACAGATACCTGTCTCTTTGGTACAGTTTCGGCTTTGCTCAAGTGAAAATCCCCAATTTTGAGAAACACCAATGAAATGCAATCACTCGTTCCCCACATCAAGGCAAAGCCCTTCCTCAAATTTCACAAAACCCACCAGAACTTCTCAAGCAATCCTGTTCACACAGTCAACGACAGGCAGAAGGTATGAAGAACCAATCTCATCACTCCCTTGCTTTGCAGAGGCAACTAGAATGTGGGCCGATGCCCAAGGTGATGGCCGCCCTGCCGAAAATCGGTGGCGCCGCAAAGTTTGGCTGACGCCCACTACTGGAGTGCTGTGCAGTAACGCTGCGAAGACTCGAAACCAATTGAAATTAGCTGGGGTGCCCCAAACTACCGGACCGATCTCAGCCGCTAGTGGGCCGACGTTCAACATATTGTGAGGACATGTGGAGGATATATTGCTGCTTAACAAGTTTTTTTCCGATTGTCGATACGTGACTTAGTTGTGAAGATATAGCCCGACAAAGTTGTGCAATGGTGTGCAGATCACGATTTTTACGTAATTTTTGCCTGGAAAAATTTAGTTACGGGCCAAAAGCCCCAAAAATGTATATATGATGTACCAGCTCAGGAGACGGCCCAGCCAAACATCGTGCAAAGTTTGGCTGACTTCTATTGAGAAGTGCAGTAACGAAGGCAAGACGCGAAACCCATTTGCTGGGGTGCCCCAAACTCCCGAACAGATCTCAGTCGTTAGGGGCTGAAGTTCACCATACTGTGCAGAAATATGGAGGAAATATTGCTGTTTAACAAGTTTTTTTTCCAACTGTCGATACATGCATTAGTTGTGAAGACATTGCAGGACCAAGTCGTGCGATGGTGCACAGATGGCGATTTTTGTGTCATTTTTGTCTCCTGTATTTGCAGCGAGCCGCGTGCAGCACATGTCAGACCTGCAGTCTAAATTTGCACTAAGGCCACACCATGTGTGGAAGTATGGTAGACATCCAATCTCGCACCGCTGAGAATAGGCGAGGAAAAAAAGAAGAAAAAAGAAGAAAGAAACCAGAGGGCAAAAATATAATGGCCTGCCCTATTACATAGGGCGGCCATAATGAAGCAACGACTTATCAGCACATGCACCTGAATAGATTTGACATCAGTGTCAAGGAATGCCTTGAGCTGCAGTAAAAAGTTGTTGGTTGTCGCCTGCATCAAATCGCGCTTGGCCTGACCCAGTTTCTGCTGCGTTTGACCGCATTTCACCAACGTGCTGCCTGTAATGCAACTGCGCCTGTGTCACTATCACTAGCAAAAGTTCAAGATAAAAATTCAAAGAATCAAAAGCAAATCAAAGCAAAGCAGAATTCCTGGACGCAAGCTTAATGCCTTTATGCCCAATTAATATCTTAACTAATTTCTTTACATGAATTACAGCAAACTCTCGTCTAACATACTCTCACTACTGATTCTGCTGATGTCGGCCTTACCACCACACCACAACCGTTTTACGGTTCTTTTTCCGGGATCACGCGGGTAAGCCGGTGCCTGAAGAGAACTTCTGGACTTCATGGTGCAAGGGAAGATTAACAGAAGTAGACACACCGACCATCCAGCTGGGCGCCACTCCATCCGGACTAACCAGTGCCCACCTCCACCATACCCCATTATTTTTACAGGCCGGATGCCCTTCCTGCCTCCCAACCAACAGTGTCAAAGCAATGAAGGCACTTATGTCAGCCTTACTGTTGCATAAAATACCGGGACTTGTTCAAAACACATTTAAGGGAGTTCTGACAGTATTTACAGTTACAGCACACACAACAAGCAGCGTAAAGTTCGGGATCAAATACCCAGTGTGTTTCTGAAATAACATGTCATCACAAAGTGCCAGGCAACATCAGTCCAGCATCATTGTAAAGCAAAACATACCAACTGTCAAAAACTGCAACTCAGCAAGTATGCTCTTGTCCAGGGTCATACGTAAGTAGACAGCACTTGGTACAGAGCACACTTCCACCACAATGCGCTAACCCCAACCCATAACCTTCCAAAATTTAATCAATTCTACTCTGGTTCATTTCCACATATTCCACAAAATTTCACAAAAATCCTCACATAGGTTATCTAATTTTTCTGCTTGCAGTCGAACAAACAAAAGGCGGCCAAAACACGAAATTAGCAGTCAACGGCTAATGGACAGCAAAATGCGACAATATATCGATCAGTGACAATGAGCGATAATCAGAAGAGATGAGCACAATTAGGCACTCTTAAGCTGTTCAGAGTACACGCACACAGACAGGCCAGTGACCACAACACTGCACAGCCCGTCTCAGCCATCAGTCCGTCAGCGTCTCGGTGGCAGTACTAGTGCAGCGAGGCGAGGTCAACGAGCACTTGCTCGTCTTCCTGTCATCTCGTCTCATCAGTCTCGGATCGCACGTCTGTCCGACGCACCGGCGATACGCATGGCCGCCCGCCCGCCCGCACGCCGATTCACACAAGACGCGGCAGTGGCTAAAAATAGCGCGCGCGAGGGCGCGACGTGGGTGGTCGCCGCGGATCGGCGCACTATTGTAGTATTGATTCGCAACGGCACCAGTTCTCCATCTTCCGCCGGCTGCTGCAGCTGGTCGCTACGTTATGGCTGTGAGCAAGTGCGACTAGTGACTATCGGCCGCCAGTCACAGATCTCATCTCATCCTCGCGATAGACTGTCGTCGAGACGCCACCGATAGACCACGTACTGCCACGTCAGCCAGCAAAGTTCCCGCCGACTCAGCGGCTGTTAACAATATGTTCAGGCCGCATCGCAGTACTATGTACGTAGATGTGGACTATTGTTACAGATTAGCGTGGTCCATCCGTCATGATCGCGAGCCCTGCAAAAACCACTGAACCGATCGACATGCCGTTTGGGCTGTGGACTTGGGTGAGCCTAAAGAACCATGTATTATATGGGGTTCAGATTCCCATGTAAAGGGGCAATTTGAATGGGGATGAGGCGGCCCATTATAAACGTAGGACTCTCTGACGTGAACTGTGCAGAAACGGCTGAACAGATCAAAATGCTGTTTGGGATGTAGATTCCGGTGGGTCAAGGAAACATGTATTATATATGGGTGCACATTGGCGCAACCTGACAAACACGACTGAACCGTCCATGTGCGGCTGCGATGCGGCTTTTCTGTCAAATTACTTTGACCACTTGTTACAATATTCGTACGGCTTAACTGCGTCTACGACATATCAGTAGGCCTACAAATGCATTTTTTCACACAAATCATTCTCCTCCTTTCTTGAAACATGTCCATACCATCTTAACCTATTTCGCTGCAGCACTGAAATTATATCATCAATTCCTCGTCTCTCTTTCTCAACTCATTACACGTGAACCTATCCGTTACTTTAACACACCACACATCCGTCTAATCATTCTCATGTCAGCCCGCGGAAGTGCTCAGATGAGAATGATTAGCTGAATGTGAACGTGTGGTGTTGAAGTAACAGATTGGTTCACGTGCAATAAGTTGAGACTAGGAATAGACGATATAATTACAGTGCTGCAGCGAAATATGTTAACATGGTATGGGCATGTTTCAAGACATAACGAGAATAAATGGGTAAAAAATGCATGGATTATGAAGTGGAAGGTGTAAGAACTAGAGAGGTAAGACAAGAAAACTTTGGAGTAGGGTTGTGGAAGAAGAGTGTCAGATCTGAGAACTACACAAGAAAGATGCTGTGGACCGTAGTAAATGGAGAAAGTTAATTAAAGACACTGTATAACACCCACAAAGATAGGGAGTAAGTAAGTGAATGTTTTCTGGTACTGGGTCACTTGGCTCATCCTAGATAAAGGATCGTTAAATGCGTTGCTTGCAAAAGTAGGCCTACCTAATATAAATATTAAGGAAGGATAAATCTCACCTATTGGAGGAAATAAAGAAAAAGAAAACTTGGATACATACTGCGGAAAGGAGGGAAAATTGTTTGGAGAAAGAAATAATACAATGTACAACTTAGGGTCAATGAAGAAGAGGAAGACCAAGGACATGGTGCAAAGACAATATTACAAAATGGACTGATCTAAACGGAATCTCTTGCTGTAATCAGCTGAAGACATAACACACTGGCGGATGATCATGTCCATGCAGCAGTCAACCCTTGGAGTTTGGACTGAGGATGGTTGAAGATAAGGTCCACTGGATGGGGCGAGGGGGGCAGTGCTTTGTTTCCTTCAGTTCTTCTTCCACACTGTTGGATGGGTGACAGGAAGGGCAACCGGCCCGTAATAAAAACATGTGCCACTTATCCCCAAAGAGATGGAGGAAGACAACTGAGGGGAAACCCACGTTCACCGGGAACACGGCCACCAAGACGTAGGTAGGCTTACAGTATAGCTCCGTTATACTGACCCGTGAGAGATAGGCAACGGCACAACAACCAGTAGACAGATAGACAAGTAG
>Ga0056108_1000385_pt1 | contig 13741 bp, 8 predicted proteins | sample WorMetG1BERMUDA1_FD_83875 | JGI IMG/M metagenome (GOLD analysis project Ga0056108, IMG submission 83875) | Marine gutless worms symbiont microbial communities from Max Planck institute for Marine Microbiology, Germany - Inanidrilus... ... | reverse complement strand
CTCACAACAAACTCGGCGATAGGAGTTTCTCGGCTGCCGGTCCTCGACTGTGGAATGACCTTCCACCCGGGCTTCGGCGGCCGGGACTCTCCTTCGATTCTTTCAGACGATCTCTGAAAACACGTCTTTTTGGCAACTGAAGCGCCTAGTGACTCTTTCGACTTATAGGCGCTATACAAATAACTGTATCTATCTATCTATCTAATCAATAAATTTGTGCTTTGAGTTCCAGAAAGGACATCTGCTAAAACCAACTCCAGTAATCTTACACACATACACAAAAATTTATATAGCACCAAAATCGTGAAACGAATCTGAGGTGCAAAAATGAATCTTCAGTGACTTGTCTTTGGAAGACCCAGTATAACCTGCAACAACTCTGAAGGAGTAGGCCAAACGTGGTCAGGGCGGCAGAAAGGGCAACCGGCTTGCAAAACTGAGTGGCGAGGTACTGGCATGGTTATCTGTTTGAAGTGAGGTGCAAATGATTTGCATAATGGTCCAGCTGATGCCACTGCCAGTATAATACAGAATGGTTTACCAGGATGTCCTAGAAAAAAGGCCGTTAAAGGAATGTAGTAGTAGTAGCAGTAGCAGTAGCAGTAGTAGTAGTAGTAGTAGTAGTAGTTCACTCATGGATTCCCACTTTGTCCCTTGGGCCTACACCCTGAGAAACAATCACTGCCAACCGACATTTGCTGCACATTCGGTTGTCAGCTGGATGTATTTCAGCAGCAACAACATACGCATGCATGCATCATTTTAATGGTCACTGTCCAGGGCAACCTGCATGCCATTAGCCATTAGCTGCATTAGCTATATCATTATTCTGTCTCCTTATTCTCTTTCTCTGCCTGTTCTCAAAAAAAGAATCTTTCAGGATAATTGTGCAGGTCTGTTTTTGGGTCAGATGTCCTTCCCGACAGTGTCAAAGCACTGAAAGTCATGCCGAGCACTGGCCCCAATGATGGCAAATCATCCACTGCACCTTAGCCTTTCTAGATTCACCAACTGATTCCTGACCGAATGAACCGAAAACATTGCAGAACTACACTTCTGTCATGTTTGAAACAAAGAATGACTACTGAAAATGGCAAGTTGATAAATACACACAACAGCACAGACCGAGCTTGTTCAAGCTGGTTCACGTCGGCATTTGCTGACTTCCTCAACGACAACACAGTGTCCAAGTAGAGCACAGCAAGGTGAGTGTGATACGACTCTTTCTACACATGGCAGTCACCATATCAGCTCACTATTATCAACACAGTGCCTAGCATGCACAAGAGAATTTTTTAGCTTGGTGAACTTGCATTCTCACCCGCTGGTCCCCTCGAATGGAGTGCACTGCCTGAAGATTTGCGCACCATGGTAGACCAAGTTCAGTAAACAACTCAAGATGTACCGGTAATATTTTACCAAAGCTTGTAATGTGCAGTGCAGGGTTCCCGTTAGTGGGTTTCCGTCGTCCATGATGCCAGAAAATTATGCAGGGACATCAAAATTTTGCATGCCTGGCATCCATTGTATGCCGAAAAATGAACAGCCTGCCATCACTGGACACCAAAAAATTGTTATCCTGGCGTCACATGGTCTCAAGACTGGCTAATTAATTCATTCACATCATACAGTTCGTAATGCATTACCAACAACTACCCTGATTTTTGGCACAGCGACATCAATATGGCATTAATTTCCTTGATGCACTCGCATGCCATAGACACTCTTCAACAGGCAATGAAAGATATGATCAGGCGATTCAGGCCCTCGCTATGAGGCTGTGCAACTTGGTTGCGTCACAGTTTGGGTTACAACATTACATCTGTAGGCCTACAGTAGAGAACGTCGTCTGCAAGGACGCTGGTATATAATGGTCACTGAGAGTGTACGCCGAAGTTTCAATAACCTGGCATCACTGGATGCCAAAAATTGAAAGCCTGAATGTCAGAAAAATATAGCATAATGGGGACCCTGCTGCAGTAACTTCTGACATCTGATTTTTATGTTTTAAAGTGACTACTGGAATGCACACATGTTCATCCTGTAACAGATGCACTATAAATCTGTAAAAGGAAAAAAAGGAAAGGAAGAGTATTTATATAGCGCTTTTTTGGCCAAGGTGGTACGCTCAAAGCACTCAGGCATGGATGGATCACACAGTTTTACCTGCAAATAACACCATGCCTGCCTTTCCTTCGTAAGCGTTCACCAGATATCACCACCACAGCAACTAAGGCAGCGGACATCCAATTGCAGCTCACTACTCATTTATCGACCTCGAAAGGAGATATGTAGATGATGATGATGATCATGAAAATGAACCGACTGCTGTTTAAGCTACATTCACATAATGCAGAAAGGCTCAGTGCCAGAAAGTGGCAATGAATATCAGAGTTAGAGTGAAGATCAAGCTTCGTTTATTATTATTTTAACTGGGCACATTTTCAAGGTGAACCTGGGTTAGCCTGTACTCCCTCGGCTTTATTCAAACAAAAACACAAAGTATGGTAAACGACTACTTCCATTTCACGGAGATTTTTCAGGTGAACCTGCATCAGCCATTCCCCCCTTGGGTCCTCCTCTTCTTACCTGTTTCAGAAGAGAACCTCTGGGGATTAGTGGAAACGGATTTCTCACAGGCTGGGATGGCCTTCCTGTCACCCAACCGTCAGTGTCAAAGCATTGAAGGGAACACAAAGCACTGACCCTAACCAGTGGCCTGGCCTCATCCTTTCTTCATCCACCACCGAACTCCTGATGGAAGGAGCATTACTCTCTTTATGCCAGCTCTTCAACGCCAGTATCAGTCGCAAGTATGATAAACACAGACAGTATGATGGTTCTATAGAACAATACCTCCAACTTCATGGTGAATACGAGGAATTCCAAGTACAGAATAACGGCTTGTGAAAACTTGGAGAGATAGTCGACAATGATGTCTGGCTTGAGTCTGTCATCAACAGTTTCACCACCCTTCCATTCAGTGAAAATCTGCATCAACAACATAAATATCTTATTCGACATGAAGCCAGAAAACATGACAAAACACATTTTAAAAAACAACCCGGACTCCTGGCAAACAATAATAGCAACGATGATGACAACAACATGATGATGCCATAACAGGAGAGATATAAGGTCACAAAAATGTACAGACATATGTAACATAAAGCATAAAACAAGAACACTATGACACCAGCCAGTCAGGCAGAGCACACATCATGAAAATGATTAAAAACAATTCCCTTTATAATATTAAATGACAAGCATATTGAAATAAAATAATCACACAGCAATACATTTAACTGCAAGCGGTATGCACATAAAGCACATAATTTTATTAAAGTGCAATCATTGCTAACAGACAGCTTTTTGAGAATTTTATATACACAATAATAACAACGAGCCAACATAACTGAAACATACAAAAAATAATACTGAAGAGAAGTGCAACAAGTCAAAAAAAGTCAGCAAAACTCAGCACAAAAACAAAAAAAGAAATCTCGAGCGAACATTTTCGTGCAACATTATATCAATGATACACGTGACCAACCTGAACACCAAGCACTTGATCACGCTCCAACACCCAGTCCGAGTACTTCCACACCAAATCATAGTTCCGACACCTTGCAATACAATTGCACCACAAAAATCTTAACACCACTCAGCCACCACCATAAAACCTCCCATTTTAACACCCATTCCATGGGTGAGATTGGGTTAGCCGGTTCCCTCGGTTTCTTTGTCCACTTGTTTTGGTAAGGAACCTTTCGGGTAAGTGGCACAGGTTTTAAAAGGGCCAATCTGGAGAGATGCCCTTTCAGTCACCCAACCAACAGTGTCAAAGCACTGAAGCTTCATACGGAAGAAACTGAACCTAATGCAACAAAAGGAAACATGCATCAATAAATCTAAACATACAGTAACTAGAATGTGGGCCGATGCCCAACGTGATGGCCACCCTGCCGAATATAGGTGGCGCCCTCTGTTCAACACCGCAAAGTTTGGCTGACGCCCACTGCTGTGAGTACCGTGCAGTAACGCTGCCAAGGCGAAAGCCGTTGAAATTTGCTGGGGTGCCCCAAACTAACGAAACGATCTCAGCCGCTAGTGGGCCGAAGTTGACCATATTGTACAGACATGTGGAGGAGATATAGTTGTTTAACAAGTTTTTTTTCCAATTGTCGATACATGCCTTAGTTGCGAAGATATAGCCCGACAAAGTTGTGCGATGGTGCCCAGATGGCGAGTTTTTGCATCATTTTTGAGTCGTGTATTTTCAGTGAGCCGCGTGCAGCACATTTCAGAAATGCATTCTAAATTCGCACTAAGGCCACATTATGTGTGGAAGTATGGTAGACATCAAATGTCCGACCGCTGAGATTAAGTCAGGAAATAAAAAAAAGAAGAAAAAAGAAACCACAGGATGAAAATATATATGTCCGCATCCTGCTATGCAGGGCGGCCATAACAAGCACACGACTGTTTTACGGCATTACCAGGGTCAATCTGTGTTAGACGGCACCCTAGCTAAGAACTGGAGGATTTTGTTGCTGCAAAGTCTTACTGCCCACACACCCTTGCAGATAGCAACAAGCACATTTGGACTAGGGAGAAGATACTTTAGTTCTCCTCAGTGGTTACTTATATACTCTCCATACCACGAAAGATACTATAACAAAAACATAAAGATAAAACACTAAAGCCACATTTGCTCGCCTTGTATGATATCTGGCATGAAAACACAAATGGGCCTGTTTTTACAGATGCAGGGCCCACATCATGCACATGAAAGGACATCAAGTACTTAAACATTAGAAAATGTAAGCTGAAAAACAAGAACTAACTTTGAAAGGAACTCAACAATGAACTGCAGTCCAGGAAACGAGCGATCATTTAGTTCTCCTGACACAATCCTTCACAGAACAAATGAAAAGCAAGTCACTCACAAGTACACGGATCAGCACGTGTACACTGCTCAAGTTTAGAGCCATTTTCCAAGTAAGCATGAATCAGCTGGTTTGCTCTCTTGATGCTGAAAGGCAACTGGTGCAAAATTCGTGTGTGGCCAGATATACTTCCTGATGCCAACAACCAGCGGAATTACTCACTGGTCCTCTTTCTTCATGCACTCACTGACTCCCGTAGAAAGTAAGAGCGCTCCCTTAATGCTGCTATCAACCACTGATCAACAAAAAAGTATAAAAAAACCAACAAGTGCGTCAGCAGGCTTGCAAGATGCAAATCCCACCATACAGCCTTATGCAGATGCTCCCAACTGCGAATGCCCACCAAGCCACTGCGCCCAATTCCAACTGCCCCACTGCGATTTCTATATAGCTCATCCCGGAAGTAATGCCACCGCCGTGACTCCCCGTGAGCCAAACTTCACCAAAATGGGAGAAGCTCATTGCGGTAGTTGTCGAACTAGTATGCAAAGTTTCACGCCGCTATCTTTTTCCGCCATTGAGAAATTTGTAACCGTACATACAAAATGACAAACACATAGTAAACTCAATACTCCCCCCAGACTACCATATGGTGGGATAATTAAGTAGCAATGCAAACACCAAATACAACGTACTAACCAAATCATGATATCAAGGATTTTTTTATACGATGGTGACCATGATCACGTTATTACTGCAAGAGTTTCGAGACTTCTGGTTGTACACTTTCGTTACCGCCTGAATTAAATCTGTCGAACTTTGCAACAGTCCTTCCTTGTCTTCTTTTAAGAAGCATCTTAAGATGCATTATTTCACTTGTTCCTTCCCTTAGTGCCACCACACCATATTCTCCCCTCCCCTGAGTAGTGAATGCCCATGCCTCAGCTTCAGACCTAGCGGTTGACTATGCATGTGTTATAAGTGTAAGTATTATACTGTATAGTTGCCTTCAGTGCTTTGACACTGTTGGTTGGGCAGCAGGATGGGGATCCAGCCTGAAAAAAAATGGGGAAAATGGGGATGGTGGAGGTGGGCACTGGTTAGTCCAGATGCAGTGGCACCCAGCTGGACGGTCGGTGTGTCTGCCTCTGTTAATCTTCCCTTGCACCACAAAGTCCAGAAGTTCTCTTCTGGCACCGGCTCACCTGGGCGGTCCCGGAAAAAAAGGCCGTAAAACGGTTGTGGTGTGGTGTGGTATTAAACTGTATAACAGTGTCAGTACACAATATCACTAACAGCTGAGTACATGCCTGGTCCAGACGTCCAGTGCAGCAGCATCATTGCCACGGCAGTGATGAAGAAGGCCGACGGCATGGTACCGACCGCATCTGTTCAGCCAATGAGCACAGTCCACAACCCCAGCGTCTGAGAGACGCGAGCAGCACGACATCAGTGTCGGCACAAGATCAGACGAATCCGACTCAGCATACAACTTCAGCAGCGCCACGTCCACTTCCTTCAATCAAACGCCATGCAGCAAATGTTTTCTCAATTTCTTTATGTATTTCTAGCGGCAACCGACGGTAATATGGGCAAAGCATCACGCCCATAAGAAATCCCGCTCCGGACACTCTTTGAAGACCTGGTCTAATGTGGAGTAATCTGGGAAAGAAGGTGAGTTAAATGGTACTGTGAATGAGCTTCACGATACTTAAGATCAATGACGAGTATTACAACAAACAGCGAACAGCAATTAAATGTCAAAGCACCCACCTCCATTATAATGGCCATTTTCCACATGAACCTTGGAGGTACAGAGACAGTGCAGACAATACCAATCAGGAGAATTCTAACATCTTCTCCCTAATCTGAATGCACTAGATGCCATCAGCAAGGGCATGTGGGCGGTAAAACTGTGCTCCAACAAAATCCTCCAGTTCTTAACTGGCAGTGCCAGCTAATGCAGGTTGTCCTGTATAATGGCTGTAAAACGGTAATAATAGTAGTTTCAAGGTGAGCTTTGGTGAGCCAATTCCGCCACTAGTTTTTACAGGTCACACGCTCTTCCTGTCACCCAAGCAACAGTCACAAAGCAATGAGGGAATTTTTTAAAATGTTAAACAGATACATGATAATTATTTTCACACCATCAGCTGAGAATCGGCCGATGATCCGCTGCTAGCGATGTGACGCAAAAAGTCGAGAAGAAACTTCTTGCACTGTTGAACTTTGACGGTGTCAGCGCGACACAACTGAGTAATGTCGGCAATGTCATGCAGTGGCGGCACTGCTCGCGTAAAGCTACTGTTGGACGGCATCAGGCCCGGGTACAACGCGATCAGCTGCACAAATCCACAACATCCATGTCAGTAAAGTACAAACACGGTTCAGTCGACACTAATTCAGCCGTAGAAAAATTACGTCGCAGAACTATCATGGATGCTACAGCTGGGTTAACGCAGACTGCAATGTGTTTTTATTTTGATGACACAAACCACTCACACACCAGATGACCACTGGTTTACTCAGTCACATACGGTGACGACAATCAGTAGCTCACTCATCACCTTCATATTAGTCATCAGCAAAGATCATATTTCTGAGGTATCTACAAATCGTTCTGCATGACTGCATAAACACTTTCAATTTTCAGTTTCCATGCCATACTGCCAACGACAGAAATCAGCCGCACAATACAGCGTGTTGCAAAAAAAACATACTTTGGCCATTTTGAGTCAAAAAGGTATCACTGTACTCCTGCCAGTCACTCTTCCAATGCTGAATGACGTCCAAAAATTCTTTCATTGTGAGACTCAGCAAAAAGTCTGTAATAGTCATCATTATTAAAGATCTGGGGGGAGGAAGGCACCTACGTTCCGTGACTGACACTGACTTCATTCTGGCATTCGTCTCAATCCGCCCTCCCTGCTAGTACCTTGCTCTCACAACGTCCTCAGTGCCAGCACCCACACAAGTTACTGACAGCAACCGAGCCAGGGAACTAAAGACGCCACCAGCAGACCAAATCCAACGGCTGGATTCCAGTTAATGAGCCAATAAAGACCGACTCGACTCAGCCAACGAATTTCTAGCCATTGGACCGTCACTGCAAATACTGCAGTTAAATGTTGAAGGTCTCTCAGCAGCAGAGCGAACCATCATCAGCTCTCTAGCTGAAGAACGCGACATCGATTTATGCTCTCGACAACAACAACATTAAAGACCTCATCACACCCTAAACATCCACACTACCCTGCACAATATTTGGCATCTTTTTCTGTCACAGTGGCCGACGACCAAGTTTTGTATGATGCCACCTGTATACTAAGACAACAGAAGGCATATGCATCACATAGGCCTCCGTAGAGAAACCTTTCAATTTACCATTTAGACACCAGTAATAATCACAGTAATATTGGACTGTTAGTGGATGGAGTTCCGCCGGAGCCATTGTAGATAATTACTAATCAGCTAATTGTCTTGTTATTTTGCCTTCAGTGCTTTGACATTGTTGGTTGGGCGACAGGAAGGGCATCTGGCCTGTAAAAAATGGGGGGTGAGTGAGTGAGTAGGGTTTAACGTCCCACTAAACACATTATAGGTCATTTCGGGGGATGGTGGAGGTGGGCACTGCTTAGTCCGGATGGAGTGGCGCCCAGCCGGACGGTCAGTGTGTCTGCCTCTGTTAATCTTCCCTTGCACTATAAAGTCCAGAAGTTCTCGTCTGGCACCGGCTCACCCAGGCGTTCCCAGAAAAAGGGCCGTAAAATGGATGTGTGTGTGTAACTGTCTTGTTATTGCTCCATGCATTTATGTTCTAACCCTCTGAAACCGCACTAACCCAGCACTAAATATCACGTGATAAATATGCATGCAGTTCCAGTCATAGTAAATACCAACATGCATCATAGTGTTCTATCATTAGAATACCAAAAGAGCTGGAAACAGCAATGTAAACAATTGTTGCAGAACACAAAATGTATTGACAGTTATGGGTGTCCTACTTCTCGGACGTCAAGACGACCCTGAAGAAATAGCTCACGAGCTTCGTTGAAATGCAGCTGTGAAAACTCCACAAAGCCAGCTTGCTGCTCAATACGGCGACACATCTATCACGTACATATAAGCATGCACATTTGTTAACTCTATCTTTCACTTAAACTTAAGTTTTAAATTAAACTTCTAAACCAAAGCCTATGCCAGATCCAAAAGTGCAGTTCTATACCAAAACTCGGATTAACTTTTTCTTGACTAGACCATTTTCCTGTGAGCAATTCGGTTTTTGTTACTGCATGCAGTGAACTGTGGAAAGTTCTGCTTTTGGTGCTGTCAGTCTGTAGGCTTTTTGTTTGTGTATGAAATATCTCCGGAACTGCTGAAGAGATTTGCACCAAATTCACATGGAAGACCTGTTTGGTCTCACTCGGACCAGTTTGAAGGCCAAGGTCACCAGAAATAAAAAAGCAGCATTTTTCAGCCCTTTTGGCAGCCTGCATGCGGTTTATGTTTGGTAAAACATATTTAGCCTCTAGTTTTAGTTCTTTTCATTACTTTTTCTGTTTTTTTTTGGTTCTGTGCAGTAGACTAAGCTGCCTACCCATCAGCTTTTGGGGGCATGAAAATACGGTTTCTCATATCATATCGTATAAACCAAGTTTAATCCCAGTTTAAACCAAGTTCAAAAATGGCGACTTAGACTCACTTAGCTGACAGATGGCACCTGTGACAAAGAAATCACAAACAACGTGAGCAAATTTTTTTACTTGTCTTTCACTTGTAAACAAATTGAATGAACTAAAGTACAGAATGCAAATAAAATACAGTAGGACAAATAACACTCACTGCATTAAATTTGTCTTTACTGAGGCCCGTCTTATGAACACCATGCACCAGCTCCAGAGCTTCATTCACACGACGATCATTTAACAATGACTGAATCTGCCACATGGCACACATATCGATGTAACGATTATCGATAACATATGCGAAAACTTTATGAGAATATATCACTGTACAGCAGCAACATTAACAAACAGACACACAAGAGTCACATAGAAATTAAAAATTTTACAAAAATCTAACAGCAATAACTAAAACTCTCATAATCATAATGTTCAGCAGCAACTTCACACAACATGCAAAAGTTGTCAGTTTTGAATAGTCACTATTTGTCAGCCCACTGTGAAATTAACTCGCATTCCACTGCATTCCAAAAATGCTCAAAACAAGTGTTCACAAACAGACTGATCAACAGATTACTTACATAAGACAAATGTGGAGCAAAACATTCTAATTCTAAATTCCCAAAAAAAGCAACGGCCAGTGACTTCATACAAAAGGTGTATTTAAATCATGTTAAAACTGTCAGACAGCTACAAGAACGTATCATCGCCATATCAAAATAAAACAACTAGGCACTGAATAGCGTTTTACTTATGTCCATACAGACTAACAACAAATCGGACCAGCACTTTACGTCTGATTCGGTGTTTAGTACATAAGGACATAAGTAAATAGTAGGGCTGTACTGAATATGTGTTTTTCAGTATTCCACTGAATACCAAATAGTTCACTGCAGTAATCGGCCGAATACGAATACGAACAGTTGTTGATGGGAAAAAGAAAATGAACGCAAGTCGTAAACGTGCAAGACACGCATTATGCAACACAATTCAGTCATTATGCTACACGTTAAACGTTAAATGTTAAATTTCGACGTCAGGAAAAAGAAAATGAACATTCTACTTCTAAAGTCATTAACGTGCATGATTCGCATTACTCAACGCCAAGTGCCTCATGTATCCATGGAAGCCATGCAGTCGACATCGCGGCCCACCTGACGAGGCATTTCCTGATACCCATCTCACGGCATGCTGGCTACACTGCAGTGGGGCTACTGCAGCCTGGCATGCGATGCTAATCATGTTATACGGAGTGACTGGCGGCCTGGCTACGTCACATGGTTTAGAAATTTGATGCCCAGTTTACGGGCATGCTGCACAGCAGGGATGGGGGTATACACCACAGTACTGTAGTCAAGACAACAGCAGGTGTCCACTGACTGCGGGTCGTTAACGCGTTATATGCACAGCGGAGCTTCTGACAGCATGCTCAAAGCACTTTGCACCTCATGATTTGCATTTATAGCCACGCTGACCCAGCGGTGCTAATTATTTGTATTTGACTAATTTTTGGCTCCACTATTCGCCCGAATACGAATAGAGCATTTTTCCACTATTCAGTGCCAAACAGAATACGAATAGGATATTTGGTACATCCCTAGTAAATAGTTATTCAGTACATATTCAGTAGACGAATGTGTACTGTAGCTGTGATCGTGTGACAAATCTGCATCCAAATCCAAATCCAACGCATTTGAAATACAAAATCCGAATCCAACACATTCCAATTTTAGCTGGCTCCATCACATCCCTTTGCCAAGGTAATCTATTCTGTGCCCATGATACCTGTAGAATTCACCTATAAAACTTTCCAAGTTACTTGAAGAATTATGATCATGCAATGACCATAAAGAAAAAATAATCATGATAACAACAGCAGGATTTGTAAGTTTCCAAAATGGACATCTGTGGTGCCTAGACACAACACGAGATATCTACATACTTGTTTTTCTATCGGAACTGCGAGAAGATAATACACGTCACGGGAAGTTGCCACAAATACACGACCATCAAATTCACCCATGCACCGGCCGCCAGAAAATGGAATTGTCTGCTTCTGTTGCTGGTCCAGTATACTGCAAATTACATATTCAAGCATATTTTATGCCAACAACAATGTACAATGTACGCTGTCACTGTCCACTGGAAAATACAAAATACTCCTATTACTGTACTTTTGAAAAACTATCACTTTAATGCTCAAACGTCTATAACAAAACAATGGTACAACACACAAAAGCTAGAGCAAATGAACAAACAGAATTTAATGTCCCTCTCATCATAAAACTGACCATTTAACAGGTAAGACTTTCTAGGCACTGGACTTCAACGATATTGACAAAACAACTGAAACTCAAGCATCCACGACAATGGCCATGTCTGAAAAACAGGTTGTGCTTTGAGGTCGACTGTGTAAACAGTAAGTAACATCCGGATTGTTGAAAGGCTTGATGGCCAGCAAACACAATTAAACTGTGGCAATGCAACAAGTGACTCTGGAGCCACACTCACAAAAACTGGCAGTGATCAGTTTTGCAATTTGCACAGATCACGAGGATGTTTATCTCCTAAATATCACGCTGGTTGTTCAGTAGTCAAAATCAAAACAGAAAAATGAATACAAACAAGTACATATACCATAGTGATTTCTACTGATTACCACTACCACTGCCACTTCCAGCTTTGTTTGACTGGCCTTCGTTGAACTTTTGGATATGACTGGAGAGGTCTTTCCAGGCCAGATGCCCTCGTGTCACTCAACAAACACTGTGCAAGCAGCTACTATGGAATGCTATGATCAACAGTACAGACGATCAGTCTACACCTGTGCACCGTAATGAACTCGTCGTTCAGAGTTAAAATGTACGGATGAGTGAACGCAACGTGGGTGACATTGTTGGACCACTGCAACGGTGGCCGCAGTGAGGCACCGCATTTCACTTGAGCAAACACGCCGAGTGCACCGGTCGCATTCAGAAGATACTCCTCCTACCAGCATATAAATCACATGCATCACTCACACACAACGCAAAGGCAATTTATAATCCGTACAAATTTCAACCACGGCCAGTAACTGCAAACAACACAACATAATTAGGGTCTCATTTCAAAGTCTTTAAACACTGTTTTGCAAGAGAAATAATAACAATATGGCGACATAGCACTAACAGTGTAGAAATCAAAGTCACTGAAAGTCAACGACACACAGAATAATGGATTCTGACGGATAACGGTGTCAGCAAGCCTACGTAAAAGAAATGTACTACGACACAAAATAAACACAAAAAGCTAAACCCAGGTTTAGTTGCCTCTTACAACATCCAACCTTGAAACGGAAAGGGCCTATTCTTATTTTGGCATTTTGTCACTTACTTATTTACTAAAGACACCCAGTTTCTTACAGTCCCGGACCCACATGGGGCATATCACCCCATGTGGTGTGCAAATAATAACACAGTACTTCATAACAGACAGAAAAACTTACCCGCGAAATTTTTGTAATGGTTGGTAAAACGTGGCCAGAATCAAATGAGAAAAGCTCTTGGACATGACCAGTGTCCATGTTGATGATTTTATATTCCGACGAGTAAGCAACACAAACATAGACCCCGTCAACACTCTGTCAATGTCAATACATACAGTGTCACATCTTAAGACTCAATAAATACAGCACTGAACTATACTACAACATGCGAACTATTAGCATCCTTCAACAAGAGCTGCGGCAATTAACGACTAATAAATTTTTTTAACAACTAAAATTATTAAAACGATCTGAATCACCACACTTCAGACCATTTAAGTGAAAATTTTAGGTTTAAATTTAGTCATGATGCCATCTTATCCAACACTGATAATACGGCATAGTAAACTTCTTTAGCATTTGTATATTTTCACAAGTAGCTCAGCTATCGCAGAGAGACCGCGCGACGCATGAGTTACTTCGATTCGCAAAATTGCAAAGTGGAATTTTTGAGCCACCCTTTTGAGGGGCTTAGGGGAAACATAGATGCTTCATGTGTACGTCATTGGAAGAAGCGCGGTCGACTTCCTATAGGTGATAATTGAACATTTTAGCTAGCACTCACAGCTGAGGAATTGCGAAGTGGCATTTTTGAGCCACCCTTTGGGGGACTTAGGGGAAAGGTAGGTGCTTTATCTATACCCCAT
>Ga0056108_1000383_pt1 | contig 13888 bp, 14 predicted proteins | sample WorMetG1BERMUDA1_FD_83875 | JGI IMG/M metagenome (GOLD analysis project Ga0056108, IMG submission 83875) | Marine gutless worms symbiont microbial communities from Max Planck institute for Marine Microbiology, Germany - Inanidrilus... ... | reverse complement strand
TAAAAATAGAGTGTAAAATCAAGGCTATAGAGCTAATATAAAATTAAACTAACAAAGATTACAGTTGGTGGTAAAAATGGGTTTCCTTGATAAAATCAATTACAGTATGATTGTCAACTCTTTCAAACAAGTCAGCAAGAGAGGACACTGTGAAGTATTTTTCATGAATGTCCCACAAGTTGGCATACTCCACTAATATGTGTTCTAATGTGAGTGGAATTCTGCAAGATTGACAGTTTGGGGAGTCACCACCACTCAATAAGTATGAGTGAGTGAGACGAGAATGACCAATTCGCAGTCTGTTGAGCAGGACGGAATCGTAGCGGGAACATCTGGTTTCAGTTAATGAGCTACACCGTACTCAACATATACTGCTCAAACGTAAACACAAAGCTTGCTGATGTGAGTGCTCAAATGAGTGCTCACGTGAGCGCTGACGTGAGTCGAGCAATCAGCGTTACACTCTTCAGAGGCTAGTGTGGGCCGAGCTACATGAGACGCAGTTGAAACTATTCCAGTGTTACGTTTTCTCATGTATTCTGTGTTTTATTGGCAGAAAGTGAGTATTGCACATTGGTCCGTGATAAAATGACATAAATACATAGGCAATCGGCGGACTAACGTGTGGTAAGACGAAACACTATGAAAGACTCTTCCAGCTAGAGTTGCAATTCTGTACCATTTTGCTTGTGAGAGACTTAGCTTCCGAGGACATGATCATGCTGAACGAAACTTTTGCCATCTTGTGTAGTTCACAATACGCACCTCTACCCTACGGGTCTTCCTCTGGCACACTGCAACTCCAGCAGCTTCAGCAACAGGTTGACCAGTACAACACAGAACAGTGCCAGATGGAAACGACTGATCCATACCATACTACGAACGATAAGTATATTGCACTGGACATTGACGGTGATAACGTCATCGTCGCTATTTGTCTCCACAGCTGAAATGTGTCCATCACTTCATATCACAGTGCTGAACTAGTGTTTGTCGATGCCGGTGAAAACACAGACATGCACAACATGCGGGTCTTCCTGCTGATGACATACTCTGTGGCTGGCGTGTCCTAATCACCACGAAAGAACAGGCGGCAACTGTCTCCAGAGCACTTGAGCTGTACAACAGCCTGTTGGATTCAGCCTGTTTTTTTCCATCGAGAACTGGAAGGTCCTGCAGTGTTTATGACTGATAACTATGCAGCTGAACGTAGTGCACTGGAATCAACATATCCCCACAGTATACGTCGCCTATGTATATTCCATGTTCTACAGGCTTTCTGGCGTTTCTCGTGGGACAGCAATTTGGCGTTCCAAAGAACGACCGGCCATATCTATTTAGTGTACGCTGATGGTGAAGATGCTTTGAACAGTCTGTAAAATGAGACAATGATTGACAGTCTGGTTACTGCTTACCCCAAGGTGCACAGTCACATTCAGCAGTTGTTTGCACGGAAGTCTGAATGGACACTGTGCTGTAGGATGGACTTACTAATGCGTACAAATAACACAAACAACTTTGTTGAAAGAGCCATGTGTCTGTTAAAGGACAGCGTTTTGCAAAGCACTAAAGCATTCAATGTTCCACATTTAGTGGACTTCATCATCACACGTTTTAACGCCCATTACCAACGACACCTCCAAGATGTGGCAAACAACAGGCCTGATGGTATGCGGATGTCAAGGTTCATAGCGACTTCAGCCAAAATCGACACCTCACAGATCAAGGTAATATCATCCACGGAGTACAAGGTGCCCAGTGAGAAGCAGCCCGGTGTAGTGTACAATGTTGACATGTTTCTGGGACTGTACACGTTTCCAGGGCAACACTGGTTGCTCCTGTAAACATCAATCAGCGGTTAAGACAGCCTTTCAGATTAGATCTAGCAACTTCTTGCCAGTACACGATCCTGCACTAGGACAGTTATTAATGATGGGCCCCAGTCAGCATGTCAGTGTATCAAGTGTTTCTGTGATACTGTTGTTGAAAAAAAACTGCTGTTGTTGAAAGATTTGTTGGGTTTGTTGATGTCTATGAAACTACTGGTGCTGCTTTAGCTGACAGAATTTGGAACTTTGTGAGTGAACTCAGATTGGACCCAATTTGTATGCGTGGGCAATGATATGATGGTGCATCCAACATGTCTGGATACCTCCGAGGCGTGGCTACAAAGATTCTGAGCTGAATCCCTTGGCACTGGTACACTTACTGCTGCAACCGTGTTCTCAATTTTGTTATAGTGAAGTCATGCAGTATTTCAGAAGTAAGGAATATGTTCGGTTCTGTCCAGAAAACCGCAGTTTTTGCACTGTAGGACATCTCGCAGTTAACACCCTGCGTATTTCGCACTACAGAATACAACGTGAAAGTGGATCGTGTTTCTCTGTTGAACCGTAAAACTGCTTCCTTTCAGAAAGCATTTGAGGTTTGAGGCATATTTCATATTTAACATTTGCTTCCCCAGGAGGAAGGCCCTCTTCTCTTGTGATTAAATGGGCAAACAGACTGTCATAAGAACCGACATGCAGTGGGCCGAAGTTAATGGAGACAGTGACTATGTAGCTCCTATGTATGTATGACCTCTGTGTCATGTCACAAACCACATGAGCTGCTGTGTCTCACTGAATTTGTCATTTTCAGGCATGCACTTTTAATCATGCACTTTTAAGTTTTTTTTTTATATGACGCGTGTTGCATTTCAGTAGCTCTAACGTTGCCCAGATGAGTAAGTCTAGCTCGGACTGGTGATTTTCATTGTTTGACGTAATTATGTTCATACAACAGTGTGATTATTGCGTTGAACACCACATTATCAGTCTGTCGTCTATCAAGTATGGCATCAGGAATCAACAGAGCAGTGTTGAACTCTGCTCTATTGATTCCTGATGCCATAGTTGAGCTGATCAGTTGTAACCATACTTTTTGTCATGGACTGTTTTGTCTCACTGCATATTTTGGTTTCAGATGTGCATTTTTAATCACTTTTGTATGATGCGTGATTAGCCTATGTGGTCATTGTTTGACACAATTGTGTTCATACTGCTGTCTGTATGACCATCAGTCAACGTCACTGACTGAGCTGACTATGCTGTTCAGCTGTTGCAACTGTTAATATGCACCGATATCCCAAACAAAATTATCAGTTGTCCATCTGCCATTGTTTAGTCTATACTATTTATTCATGATGCAGTAGTTAAGTAATTAACTTGCAAGCAGCTGTCATCATACATTTTCTGACGAAGTGTTGGGTCTGTTTAACAGTCCCTTTTGACATGGGGGTCTTTGTGTCCCTGCAGTGGGAAACATGCCGACAGAAAGGAAACTATTAAGAGTTTAAAATAGTGTATCAATTACATTGTAGGGAACTCTATCCCCCACAGAAATGTGCGATTCCGAGGATTTTTGTGTCAAAAATGAATTTTTGACAATATTTTTCTAACGCTACCCTCCTGAAACATCTGCTTTCGGCTTATGTCAACATGTCAGGGCTCGGGGGTGAGTGAGTAGTTTCTTAATGGCACACCAGCACATACAGTATTAGGCTATTTAGTGCTACAGGCCGATAGATCCACAAGATGTGTTTTCACAAGCAGAAATTTGCACTTTGTCTTCGTCATCCATTCTACCTTCAGGTCGTGCTACTATCCTGCTTGGCGATGATCTGACAGCGGTCGAGGCAGTGCATGAGATACCTCTGATCCCCGAGGTTCCAGAGTCTGAAGACGTCTTCGCGAAGGAGCTGGAAGAGGTTCGGCGGATAGCTAGCAGCATCGACCATCAGCTCACAGGTGGTTGACGACTCCTCAGAACCCTCGCAGTCTTAACAACGGGTTGATCCGAGTCTCCCAGTATGTTCAAGTGCAGACGCGGTGAGCGAAACAGATTCGGAACGTAACGCCATGGAGCCGACCCAAGCAGAAACGGAACAACCAACAAGGATCGCATTAACTCAATATCATCCATGACGGTCCAGCGATTGAGAACCACTAAGACTGGAACACACCATTCTAGACCCAACCAACGCACCTGCAGCCATTGACTTAAAAGGCCTTGTGAGTGAGTAGTTTCTTAACAGCACATCAGCGTGAGTGAGTAAGCAGTTTCTTAACGGCACATCAGCACATTATAGGCTATTCAGTGCCACAAATGGTGGACAGCAAGAGAATAAGTACGTAAGAATAAAATCAGATATTCACTAACAATACTAAGCTAAGTGTAAAATCAAGGCTATAGAGCTAATATAAAATTAAAGTAACAAACATTACAGTTGGTGATAAAAATCGGCTTCTTTGATAAAATTAATTATAGTATGACTGTCAACGCTTTTCAACAAGTCTGTGACAGAAGACACATCAGCACATACTTAGAGGCAATGGTGGAGGTCAGTTTGGTGATGTCTGTCACGGGAGCTGCAGCAGTACCATTATTTCTTTTGTGTTTTAAACTATTTTATGTAACTCTATACTTGTTAGTGGGCTGGTCAGCTCCTGCTTTAAGCTTTTATTGTCTGTCATTATTATTATTATCATATCATTACCAGCTCAAGAACCGCAGACGGCGGTCACCAGTGCTTCTCCGGCGACCGGAACCATTAGCCGTAGCAGAAGTTGGGCGACTGTGCAGTCTGTTGCGAACACGTCAACATACCGTATTCTGCGCAACAACCAATCCAGTGCAACCACACCAGCTGCGGAGTCGGCCGGGGCCACAGTCCGTCCGCTGTTGTGACCAACTTCATCAGGAAGAAGATCGTCGTCGACTCAGCACCACAGTGTCGTCAGCGTGACCGTGAGCATCAGCCCTCTGCCCCTGAAGGAAGCGTCAACCCCAACACTTCCACACCGGACCTGCCCCGCCACGGCTCCGCTTTTCGTCGTCTTGTAACAACCATGGTCAGCTGGAGCTCGTCAGATGCCGAGACTGACAGGCAGCTTGAAAAGCTCCGTCATGAAGAGTGAGTAAGTGAGCAGTTTCTTAACGGCACATCAGCACATTAGAGGCTATTCAGTGCCATATAGTTGAATGAGGATAAAATCATGTAATAACTAACATATGATATTAAAGAGTGTAGAACCAAGGCTATAAAGGTAATATAAAATTGAAATAACACCTAAGACACTGTCATCTTAACAGCTAAGACATAAGGACTTCAGCTACATTGAAGGTATCGGGTAATTGTCTACGATGTTCCTGCATGGGGGCGGGTCTTGCACCAAAGACCAGGCGCTGTGCCTGAGGTAATTTTTCCGCATTAGTCAGTATTATCGCATTGTCGTTATTATCTAACCTGCTGAACAATCATCACTGGGCTTGAGTTTCCACTACATTCTGAACCTAAAAAGGTTCAGCTGTATCGTGTGCAAACTTTTTTTGTTGTACACAACACTTTCACCAAAACAATCAGTGTATCCTCAATGGAGCAATTTTTTGCTCAAAATCAGTATTTTCATAATTTTGCATTTATGACATTTCATCTGCGCGTGTATGTCCATTTTCAAGTTATACAACTCTGCATCCTGGACTTTCCGAGGATACCATTCCATGTCAGGCCAAAGGACTTTGGTACATTTTATGCATAAATTTATGCATAAATTTGAGAGAATTAGTACAGTTAGAATCTCTCTGGCGCCCATAATTATGAGTAAACTATTACTCCATTCATCCACACAATCGATATTATTATGTACAATACACGCGTACCGTTTGTGTGTTGCACATTGTACCTACGGAATTTTAGGATAGACACCCTAGCGGTTGGACAATGGAACAAAATAACAGTGCAGTACGGGCGTGAGTGAGTAGCTTCTTAACGGCACATCAGCACATCATAGGGGAAGATGGGGTAATTTCGGCCAAGAAGCAATTCCAGCCACCTGAATATTACGTTACGTAATGGCGATGCAGCAGATTATTTAATCCACACACCTCGAGTATTGGCAAACAACTGTGGAAGACCGATGATTTTGGCTGGAAGGTGAGTTGTGCTTAAAATATCATACAAAACGTGTTTTTTGGTAAAAATGAATTTTCTGCACTGCGACTTTCGTATAGCTTGATTAGAGTTACTTGCTGCAATAGAAACACAGTACGAAGTGTGATAGAGTTTTATGAGCTTTTCATGTAATATCGCTCAGGTCTATCGGGGCCACCATAGAGAGCAGGTATAAGTTTATGCAATCATTCCGGTTGTGGGGCAATTTCGGCCACGATTGGCCGAATTTGCCCCGTAGTGGCCGGATTTACCCCAGTCTCGGAAAATGTACTTTGAAACAGTTGTAATCTTTAGAGGTAAGTTGTAGACCTATCCTGTGCCTGTATCTCAGTACCTGCTATTAATGATTCTGTTAATGCATTTTGCATTCTATTGCAGATGGTGCGAAATTATAAGGCAAAAGGGAAGAGGTGTCAGTGGAATCGTGACAGTTTGCAAGAAGCCATAGCAGATGTAGATAGCAAAACATTTACCATTAGAGCAGCAAGCAGAGCCTATGGAATTCCCAGAGCAAGTCTCCAAGATGCCATCAAAGCAAAAAAGGAATCCTGATTACGTGGCACAAAGAATAGGACACAAGCCAACATTAGGTGTGGAATTTGAGCGTGAACTGCATGACTATGCAGTTACTATGAGTGGGCTGTACTACGGAATAACAAAAGCTGAAGTCTGCAGATTAGCATAATATGAGCTGGCTAGTCACTCACACTCACGATAGTATGACTAAGATCAAGCATACATTCAACAATGACAAAAAAATTTCAGGGAGCAACTGGTTCAATGGTTTTCTAAGCAGAAATCCAGACCTAAGTATGCGAATTCCCGAGTCTACGAGTATGAGCAGAATAATTGGATTTTGACGTTCTGAAGTCAACTCTTCTTTGAGAATTTGACCAAGGTTATGGCTTCTGGAGTGGACCCTGGGCATTTATGTTTTTATTGTCGACGTTGTCAAAAATGTTTTTCAAAGAAGAAGCAGTGAACTACTTCCGTTGGACGGCATGAAGGTTCGGACAACTGTGCAGTATGGGCGGACATCCAGCCCATGCATGTGTAAACGTTATTATTCATTGGATGCACTACACTGTGTCCCAAAAATCACACCAGGTTTAACTAGTTGTAACTTGGCCAAAACTTAACGTATCTTCAATGTTCTTTCACTTCTAGAAACACTACGAAATATGCTACAAAACTCATATAATAATGTCTACCAGGCCTTAAGTGTGTTGCCACACTACCTCGGGAAATTAGAACTCCAAATATGTTGCGTCTCAAAAAGTGCTCCTTTTTAAATTGAATCTCAACGTTACTATTGTCCACTACTTTTAATGTTTTCAATATTTAAAACAATGGAGGTTGTACCTGCTAACTAAACATAAATATTTTCATGACAATACTTTATACTTACTTATTTTGGCAATCGCTTGTTTGCTACGTTATCCCAGATGACATCGATTGTAAACACGATGAACAGACGAGTGAGTGAGTGAGTGAGCAGCTTCTTAACGGCACATCAGCACATTACAGGCCATTCAGTGCCATAAATGGTGGATAACTACCGAATGAGTACATAGGAATGAAATAAGATAATCACTAACAAATGATAAAAATAGAGTGTAACAGACGAAAATAAGATCCTAACAAAACAAAAAAGCCCCAGAAGTGGCTGACGGTCATCGCCGCCAGCATGCACGGCTTGTTGCGGCCTACCTGCACAGTGTTGTCCGCATCATACGAAAGGATCTGCAGCTGAAATGCTTTAAGCGGCGACGTCTGCAAGCGCTAATTGAGATGCACTGCACTGCTAGTAAGCTACGTCTGAAGACGGTTTTTTAGTTTGCAGTGTGGGGAGGGAGAGTGAATGAGTAGTTTCTTAACGGCACATCAGCACATTATAGGCTATTAAGTTACAGTGTGGAATGATCACCTGATGCCCCCTGGACTATATGCATCTGGTTTGTCTGGGAATTGTGTGTGGACTTATAAATCTTTGGATGCACGGGCCTAAAGTGTATAAACTGTCCCAAACTGCCTTATTTGCAAGTTCTGATAGACTAGCATAATGCAGCAGTATATTCCTCAACAGTTTTCCAGAAAACCAAGATCTTTGTCAGAGTTCAAGCTGTGGAAAGCAACAGAACTTCGGTTGTTGCTACTGTACACAGGTCCAGTTGTAATGGATGAGTTTCTGTTACCAGACGTATACAGTAATTTCTTATATCTGTCTGTGGCAATTCGGCTGCTTCTGTGTCCGTCGTCAGTTGAGCATTAGCTTGACTAAAACGTTTGCTGAGAAGGAGAAGAGCTATACTTTCAGTAGGCCACACATGGAAGGGCCTACACCAGTTTCAGTGAGCCAATGTCAACAGTTCAAGCAGTATAATGTAATGCCTTGGTTTATTTCCACCAGTACTGGGGACAAATGCTTCATGGTAGAGGGTAAAATTGGGGTTGTGAAAAAAAACATTATCAGGTAAGGGAATGAGAATTCATGTGCTGGTTTTGCCCTGTTTGCAGAATTCACAAGCAGTAAGTCATTGGTTACCGACCCACTGGATTATGCATATATTTCGATTTATTTCGTTTCCAAGCCAAGTGGCATTAAAAATATTATTCCTGTGTCACTGATAAATACTAAATGTGCAATGCTGCCATATAAGCATGGCTACGTCGCTATCCCTCTGTACATCATTAAACTGTACCTATTAGCTGATGATCACTGTCAGTCTGTTCCACTGGTGTGTGTCTGTCAACCACGTAATTGCATCATCAGCAGCCAAGTGGAGTGTCAGAATGTGACTGAGTGAGCAGTTTCTTAACGGCACATCAGCACATTATAGGCTATTAAGTGCCATAAAAGGTGGATACTAAGAGAGGGGTGGAAAATGCGGGACAATCGAGTATGGAAAGCTTGTTTGTGAATAAGAGTTTGTGCTTTTGTGAAATGCATCATAATGCATATGACTCTTGTGAACAATGTGTACAGCACTGCAACTGGTGTGGTAAAGTAGTCTTGTCAGACTTAAGTGCACCATTATGAACAAACAGTAGCTTTCACAGTCAACAGGATAAAGCTCTGAAGGCCACCATTAAATAGTTCCTTAACACTGTCATATATTAGCTGACTGACAACACTGTTTTTCGAATTTAATGCAGAAAAACGACTTCCGTGACATTGAGTGTTGTTCATGCTAAAGCACAACGTCATATGCCATAGTGTCTTTTGACGACACAGAGGAGACAGACTTTGTGCGAATTAAATGGATCGCTGAAGGCACTGCAGATTCGTTAAAGTCTACTGGCCACTCTGGAGAAACAGCACAACAGTTTCAAATGCCAAGAGACGGCGCATCGATTTCCGAAACAGGATGGTCTGTATGTCAAGCAAGAATACTATCAACTGCAGGTATAAACTCTATGGACTGAATCTGTTATTCACCGTAATGACTTGCACCCTTTGTTTCATCCTTTTGCCAGCGTGTTTCTCCAACTAATGTTGTTGTAAAGATCTGTTGTATGTCTGTGCACGAGACTAAATGATTTGTAGATTCTTGCCTCTGCCACACGGTTGGCAGAGGTAATGCTGTGACCCGTGTTTGTCTGTCTGTTAGCAGTATGAATCAAAAAGTTATAGGTGGATTTGTACAAAAGTTGGATGTTATGCAAATTACAAGCCAATAAATGTTACATTATAGAAGTGATGTGCTCGCCGGTAATAACACTGCGCCGATTTTACATTTTCTTTTTCACTGAACCCGTGTGCGCAAGGAATTACGGGTAACTATGCCATGTGCAAGCGACGTGAATGCAGGTTAAAATGTTAAATGCTGTTCTGAAGTACAAAAGAAACAACAGACTGTTTTAGGTGTTACATTACACCTAACTGTCAGCAAACAGAATTATGTGGAGAATACGAACACACCATGTTTCATATTACCCACACAGTTGGGTAATATGAACACATTCTGCACTTATATCAATGGCTTGTTACTTTATCACAAACAATATTTTAAAACGTGTTTAGGTTGTAAATAGCAAAATTAATAACTGCTTATTTGTTAGGACTAAGGTTTTGTTACTAATTCCAGTATATAGCATTATAATGATAAAAAAGGCTTAAGTGGTTCATATTACCCCCATTTAAACCACACTGACATTAATCTGTTTTGGGACACATTCGAGGAACTTGTTATTACTGATTGCAGTGTAACTGTATTCATTTTTCATTAATATTATTTCGTTTCCCCTAGAACAAGCCTTGTCATTGTGTCCACGTGCATGCACTTAGTTAGTTGGAGTTTAACGTCCCTTTTCAGCACAAATATGGCTACATCAGAGACGAACGTGCACGCACACGTAACGGTGTAAAAATACAATTTGCAGCACAGTTGATACGACGTCACTAGCTGCATGCGACATGCATGCAGCGAGTAAGCTGCAACACATCGGAAAAAAACCTGTTTTAAAAAAATTGTTAAAAATTGATGTTACTCAGCAGCACATTGTCATTTAGGCGTCGCATCATGAGTAATATATACTTCTTCCAGTTTTGCGGTTTTGATGTATTAATCTGTATATGTTGCTGTTAACACACCACCAACATTTTTCATATCTTCAGGGTATCAATCTAGAGTGAGTGAGTGAATGAGTAGTTTCTTAACGGCACATCAGCACATTATAGGCCATTCAGTGCCATAAATGGTGGATAACTACAGAATGAGTACGTAGGAATAAAATCAATCAATCTAGAGGCACTGTGAAATTCCATGACACTACACCAACAGCCTCTAAATTCCCCGACATTTCCAAGTTTTCCACACAAGTACTCGCCCAACTCTTATTTAAAATAGACATAGGCCTAACAGCGTCACTAAGAACTTGAACCAGTCACTGTCAAGCAATCAGCCATCGTTTGATTCATACGCAGCAAAATTGGAACAAGTTGTGTCAACTCGACGAAATCTACGGTCACAATGTTAATTCCACCGGGTCCACATTTTTGGTAACGCAGCCAGTCCAGGAATGGATCCAAGGCTTGACCAGCAAGGGTGTCGAGCAATTTCTGGCCTAAGTGGGACACAATGAATCCGCTGTCGGGGGTGAAAACGCCCTGCATAACATGGAATGATGTACACGAGGTCCGCCGAGTGGAAAGTTCACGGTCGACTGCCGACAACAGGGCAGGACAGCTGAATGTCTCATGCCATGGAGCAGGAATACATGCGCCCGGCCACAGCTGGAAGTGACGCTGACAGGCTGCATCACAGTGGTAGAACACGATCAACTGTAGACCGGCACTCCACATCATCTCTAGCGTTATCTCCGACATATCCATCACGGGACACATCTTCGACGAAAACCTGCCCACATCCACAGCTCAGTGGATTAAATGACACCAACATTGTTCACGACAAAACGCATATCCCGTACGGCGGCGATCACACGCAACAAAGGAAAGTTGACGACAGATTGAAGTGTGGGCATACGTGACAAACAACGATGTGAAGACAACAGTTAGAGGTATTTTGTGTTAACTGTTTAAATACACAGTGGCTATTTCAGCACCGTACGAAATAGACTCCATAGCTGATTGTAGGTGGTCTTTAAGTACTATTCGATTAGCTGTAACTACTTTCCAATTACGAATGGTGCTTAAAATATTCTTAACAGAGTTGCAAGATTAGATCCATGCTATCTGAGAACATTTCTGAGAAACTAACAAAGGAAATGCTGCTGTGCTGTTTGCTAATTAAGTAGTATTTTGATTACTTTGACGCAAAACTGTTTGACTAGTCTGTTTAAATCAAACTGTTCGCTGTTCATCCCAACGATGACTATATGTAGTAGGAAGAACTGACAATGCATGTGCATGGTCGATTACATTCATGTTACTCAGATAACCAATGAGTGAGTGAGTAGTTTCTTAACGGCACATTAGCACATAATAGGCTATTCACTGCTGTACAGTCGGATGAGCGTAAAATCACATAATAACTAGGGGAGATGTATCATATTGGACCACTGCCTCGATTGGACCATCCATGTTACTTGCTCATAGTTTGACGTTCTAACTACAGACAAGTATTTTTTCCAGTTGCGGTAAAAGTTGACTTAAGTTTGTGGTTTTTCTGTTGTTTTCTCTACAGCTCCTTGCAAACATTATTGAACTATTAGTCCACTATCTTAAACCCCTAAACGTTCCATTTAGTCACATCAATTCTGAATTTATAAGGTAGGCCATCTCACAGCAGACGTGAAGCCTTACATTCAGCATTGGGATGAGGGGGTTTCATTGATTGAGTAGGGTTTAACGTCCCACTAAACACATTATAATCATATCAGGGACGGGTTTTTACGGGTCAAATGACCCAACCGACAGTGTCAGAGCACTGAAGGAAGTAGTAGTCCTAAGGATAGGCTTCAGTCCCACCAGGTCCACTTCACCATCTCACAATCCTACACATGTATGCAATACATATACATAAATTAATCTAAGCACAGTGAAGTGGGCCCAGTGAGACAAAACCCAATCCAGAGAACTGTTTGGTCTGTTCATATGTGTGTGCATTGCACTGTGGATAATTGTTGTACACTGTATTTTTATCATTTGTTAGTGATTATCTGATTTTATTCTTACCTACTTATTCTCTAGCTATCCACCATTTATGGCACTCAATGGCCTATAATGTGCTGATGTGCCGTTAAGAAACTACTCACTCACTCACACTCACGTTGTGCACAATATTGCACATAACAGACCTGATAATTTTCCGTCTTACCCTCCAGACAATCACCATTGCTCCGATGATGAGGGGGATGGCATGGAGTCGACCTTCCTGTGTCACTAATCATGCTGTCACATTAAATGCAAGCACAAATTTGTCCCCATCAAAAAAACTGCATAGAATGAGTGCAGCTGATACTGCAGATAATGCTGATGAAGACAGAGTCTTGTTGGATGAGACTGGTAGGATGCCTATGTCAGGCTCTATGGAGAACAAGGTTCCACGCATTGCATGCAGTGCAGTATGTAGTCGAAGCACCCAGGTTAATCCTGTGTGCTTTTCAGTGACCTGCCAAGAACATACCCATGTCACATCATGACGTTTGCTGTTGATGACAGAGTTCGCAAGTGTGCTGCCCTTGCGCAGGATAGTATGTTGCTCGCTAAATTAGCCACTGGGGGTGAGTGAGTAAGCAGTTTCTTAACGGCATATCAGCACATTATAGGCTATTCAGTGCCACAAATGGTGGATAGCAAGAGAATGAGTATGTAAGAATAAAATCAGATATTCACTAACAATAATAAAAAGTTAAGTGTAAAATCAAGGTTATAGAGCTAATATAAAATTAAAGTAAAAGGAGCTGCCTCAGATGTTCAGTCTTCTGAATATGTTATTGAATTGCCAGTAGTACTAGCTGACTCGCAGCTGGAATATTTCATAAGCCTTCCTGATAATAAATCAACATCAGCAGCACCGGCACTGGAGTGTGTTGTAGATGGTAGGCATACTGTGCAAAATTCATTGCGGAATGTAATGCAGCCTGAAGAAATTCGCCCTGATCCTGTTGGAGATAGGCTACATTCAAAGCTGTGAGATGTAAGGCAAAACTTGCAACCCTTTTCACGTGTTCGCCATTCAAAGCTCAACTGATGGATAAAAGTGTGTCAAAAAGGAAAAGTAAGAGTTACTCAAAATTGCAACTCAATCCAAAAACGACAAAAAATGAACCCAAAACTTCAAGTCAAACTGAGCACAAAATCACGGAAGGTTAAGTGAGTGAGTAGTTTCTTAACGGCACATCAGCACATTATAGGCCATTCAGTGCCATAAATGGTGGATAACTACAGAATGAGTACGTAGGAGTAAAATCAGATAATCACTAACAAATGGT
>Ga0056108_1000382_pt1 | contig 13904 bp, 12 predicted proteins | sample WorMetG1BERMUDA1_FD_83875 | JGI IMG/M metagenome (GOLD analysis project Ga0056108, IMG submission 83875) | Marine gutless worms symbiont microbial communities from Max Planck institute for Marine Microbiology, Germany - Inanidrilus... ... | reverse complement strand
CTCAGCAGTCAGCTGCAATCAGCACTCGGCACCATGTAATACTGGCTGCATGACGGTTGGTCATTGTGCAAATTAGGCTGCATTACAATGGCCGGTATAGAAGACGGGGACTCAGGAGATGCTATCTTCACACAGCATGACATCACGGCGTGCTCATCCCATGAAGCCCTGTCCGGCCCCGCGGTTTCCCCGTGAAGTTCAGTACCCGAGACCATGGATCCCCCACATGCTCAGTACCCATCCGCGCAGAGTCCCCGCGGGCCCGCGGAGTGCCCGTCTCCCCCGCACCCGTGCAGGCCACTATTGGCTATACCCAACAGTGGCTTGCCAAAGCTTGATGCGTTCCCTATAAGTTGAAATTTATGTAGGCTACTTTCACCGCAGTTGTGCCAATCGGTTGTTCAGGGCCAACAGTACTATTTGGTTAAGTTGTCAGCAGTTTCATTATCAATCAATTAGAGTTACCCGCAACTGGCGAATACGACTGAACCGCCAGTGTGCGGCGGCGATGCGGCCTTATATCAAGTCACTTTGACCACTTGTTGTTTTTTGACTCGAATGTCGGATTAATATCTGCACACACGCCCACGCGTTAACACAAGCGCCTATGTTCCATTTGCCTATGTTCCACTTCATGTGGAATACGGCAGGCCCTTATTTGAGTCATTTGTCAAACAAAGCCGACCGACGTCACAGCAATGATGTGCTGGTATCGGCACGATAAGTTACGTCATAGTTTTGCTGCAGTTCTTCATGAGCTCCACTGGCTAGTGGCTACCGGTGAAGTACCGCATCATACACCAAGTCACCGGTCAACGATGTCCGTCGTACGTTGCTGACCTTGTCGTCTTTTGCTCGTCGGACCCTCAGCGACGACCTTTGCGCTCAACGTCGACTCGATCGTGCAGCCATTCATCTAACGAACAGGTACTCATTTCGGACGATGCGTTCGCCGTTTGCGGTACGGACGTCTGGAACAGTCTCCGACTCCCACTGTCGCTACGCACCATGACCTCGCATTCTGCATTTTGTAGAGCGCTGAAGACGCACTTTTATAACCTTGCCTTTTTCTTGATTTTATTGTTGTTACTCCCTCTCTATTGACTATGTAGGCCTAATACACAGTCGGTCGTTTCACTTTCTGTATGATTGCGCTGCTTTGCGCACTATAAATGTTTTATGTAATGTAATGTAATGTATGCAGCAGTAAGGATTATTTCATGCTACAAGTTTTGACTGAAATTAATGTTTCCTGTATAGTATCTTTGTACAGTGCTTACTTCTGTGTATCTGTGTGTATGTTTTTGTCTGTGTGTTATTATTGTTTTTTTTCTCATTGTTGTATTCATCTGTCTTTAGCTGCAAGCCTGTTTAATAAACTTACTCGTTACTCGTGACACATACTTCGCGTTGCACACAGTACGCGCAGTTCGAACCATCATGGCAAATCGAGACTCAGAGTGAAACCGTCTTCCTGAAAACCTAAGATCTGTCATGGCAATCCCATACCACGTCCAGTACTTCATGTTGTGCCGCAGCGTGCACATCGCCACATCGGTATCTACATAACAGGGACGATATCATCAGTAGAATAGCCACTAGCCACTGCAGTTCAGTACAGCGTTGGTGGTGTGTGCGTGTGCTTGGGCCAATCGTGGCGCGCATGCACTCAGTTGCACTGCAGCGGTGCTACTGTACTGCTGCTTTGTCCGCTCTCGATGAATCACGTCAGCAGCAACGTGGCTTGGCTCGCGATTGGTTGGCGTGTGTCGTGCGATGCGCTATTTTTAGCATTACCAGTTTCGTCTGGTTACAACCGGCGAGAACCGGTTTCTCGCTATCGATCGGTTTCTGACTAAGCGGATAGTAGTTACGCTTTGAAGGCGACGATGCTGGTTGTGCGTTTTTGTGAGGTGAGTACAACTGTCGGATTTATGTCTAAACTAAAATACAGAAGATCTAGAAACCTATAAAGTAACATAGCGAAGGTACTACAGTACCGGCAGGATATAATTTTGTAGAGATGGCCGTTTAGTTATTGGATTAATCTATATTACCAATGAACTCTGTCGCTAGCCCAAAGTGACTAATGTCGTGGTAAATACAGGCGTTTATGGTTAGAATCAGGGTGTCTGTGTTTCTGTAAATTCTACCGAGTGCCGATATTGCATTCCTTCGAGGTGACGTTTTAGTGTCAGTAGCCACTGTATTAAACCACTGGACGTTCCAGACAACAACAATAACGATGATATGAATACACATCGCTAGGCAACTTTATCCCTAATCTTATGTTCAGTGCACTGGTGTAGAATTACTTCAGTAACTTATTCAGTCCGTAATGACATCTCTTTTGTCAAATGATATCGCTATGGCAGTGCTTTGCGAATCACACATTAGAAGAATTTGCGAAGGCATGTGATGGCCCAGAACCATATTACACGAAGTTTCTTAGACTTAGGCACATCTGAAAGAAATCAACACGACATAACACTAACTGTTAACGAAAGTTAGGCTTAAGTATCCCATTAGAACAAAAATTGTTTTTTTTTTATTTTGACAGACCGTCCACACGGACGAAGTCCCGCGGTGAGTGCAAGGCATTCCAACGGAATCAAGAATCCTACAGTGTTAAACACCCCACATACTCTACCAGAACCAGTATAGAAACCACCACGGAACCTCCCAATACTGTTTCTGCCGTTGCTACTGTAGAGAAATCCTAGGTCTGTTACTTATTAGTCACTTATTAGTCCGAGGGTTTGGTGTTTGTCGATTACTTATCACGTACTAACACGTAGCCACTGAGCTTCACCAGCAGTAGCGGGACAGGAAAGTTAAAGAGAGCGTTATGATAGTTTACAGTCTGCAGTAGAAGGCGGTGGCGGACAACACACTAACTAGAGGCTTTGCTAGGCATAGATGTCTTAATTCAAAACAAATAGGTCTAAACACGAATTCGCATCATGACGTTCAATCACTATGTCTTAGGAAGCCCGTTAGCATAGGAAGCACTGACATGATGCAGTAGCTTTGTAGGCCTAGAGCTACACTTCTATACGAAAACTGTGATACCAACGCGGACATGTCACATTTAGTCCAGTATACAGGACCACGACGTTTCGAATTGTTCTGGGGCGGTGCGTCTACAGAGTCGCATGCGTCGTAAGCTCCTCCGGTTGCAACAAGACGGTGAGGTTGTCACTGACAGGCTACTGCGTACGAGTTGGCATAGATCGAATTGTCTCGGCAGCTCTTTCCACATCTGCATCAGGTGCAGGTATCAAGTCAACATCGGCAGTCTCGGTTGCTTCCGCCTGCCCGTCGTGTTCGCTCGTTGCCGATTGTTTTTCCGGAGCTAAGTGACAGAGTGAGGTTCTGAAGACGTCGGTTGATACCGACGGCCCTTCTTACAGCCACTATACTAGCCCATGGAGTGGTTTGGAGTCACTCAGTGTCATCGGCAATGTCATCGTGTGATAGAGCGCATATGACTTCTATTCACCTTTTATACCAACTATGTCCCTATCTTAGGCCTATACACCGTCGGTAAAGTTACTTTCAGTCAATCAATCAATGATTTGCTACAGCGCCCCCATACGACGTTCAAGGGCGCCTAGTGATAAAATAAAGCTGACGAAAAATACAGTTAATAAAATACACTGTAACTGGGAATATAACTTGAGAATAAAAATGTTTTAAGACGACTACAAAACGACGTGTAAGTGGATGTGCAAAGTCAGCCAAGCGTTTGTACGTTTGTGGTACAAGTAGTCCTGATGCAACGCAGATCGCAGTCGATCGTCAGAACAAACGAATTCGGCCAGATACTGCGGCGTTGTAGGGCTACCGTTGAAGACACGAGTATACAGTTTGTACGTTATCCGAACTTCGACAGTGTAGCTGCTGCAGGAGCGGACGAGATGACATCAGAAATGCGCATTTCACCGATAGTAGGAACTAGTGGGTCTATAATACGCGTCTACTCACAATGACACAGTGTAACGCTCGCAATTATTTTATGTAGGGCAATGGTACTTAAATTGAAGCACTCCCGTGATTTTACTGTTGACAGGCATTAGCTGCTTGGGGAAATCTCCAGTTTTGCGGCAGTGGAAATCTCCGTTTTGCGACTTGGGAACGACAGAAAACAATGTTATAAGCGAAGAAAATAATTAATGTTGATGCGGGAATGCAATACAACGTTGGTACTAAGTGGCCAAGTCTATCGGGACCGGGAGCAAATATGGGGGTTTGGGTGGGGACATATTAAAAACAGCCGAAAATGCTACAGAAAACAACAACGGAAGAAGAAAATTTACTGAAAAGGCAGAATGTAGACGGTGGCGCCTCCTAGGGAGTGTAATTTAAGCCAGAATCATATATTAATAATTCGAAGCGTCCGTTTATGCCACGCGGAAGTGCGCGCCTTATATGGGCGCCTTAGCTGCCGCTGGCTGCACGTGGTCTGCGCGTGGCGACCGTGACTACACGCCACGCAGCTGGGCGTAACGGGCGCTGCGCGTCCAATGGGGGCTTTCTCAACGGGCGTGCGCGTCGACTGTGGGCTTTCGTACACTACAGTTCAAGCCACAAGCTCGATTGTGGCTTTTATTGAGCAAAGTTGACGGTAGAAGCTGTGAACAACGAAACGGGTTAAATGGCGTAATTTATTGAAAAGGCAGCAATCTAGACGGTTGCACCCTCTCTTGAATGAAATTTAAAGCGAAGACTGAATGAATAAATGGCATTGTTGATGTACGGCGTGCCAAGTAAGCCTAAAGAACGCCATTTTTGAAATTTAGCAGTTTCGTATAAAACAGCCGTTTAAGGGATAAGTTGTTTAGTAAAAGCAGTATTATGGATGATGGCACCATCTGGGGAATGTAATTTATGCGAGAAATATACTCACTTAATAAGTGGAAATGTGATGGAAAAGCATTGGCTACGATGTACTGCCGTGCAGATTATCGTTAGTGAACTACGCTATCGTGGTACAGTGATGTTTTGTGTGGCATATACTGATGTACGTGGCCGTGGACGTTAAGTTGTAACTGCCTTGTCTTTACTTCCGGTCACCATAGGCTTTTCCACTTAGTACCAACTATGTCTTTTGTACGTCATTTTAAAGAGGAAAATCATTGAAAAACCTTGCCTTAAGTAATGTCTGATAGTAACAATGTGCAGAATTCATGAATTTTCACCAAAACATTTTTCCAATTTGTGATGTAAACAGTGGCCATATATGAGTACCAGTACATTATTTCGAAAGTCTAATAGCAACGTAAAGTAAGTACGTAATGTCAACACCATTGACGTAATTATAACTGCATTCTACCATTTTGCACAGCATTTAGCGTTGTGTCATTTTCACGTTGTGCACAAACTTTACGCTGCAGTCTTAGGGACTATTGCTAAGATAACATAGTGCGACGTATTCAGTAATTTTGGGCGACCATTTATAAAACGGTTCGCCGTATGCTATCGGACCGTTGTCTGTCCTGTCTGCTCTGTCTGTCTGTCTGTCTATGACGTTGGTGTATTGTGGCCAAACGGCTGGATCGATCAAGATGCCACTTAGTACAGAGATAGGCCTCGGCCCAGCCGACATTGCGTTAGACGGGGACCAGCCCCCCCCCGGTAAAAAGGGACACAGCAGTCCCCACTTTTCGGCCCATGTCTACATGTATTGTGGCTAAACAGTCGCCCATCTCAGCAACTGCTGCGCTCTTGTTCGCTATTTCTGCTTCATTATTTCTAGTAATTTATTTTAAAAACAGCACTCCTTAAATGTATTTCACACTCGGATTATGATAATGCGTGCCAATGATTTCTTTTAGCGCAGTTGACTGTGGCCTTGAGGTTCATCTGAGGCATGGTTTTACTTGCCGCCGCTGAACTGTGTTCGAAAATGCTGCTGATTACAGCACATTTTGGGGTCATAAGAAGTTTTTTCTATGGAGTGTGGTATATTCCAGTGTTGGAATTTTTTCTTGGCAGTAAAGTGGTCGACAATGTCAAATGCTGAACATAGATCTAATAGTGTTGGAAGGACAATCTGATCTTCGTCATCAACGCGAAGGCATTATGTACGTAACACTGCTGATTCCATGTGTAGTGGAATCGACGATAAGCTGTCGAACTGCAAGCATCCTGTTCTTATCGAACATTAGACATTATTCTCTCAGTCACTTACATTGCGTTGAGTTCCTGGTGACAATCTTTTAATGATTATTCTTGCGAGTCAGCAGAGCATAGCTATACGCACGCTTCTATACTGATATTGCATTTCCGTCTGTAAGCTATGCGCCATACCAGGTATGTATAGCGCCTTAAAGTCCTAGTATACAGGGATGCTGGTGGCTTCAGTTTAAGACTGTGAACAAATGGGGTTTGAGATGTCGTTTAAAGATGTATACAATGTCGTAGGGTAAATTCCGGCAGTTGGTACCATTACTTAACCAATAGGGATACATCATTGATTAGGAGAGGGAGGTTGTACAGCAGTTGTGTGCGAGGTGGCTTGGAAGTGAGACCTGCCTGTCAGGAAAGAAAACGAGGTGGCACTTCAGCGAGCAGAGATAAAAATGGCGAGACGGGTGTGTGATGTTAAGGTAAAAGATAATGTACCAAGTAAGGAGTTGAGAAAGAGATAGGAATAGATGATATGATCTTGATACTACAGCAAAACGGGCTGCGATGGTATGGGCATGTGTTGCAAAAAGACGACACTGGCTGGGTAAAGAAATATACGGAGTATGAGATGGAGAGTTCCAGACCAAGAGCTAGACAAAGAGTACATGGAAAGAGGTTGTGCAAAAAGAGTGTCAAGCACGTAAATTTAACAGGGACGACGCTGTGGATCGTAGTAGATGAAAGAAGCTGATAAAGGTTGGATGATGATCAGTATAGGTGAGTGGGTGAATGTTTCTTCTGGTGCTGGCTCACCCGGGTAGTCCAGGACAAAGGGCTGTGAAACAGTAGTAGTAGTAGTAGTAGCATCGTAGGGTAGTAAGTTCCTGGTGTACGAAGACGCGGCCGAGAATACATGTCAAGCGAATTCAGTTTGCGTTCTTGGGACAGATGGTAGCGGGACGTCGGATGACCGCAAAGGCCGAACAGAAACAGCTGTCTGGAGCAGATCGCTCAGGTATGCTGATGTTCAGGCAGACAGCACACTGAGTGTCGGCGATACCATCTTGTAAGTGACTTGTTGACTGATTAGCAGCCAGTGCAGGGACCCAAGAAGTGGTTTGGCATGGGTTCCACATCGCTGGCAGACGACTGTGGCCAGGTTGTTCTGCGCTCGTTGCAGTACGTCGAAAGTAGCGGTCGGTGTGCAGTACCGCATGACTTTGCAGTAGTCTAGCTTTGATGTGACAATACTACACGCCACAGTTGGCAAGGTCGTCGGAAGCAAACTGCGCTCGTGATGTAGGGTACGTGTGTGGTAGTTACATGATATGATACGATACGATAAGCTATATTTACGTACTTACGCCCAAAAGCTGACGGCTAGCTAAATTAGACTACCGCACAGAGCCATTAAGGACAAAAATACAGAAAAGAACTAAAGTCAAGACATCCATACAGCTCAAAAGATACGGTGGAGTAGTCTTGAATAAGTGTACGGTGGGAAGGATGAGTTTTAAGCAGGGAGTGAAAGAATGAGTAGTTGCGGATAATTTATCCATAATGAGAGTTGTGAAACAACAAGAGGACGAAGATGTGACAGGTGTAGGTATGTAGATGGAGAGAAGCAGAGAGCTGATTTCAGAGACATGGTGGAGGATATCGAAAAGAATGACCCGTTATTAGTAGCCAGGTTGACACAGATGGACGAGCAAGAGTGACAAATAGACGAAGTTCGAGTGCTGTGAGGAGTTGAACAAAGATCAGTTTATGCAGATGTGAAGGTTAGGACTTTGTAATTGAGAGAGAGGAGCTTGTGTTCGATGCGTCCAGTTATTTTAAGGTAGTGAAGAGAGCGGAAATAAGAGCAGTGTGACAGGATATAACAACAGCTGTTTAGCAACAGCACGTGCAAGACTGTTATGAGTCTGTTGGAGGCGGGCCATTTGAAACTTAAGGAGGTAGTAGTAACAGTAGTAGTAGTCCGTCCGTCGAATCGACGATGACGTATGACTAAGAACGAGGTCGAGTGTGGACGCGACGATGAAATGCATAGTCCAAATTGTGATGCACACACACTTCCACTGTGGACCGTGTGGCGACATACTGGCTGCCGCGTGTCTTCGTGAACGGCAATATTCAGTGGCATGATCAGAACTGACAGGAAAGTGACTAGGCCAGCCTTGTTTGTCCGCTTCTATAGCTTCTAGCAGTCGCAGTTGTTTCAAGGGAGGAGTGAGGAATGTCGCAGTTTGCACGTACACCTTTAGTGTGGTCTTGGAAACGTTTCAGCGATCGTTCATACAGTCGCTGACCACAACAAAGTTCGACGTACAGTATGCGACGAGGAAGCCGGTTTAAAGACATTCGTATGACATGTCCGATCCATCGAAGTTGTCTGTGCATTAGGAAGACTTCAGCTGAGTCAGTGTTGGCTCTACGCCGCATTTCAGGCACAGTTACTTTGTGCCACCAGCGGATACCAAGTATGCTTTGAGGACAGCGATTGGAGAAAGTTTCCAGTGCCTTGATGTGGTGATGGTAGGTGTCTAACTCTTGCAGCCATATAGTAGAGTTGAGACACAGCTATCGTTGTGCACTGCAACTTAGTGACAGGTTACGGTTAAAGAAGACTCGTTGAGAAAGTCGGTCTAAGACAGCAGAGACCAATCTGATCAGTTGTTCGTCCGTCAGATCACAGGATGCTGTCAGCATGCAACCTGGATAGGTGAACTGGCAGAGACTAAGAACGACAGCTGGAAGGTGTAAGGAGCCATGTATTCTTGGTGTTAACGACCAACGTGGCCGGTGCTTATACGTCAGAGATTACATCAAGGTTCTGTTAGAGGCTTGTAGCTGTGTGACTAGCTAGAGCTGCGTCATCTGCATACTTAAGGCCGAAGATGACGTCTGAAGAGGTTTTGCTTTCTGCTTGAAGTCGACGAAGATTGAAGATGCTATCATCGAGACGGAAGTTGATTCGTACATGCATGCCGTCAGTATCGGATAGCCCGTTACAAAACACCAAGGTCACTGCGACTAAAAAGAGGTTGAATATGACCGAGGCCATGACGCAGCCTTGTTTGACACACACCAGAACTTTGAAATGGTTAGACTGTAGACCACCCATGACAACCTGAGCCTTCATACCATTGTGGAATTCGCACAGAATGATGAGGAACTGTGGTGAGCAGCCAAACTTCCTGAGCACTTTCTATAAAAGTTCTCTATTGACAGTGTCAAAGGCCTTTGTCAGAATGATGAAGGCGCGGAAAAGATTGCGGCGTTGCTCGTGGCACTTCTCTTGTAACAGTTGAGTGACAAAAACCATTTCAGTCGTACTGCGCCGGCGTCGGAATCCGCATGCACTGTGACACTGGAAGAACAACGTCGACCACGTGTTTGAGAAGATGGCTAAGCATTACGCTAGCTAGGATCTTCCAGGCGCATACCAGCAATGAAATGCCACCATGGTTGCCGCATATCGATCTGTGTGGAACCGTCTTTAGATTTCATGGGATGAACTGAGTGATGCGTAGGACCAAAGACCGCCCTGATGGCGTCCTAAAACTTGTGTGTCATTTATGTCCGACTAGCCTAGTATTTCCTTGGCTTTGTCAGCCCACACGCGTTCTCCGTCTGACAGAGTTCCTTTTGAACGCGGCTATAAAGTTATTTCCACCTGCTGACATGAACAGCGTTGGAAGTTGGATTTTGAAGTTTTGCGGCATGCGCGTACATCGGGGCACTGTTTTCGTCAAACCAATACTCGTGTGTCTTTGTGGTAAAACCAGTGGAGTCGGCTGCCGCTGATTGCAAGCTGTTGCTGAGGCGTTCTCACTTGGCCGTAAGTGCATCAGCTGTACGCTGTGAAAAGCAGTGGACCTAACACAGACCGGTGAGGGACACTAGAGACACACCGCGTAGTGAATGCTTGCCAAGCTTCGTGTCGGTGAGGTACGAGCGCAGCCAGCTGGAGGTTAGTTAGTTGGAGTTTAAGGTCCCTTTTCAGTACAAATATGGCTATATCAGAGACGAGCAGCCAGCTGGAAGCGCCTCCGTTGATGCCGAACTGGTTTTCGACACGGCCGATGAGCAGTTGAGGATGTTGTGGTTGATCATGCCCAAAGCTGCCGAGTGCCGAAATGTCGAGGCTAACGACTATTGTAGCTTTCTTGTTGTCGATGTTCACGACGTGCGGTAGCGCCGTCTATAGAGCATCAGCGTCAGTACGTCAACCTATAGACGTGAACCTCAGCTCAGTCAACCACTCTGGTTTTTGCACATGCACCAAATGTCTGGGTGAAATTACAATGGGTGCACCCTAATAGGGCGCTGCAGATACAGGTGTGATAGGTGAAATTTGCGCCTTTCGATCGTTACAAATAACTGTGGCTGAGACTCCACACCGTGATAACCTGTGTCGATCGGCATGTTGACATGGAGGGATGTGGTACCTGTGATATCCTTGATTCCGTACAGCGATATGACATTTTCAGTTTTTTACGGAAGCTGTCCTGGTATTTCTACTGTTAAACGTGGTATTCTGTCGCAGTTATCAGCCGATATCTCAGCATCTATTCGTTGCTTACGTGGATGCAATATAGATGGCACGCTCTCAGCGGTCGCTTTCTACTGCTGTCGTTCATTACGAGTCTTAAGTTTTGTATTTTTGAGAAACAGTTAGAAGGAAACACTGGCAGGGTCTTATAGCAGCAGCATAAGTCGAGCCACGCTATGAATAGATAGCCACGGCGAAGCCGCCAGCCGGTCTGAGCGCGAAGATCGAGCCGGCCTTGGGGAACCCCGGCCCGCATCGTTACGGCCGCCGTCGATGGTCGAGTGATGTTCATCGTCCCTAACTGAAAGCACCTGCTGTTGCCGTTGTCCCAGGCGCACACTGACAGCTACAGTTCAACTTTCATGTTTGTAAACGACCATGTGTCGTTGTGTCGCAGACGAAGAAGCCGGCCAAGTGGTAACGCTGAGCGGTGTCGCTGACGCGCCATCTTGTTCGCTGTAAAATTATAGCTAAGCTACTTGTTCATAGAAAGATAAGGTTGGAGATAGTGCGGACTGAACTAAGGTCATCTGGATTTAAATAGCCTTTTGGTAGCGACGCATTGCAAACGATGGTGGTGACTGGTACCAGAATGTCACTTTACGACTTTAATGACGATAGGAAACTATTATTACAGTCAGATATATATGTTGGTTGCCAAGTGTATCGCTTGGTGGAGCGAACGATGGGCGGAGCTTACGCTTGGGCGGAGACATGGCGAACGCAATGCTCGAGCCGATGCTGGAGTGGAGTGCGGTGCTCTAGTATATATTCAGATTGCTAATTATGAGTGACGTATAGAAGACAAAATATAACATATTTCTGCAGCTGTCATTACGTCATATGCAACAATCACGAATGTGCTCCTTTCGCTTCGGCTGTCTGAACGTCGTCGTTTTTGTTGCGTCCACAAGCTGTGTAATTACACAGCAACATCGTCGTCCGTTGTAGACCAACCACAAGCACTGTGGGCATTGGCAGCTGCTGTCGATGTGAAGCATTGGCCTTTTGCCACTAGCCAGTTGTCACGTTGCATCGCCCCACTTTTTGCGATAGCATGCGCAGTGAGCTTGGTTAGTCCGGAAGCGGTCATCGTATTCGTATACGCGCGAAATACTACTTTTGGGTCTGCATTATTTTAATGCAACCATTCAGGCCTATAGTCTTCCAATTTTTATCGTTAGTCTGTCACTCATTTGTGGCAAAGTTATTTACGACAGGCTATACGCATGGCCAACCGACAATAGTCACAGTACCCTTTTCTCCGAGATCTGCACCCGCCTTCATCGAAGTGTTCTGAAAACTAAATTCTTCCAATGACACCAAGATCATACGAAGACGTGCGCTGTTTAAGGTGAGCGATAGTGATTGGGTCGTCACTGGTTACACAGTTAACTGAAAACGTCACCACTATTTTATCGATCCCTTCACGAATCGACTCAAAGGTGTCCGTCAGTCTACCGTACGACGCAATTTACACACTGTGCCAAATGTCGTAGCGAACTGTTTGCATTTAGGACTTTTTAGCAAATAATCACATAATTCAGGCCCGAGAGTTACAGGCTACGCAATAATATGGACTATCGCGTGGTTTCTGTGCGAAAGCAGAACTTCGTATGTGTCTCTGTCGCATTCTGTTCGAACTGCAGTACACCATGCAGTCGTGTACATGGACGTGCAGTATCGCGCAGTACTGCATCAAGCACGGAATACGCATATTGATTTTCGTTCGCATGCGGCAGTCGGTCTGCACATTCACCGTCCGACCGCCGCCTGTAGTAATATTACCGCCGGTGGTGTTGGGCAGGGCGGACGCGATAGCAGAACACGAGGTCGTGGTACAACGGCACATCACCCATGCTGCGTGCATGCTGCGGCCACGTTGGCCCTGCGTGCCACACCCACAGCACGGCTGTGCGCATGCCCGGTCGACCGGCGCAGAACGAGTGCCTGCGTTGTACAGGATACGCGCTGTGCACTGCTGCATTGGGCGGGCGTGGTGCGTTGCTTTGTTGAATGCTGGCGGGCGGCCATCGCGTGTGTGCCACTGTGAGCCGTGCGTCGATCTTTGTGTGCGTACAGTGTGCAGGCGAATACATTGCACTCCTGTCCGGTTGCCGCGCACTGGCACTGCATGGCTTATTTTCGCCATAATGGCTGCGTCTGCTATCGTTACAGGAAAAGAGCCGTACAGTAGGCCTACGTTCAGGCGCTGTTGTAATATACTTTGTCTGGTCTCCGATTTTCACCACATTCATCGATTCGTCAATTTATGTTACCTCAGCAAAGCTGGGCGTCCTTTACATTCGCGCTGCCTGTTGAATGTTGGTCTGTCTATAGGGGATACGGCATACCAACAGGCCCCCGAATCTGATACATTCGTAATTTCCAAAGAAGGTTCTTCGACGTCGGAACATAATCAGAACTTTTTCGTTTTATATATGACGTGGGTATGCGATCAGACTGTTGTCTGTCCTGTCTGTCGGTCTGTCTGTCTGTCTGTCTGTGTTGTGGCCAAACGGTTCGATGGATCAAGACGCCACTTGATGTGGAGGTAGGCCTCGGACCAGGCGACATTAGCCGTGCCCCGTTAGCGAGCGATTAACTAAGGGGCTGTCCAGTTACTCCGAATGAAGCGGAATTTTTTTCTGCTTAGTTGTTTAGCTAATCGCTGGCTAACTGGACACGGCCATTGTGTTAGGTGGGGATCCAGCTCCCCTAAAAAAAGGGGCACAGCAGCCCCCGCCCCACTTTTCGGCCCATGTCTATTGTGGCCAAACGGTCGCCCATCTCAGCAACTGCTGAGCTGTTGTTCTTCGTCAAGCCCTAAAAGCTGCGATGTGCTGGCAGAAATTGTTTTAACTGTAGATGCAGCTGAGCGCCGATGTAAACAGTTCCTGTTGCAATGGAAGTACAGAAGATTTGCTGTACATCGTCTACAACGTTGCCCAATGTGCAGCCATGTCTCGTGAACGGCGAAACAGGTTGGCATCGGGCGACCCTAAACAGCATCCCAACCCGCTGTCGATTTTTACAGCGCGCCGCAATGCTCGCATTGCAAGCCCTGTACTAGCTACAACAATTCCGTTCTTCTCTCTGTCCGTCTGTCATACGCCGGTATTGTGTCAAAACGACTGCACGTAGCACGGTGCAGTTTGCACTGTCAGATAGCAAAATGTGTCTAGTTTTCTAGAAACCAAAAATATTCCCGAGG
>Ga0056108_1000379_pt1 | contig 13961 bp, 10 predicted proteins | sample WorMetG1BERMUDA1_FD_83875 | JGI IMG/M metagenome (GOLD analysis project Ga0056108, IMG submission 83875) | Marine gutless worms symbiont microbial communities from Max Planck institute for Marine Microbiology, Germany - Inanidrilus... ... | reverse complement strand
CGCCTTCGGTGCGGGCCCGCACCGAAGGCGGTGCCAGGCAGGTGGCCACGGCTTCATAGCCGGGAGCGCCGGGACAGGGTGCGACATGCATGGGCGGGCCGTGATTGGCCGGGCATAGGATGATTGCCTCGCGTGGCCCGACGGCGGCCAGATCCAGGATCTCGCAGGAGCGGGTCACCAGGAACAGCGGCCGTGCGTCCGGCCCGCGGCGGCGCAGATAGGCGATGACCGCTTGCTGGGCGGCCACATCGAGACCCTGTTCCACCATGTCGACGACCTGGCTCTCCGGCCCTTCGACCTCCAGACCGACAAGCAGAGCCGTCAGCGCGTCCGACGGCGCGGCGCCATCTTCGGCAAGCCAGGCCATCCCGCGGTCGACACGCGCCTTCAGGATGGGATTCGCCGTCAGCTGTGCTTTTGCTGCCGCCGCGCCATCCTCTAAGCGCTCCAGGCCGAGAAACGCACCGCCCGGCACCGTTTCGGCAAGACGCCGCGCGAGCTTCGTCTTGCCGCTGAACAGCGGCCCAACGATATAGGTCAGCGGCTGGAGATCGTGCAGTTCGAAGCGTTCGCCGCCCCAGGGCCAGGGCAGGTCGAAGGCGACCCTGGGCTCGGCCCGCGGCCTGGCCACGCGCAGCAGATCGGCAACCCGGGGTGTTTGGCCGCCGGCGAGCTCGTTGCGCAGCACACGCAACTGTTCGACCGTATCGACGATCCGGCGCAGCCGGTCCTCAAGGGCGGCCTGGTGTACGGCCAGCGCCTCTTCCAGGCCACCGGCTTCGGCGTTCAGAACGCGGCCGATCTGGGCCAAACTGAAACCGAGCCCGCGCAAGGCTACGATCTCGGCGGCACGACGCATGTGATCGGGACCATAGGTTCGCCAGCCGGCCGATGTCCGGACCGGATTGAGCAGACCGCGCTGCTCGTAGATCCGCAGGGCTTTGGTCGACACGCCCAGCCATGCGGCCGCGTCGGACGGGTTCAGGAATTCGGTTTCGATGTGCATGATTCACCTCGCAATTGTCGGACCCGCACCTCCGGTAACGGCAGCCGCAGGGGCCAGGTCAAGCGATTTTTGCAGGTGGAGCGAATGCACCGTTTCGCGACGATATTGCGACTACATGGCCGCTAGGAAAACGCGCACTTTATTTGGCTTGCACATGTAATTACATTGTAATTACAGCCTTTGGAGGACGGTAAAATGAAAGCAGAGATCATCCGCATCGGCAATTCGCAAGGCGTGCGCATACCCAAGAGCCTGCTTGAGCAATGCGGCCTTCGCGGCGCAGTTGAAATGAGCGTCGAGGGCCACCGATTGGTGATCGCACCGGCTCGGGCTGTTCGAGAAGGTTGGGCGGATGCTTTCAAAGCCATGGCTGACCGCGGCGACGACGCGCCGCTTATGCCGGAAGAGCCCGCATCCGCATGGGACGACGAAGAATGGCGGTGGTAAAGGCGGTTCAGCAGTTCGAAATCTGGCTGGTGACCCTTGACCCGACGAAGGGTTCAGAGATCCTGAAAACCCGTCCCTGTCTTGTCATCACTCCGAATGAAATGAACGCCTGGCTACGCACGGTCATCATCGCTCCGATGACACGTGCGGAACGATCCTACCCTTCCCGCGTCGCAATAGAGTTCGAGGGAAAAAGAGGCCAGGTGGCGCTCGACCAGCTCCGATGCGTTGACAAAAACCGGCTCGTGAAGAAGCTCGGTAAAGCATCCCGAGAAACCGCCGGCGCTGTTGCCGACATCATGATCGAGATGTTCTCCCGGGATGAATAGCGTTCACCAGGATGTCCGACTGAGCATCAGGACCCACCAGACGCCGCGCCACCATCCAACGCTTTGATCCAGAACTGCATCGTCTTGTTCGTCTGCTCCGTGTCGCCGATGTCGCGCCACGGAAACTCGCAGACGATGCCGTCCATCGGTCGATAGCCGCGGTTGCGCCAGAAGGCGTCGAGCGGCACGTAATCGTCCGGCCGGGCCGGATGGTCTTCGGGTCGCACCACGCCGCAAAAGACGATGCGGTCGAACCCCGCCGCCCGCGCAGCCGCCTCGCGCGCCTTGAAGAAGCGCACACCGATACCCCGGCCGCGATAGGGCTTCAAAAGCACCGATTCGCCGAAATAGAAAAACCGCTCCGGCGTCAGCCCCGCCTTGAGGAACGGCGCGGAGAACGCGGCGAAATGATCGGCCAGCGGCGCCGCCGTCGCCGCGCCGATCAGCCGCTCTCCGTCATAGGCGCCGATAATGACGGCCTTGTCGGAACCGGTATAGGTCGCCAGATAGTCGCGTTCGTAATCGAAGTCGCCGTCATAGAGATAGGGCCAATCGCGAAACACCGCGATGCGCAGCCGCGCCAGATCGTCAAGTGCCGCCTCGAGCCCGTCTCCGGTCAGTCGACGCAGCGCGACGTCGGTCATGCACCGTTATCCGCCTCGACCTGCCGGATCCACTCGGCCCGGTTGTAATAGGTGGTGACGCGGCTGATACGGCCATCGTCCACTTCGAAGAAAATGCCGGTAGCGATGCTGTAGCTCTGGTCGTGGGCCGGCGGCATGCCTTCCGCCGTCGCCAGATAGGTGCCGCGCGCGGTGAACTCGGCTGCGGCGCGGTTGCCGTCCTCGGACACCATAATGACGATATCGTCCAGTTGTTCGCGATAGTGCCGGCTCATATCACCCAGAAACCAGCTGAATTTCTCCCGGCCGATCTCGCGCCCGCCTTCATTGATGTCATGCACCACATCCTCGTCCAGAAGGCCGAGCAGCGTGTTCGTATCGTTGGCATTGAAGGCGGCGAAATAGGTCTCGATCAGCGATCGTGTGTCTTGCTCCGGCACGGCTGTGGCCTCCTTGATGATCAAAACAGGGTCGCCGCGTCGCCGGCAACCCATTGGGGATATTTCTGCATGACGGCGGCGAAGCGCCGCGACTGCTCGAATGCCTTAAGCCAGCCGCGCAGCGCCGTCCAGCCCTCACCATCGAACCAGTTCCTGTCGACATTGGCGAATTGCCGGACGAAGGGCAGAAGCGCCATATCGGCGAGGCTGGGGCGGGTCCCGAACAGCCAGGGTGCGTCGCCCAAATGCGCATTCAACCCGTGCAGAAAGGACGACGCGCCTGTGCGCTCGGCCAACGGATCGCAGTCCGGATGGCGGACATGATACTTGTAACGGTCGAGCCTCGTCTTGAACGGTCCGTCATTGTCAGCCACGAGCGCGAGCATGTCCGCCGGCGTACCGTTATCCGGCACCAGCCAGCCTTCCGGATCCGCCTCGCCCAGCGCCCACAGCATGATGTCGAGACTTTCATCGATCACCGGCCCATCCCGCGGCACCAGCGTCGGCACGGTCGCCGACGGCGAGGCGGCCAGAAAGGCCGGCGGTTTATCGCGCAGCACGATCTCACGCAGTTCCACCGTCGCGCCACTGCTGTGGAGGGCCAGCCGCGCCCGGATCGCATAGGGACAGCGGCGGAAGGAATACAGAATGGGCGGCTCGGACATGACGGGCCCGTCAGTGCGAAAGATGCAGCACCACATGGCGGCGGTGCGGTGCGGTGCGATGCTCGAACAGATAAAGGCCCTGCCAGGTGCCGAGCATCATCGTGCCGTTGGAGACGGGCACCGACAGACTTGTCTGTGTGAGCGCCGCTTTGATATGAGCCGGCATGTCGTCCGGCCCCTCCTGGGTGTGACGCAGCCAGTCCATGTTTTCCGGCACGATGCGGGAAAAGAACTCCGTCAGATCGATCTGCACGTTCGGATCGGCGTTTTCCTGGATCAGCAGCGAGCACGAGGTATGCCGCACGAACACGGTGAGCAGGCCAAGGCCCGCGCCAGCATCGGAGACGACATCGGCCGCTTCCCGCGTGAATTCATAGAGGCCCGGTCCGCCGGTGCGGATGGTCAGAAGCGTTTGCCGGTGCTTGGACATGGCAACACGGCGGCGGTCCGCCTCAGCTGTCGAGGAAACTTCGAAGCTTGCGCGACCGGCTCGGATGTTTGAGCTTGCGCAGTGCTTTGGCCTCGATCTGACGAATGCGCTCGCGCGTCACCGAGAATTGCTGGCCGACCTCCTCCAGCGTGTGATCGGTGTTCATTCCGATGCCGAACCGCATGCGCAGCACGCGCTCCTCGCGCGGCGTCAACGACGCCAGCACGCGCGTCGTGGTCTCGCGCAGATTGGCCTGGATCGCCGCGTCTATCGGCAGGATCGCGTTCTTGTCCTCGATGAAATCGCCGAGATGCGAATCCTCCTCGTCGCCGACCGGCGTTTCCAGGCTGATCGGCTCCTTTGCGATCTTCAAAACCTTGCGCACCTTTTCGAGCGGCATCGCCAGTTTTTCCGACAACTCCTCGGGCGTCGGCTCGCGGCCGATTTCATGCAGCATCTGGCGCGATGTGCGGACGATCTTGTTGATCGTCTCGATCATATGCACCGGAATGCGGATCGTGCGCGCCTGGTCAGCGATCGAACGGGTGATCGCCTGGCGTATCCACCAGGTCGCATAGGTGGAGAATTTATAGCCTCGGCGATACTCGAATTTGTCGACTGCCTTCATCAGGCCGATATTGCCCTCCTGGATCAGATCCAGGAACTGCAGGCCGCGATTGGTGTATTTCTTGGCGATCGAAATCACCAGCCGCAGATTGGCTTCCACCATCTCTTTCTTGGCGACGCGGGCCTCGCGCTCGCCTTTCTGAACCATATGCACGATGCGTCGGAACTCGGAGATGGAAATGCCGGTCTCTGTGGCCAGACTCTGGATTTCGCCGCGGATCGCCTTGATCGTATCTTTCTCGGAGCGGGAGAATTCCTTCCAGCCGCGCGCCGTCAGATTGGAGATCGATTTCATCCAGTTGGGATCGAGTTCGGCGCCCTGATATTGCTGCAGGAAATCCTCACGCTTGACGCCGTGGGATTCGGCAAGTCGCAAAAGCCGGCCCTCATTCCGTACCAGCCGCTTATTGATGTCGTAAAGCTGCTCGACCAGCGCGTCGATGCGGTTCTGGTTCAGCGCCAGCGACTTCACCGCGGCGATCAGCTCTTCCTTGAGCTGCTTGTAGCGGCGCTCCTGCGCCGGAGATAGCGTGCCGGTGGCGGCAAGCCGCGCCTCGACTTGTTGGTCCTGCAACTTGCGCAGCTTCCGATAGGTATCGGCGATGAGGTCGAATGTCTCGGTCACCTGCGGCCGCAATTCGGCTTCCATCGCGGCGAGCGACAGGTTGGACTCGTCGTCCTCGTCGTCGTCCTCCTCGACCGGCGCGCCCTCTCCACCGACATCGGTGATATCGTCGGCCGCCCGTGCCTTGCGGGCTTTTTCCTTCTCCTCGGCCGCCTTGCGGTCGGCTTCAATCTTCTCGGGCGACTGGAATTGCGGCGCTGCCTTGGCCTCGGGGCCGGAATAGGTCGTCTCCAGATCGATGATCTCGCGCAGCAGAGTCTCGCCTTCGATCAGTTCGTCGCGCCAGATGATGATCGCCTGAAAGGTCAGCGGGCTTTCGCACAGGCCGGCAATCATCGTCTCGCGGCCGGCTTCGATGCGCTTGGCAATGGCAATCTCACCTTCGCGAGAAAGCAGTTCGACCGATCCCATTTCGCGCAGATACATGCGAACCGGATTGTCGGTGTGGTCTGTCGGCTCCTTCTTGCGCGCGGTCGCCAGCGCCGTCGTGCCGGCGGTGGCAACTTCGTTGCCTGTGCCCTCGCCGTCGGCCGCGGGCGTCGCTTCCTCGGCCTCTTCCTCTTCTTCGACGACATTGATACCCATGTCGCTGAGCATGGACATCGTATCTTCGATCTGCTCGGACGTCACTTCTTCCGAGGGCAGTACCGCGTTGAGAGCATCCATGGTGACATAGCCGCGTTTTTTCGCTGCCTTGATCATTTTCTTGACGGCATTGTCCGAAAGATCGAGGAGCGGACCGTCTCTCGTGGTCTCGCGTTCGGCTTCAGCTTCCTCGTTTTCCTTCACTTTGGTTGCCATATAGCTGTCACTTTCCTTACCGCATCAAACCCAGCGCCCGCCGAACGCGATAACGCGCCGGATCGGGAGTCGATGCCTAATTTCCGATTGAACAGGACAGATGTCCGCGCCGGCCGCGTTGATCGTGCCGACCACCCCTGAAGCACCGAATCTGCGTCAGTGGACAACTTTCCAAATTGCTTGACCAAATGAAACTTCCCGCCCGTCCCGTGATTCCGTCTATTTTTGCGCCCGTCAAGCGCAAGCCGTCAAAAAACGTGTTTTTTGTCGCAAAATCACCAAAAAAGGCCCTCCCCAAATACAGGGCGGCGCCCGTGCAGGCGAAATGCGATGTCCGACAATCTGTGCGGCAGTTCCATCTGATTTCCGGAGCAGGCCCGTAGCACCTGTCCAATTTCTACCTAGCCGCCTATTTAGGGGGCAGCCCGGGCATTGCAAGTGTCGCGCGCGGGGTGCCGGCTATTTTCCGGCGCCGCCGCGCACCCGACCGGACAGCACGCCGAAACCCTCGATCAACGCATCCTGATGTTCCAGGCGCGAGACCTCGAGATGCACCGCCTGCAAGGCCTGGATGAGCGAAGGAACGATCTCATCGTCGCCCGCCTCGATCGCCTCGGCAATGTCGCGCTCCAATTCGAGCTTCTGCGCCTTCAGCGCTCGGGTGCGCTTGTAGAGTGCCAGCGTTTGGTTGAACGCCTCACGGGCGTCTTCCGGCGCGGCGTCGGTTGTCGCGGTCCACTCCCGCGCATCGCGAACCTGCCGCTCGATCCGGGCGATCACATCGCCATGGCCCTCTTCTTCCAGCTTGCCACGCACGGCGTCCCGCTGCGGCGGCCGGCCATCGGCGCACAGATCCAAAAGCCTTTCCAACAGCGCCGCCAACTGCCGATGCTCAAAGTCGATCATCGCCACCTCATCGAACTCGCTGATCAGGAATTCCGGATGATTGACAAGTGTCAGAACAAGCACGCTCTCGCGCAAAACCGGCAGCGCCGTCGTACCGCGCACCAGCGCCGAACGGGCGAGTTGCTGGCTCATGGCATAACGCCGACCGGCCTTGGCCACGCCCGGCCGTGCCGCCGGCCGGCGGTCGTCGCCGCCATATCGGCCATCGCGGGCGCGCTTTGGCGCGGCGCCCTCGAAATAGGCGTTCAGGCGCTCGCGCATGTCCTGGACATAGTGACGGCGCACACTCTCATCGGCGATCGCCGCAGTGATACGGTTGAAACCGGCCTCCAGCGCCGCCCGCCTTTCCGGCGTGTCGAACACGCCGGCGGAGGTCTCACGCATCCATATCATGTCGGCAAGCGGTCGCGCCTGGGCGATCACAGCATCGAAAGCTGGCTGGCCGCCGTCGCGCACGAGATCGTCGGGATCCTTGCCGTCAGGCAGAAGCGCGAAACGCAGGGAGCGCCCGGGCTTCAGCCCGGCGAGCGCCAGATCGGCGGCGCGGTTGGCCGCGCGCATGCCGGCTTCATCACCGTCGAAACACAATACCGGTTCCGGCGTGATGCGCCATAGAAGCTCGAGCTGGCTTTCCGTCAGCGCCGTTCCGAGCGGCGCCACGGCGTTTTCGATGCCGACCTGAAACAGGCCGATCACATCCATATAGCCTTCGACGGCAATCACCGTCGCGGCGCCCGCAGCGCCACGGCCGACAGCGCGCCGGGCGCGGGCGAAATTGTAAAGAACCCGGCCCTTTTGAAACAGCTCCGTCTCGTTGGAATTGAGATATTTGGCCGGAACGTCCGGCGACAGGGCCCGCCCGCCAAAGGCGATTACTCGTTCGCGGGCACTCAGGATCGGAAACATGATCCGGTCGCGAAAACGGTCGTAAGAAACGGGTATATCGGGGCCGTGCACCACCAGGCCGCAGGCTTCGATCTGTTGTTTCTCAACGCCCCTGGCGGCAAGAAACGTCTTCAACCGGTTGCTTCCGTCGGGAGCATAACCGAGGCGGAAAGTCTCGATCGCGGCACCGGACAGACCGCGTTCCCGCAGATAGGCGCGCGCCCTGGCACCGTCGGCGGTCTGCAGTTCCTGCTGAAAGAAGCCGGTCGCCAGTTCCATCACGTCAGCAAGGCTTGCCCGCTCCTTCTCCCGGCGGGCGGCCTGCGGATCGGGCGCCGGCATCGGCACGCCGGCGAGATCGGCCACCTGCTGGACGGCCTCCGGAAAGCTCAGACCGTCCAACTCGGTCAAGAAGCGGAAATGGTCGCCGGACACACCGCAGCCGAAACAATGGTAGCGCCCCTTGTGATCTTCGCAATGAAAGCTCGGTGTCTTCTCGCCATGAAAGGGGCAGCAGGCCCACCAATCGCCCCGCGTGACGTTGGTCTTGCGCTTGTCCCACGCCACGCGCTTGCCGATGACTTCCGATATCGGCACGCGGTCGCGCAGATTGTCCAGAAATGATGGGTCGAATCGCATTGTTTTCGCCAGCGCGGTTTTACAACATCGGCCTTTTGCCGAGCCTTGCCAGCTATAATCCCAACCGGCAAGGCGGACCAGTGTCCCGGCACATCGTACACAAGATACACAGCTATGCGGGTGCAATCACAGTCCCGGAAGCGCGATTCCAAGATCGCGCTCCACGTTCTAGTCGTGGTGCAACAGGCCTTTCACGACGCCAGAGGCTTTGGAAAAATCCATCTGTCCGGCAAACTCGGTTTTGAGCGCATTCATGCATTTGCCCATGTCGCGCAGCCCCTGCGCGCCGGTTTCCTGAACCACCCGCTCGCAGGCCTGCTTGACATCCTCGTCGGACAATTGCTCCGGCAGGAAGGAACGGATGATGTCGATCTCGTCGCGTTCCTGCTGCGCAAGTTCGAGCCGCGCTGCCTCTTCATAGATGCGCGCGGACTCCTGGCGTTGTTTTATCATCTTGCCGAGAATCTGCATGATGTCGTCGTCGCAAACCGGATCCTTGCCGGCGCCGCGATTGGCGATGTCGCGGTCCTTCACAGCCGCGTTGATGAGCCGAATCGTGGAGATGCGTCGGCTGTCTTTCGACTTGATCGCCTCCTTCAAGGAAGCGGCAAGCTTGTCACGCATTCAAAACTCTCCCGCATTTCGCCGCGAACCATAATCCCACCGGTTCGCCATTGCAAACAAAACGAAACACTTTAACTATTTGTAATTAAAGCACTTTTAAATTGTGATGAGCCGCCGTCGGCAAAATCGCCTCATTGCGGGCCTTGTTTATCTTCCCACATCTGCATAGACAGAATCAAACTGGAACAGGCAAGGGATCACAATTCCCGCGTCGTTTTTTCAAAAAGAATCTGGTGCGCCGGCGCCTCTGTTTCAAGAGTGCGCAGGAGCACGGTCGGGAAGCAACAGGAATGATGAACCACGCTGCCTGGACGAAACCAAAGCCGACCGCCCTTCTGGTTCTGGCTGACGGCACGGTGATTGAAGGACGCGGACTGGGCGCCTCAGGTGCGGTGGAGGCGGAGGTGTGCTTCAACACCGCGCTGACGGGCTATCAGGAGATTCTGACCGATCCGTCCTATGTCGGCCAGATTGTGACCTTCACGTTCCCGCATATCGGCAACATTGGTGCCAACGAGGAAGATATCGAGGATCTCACGCCCGCCGCCGGCAACGGCGCGGTCGGCGCGATCTTCAAAGCGGACGTCACCGCACCATCCAATTTTCGTGCCGCCGAACACCTCGACGACTGGCTGAAGCAGCGCGGCGTTGTGGCCATGTGCGGAATCGACACGCGAGCGCTCACCGCCTGGATCCGAGAGAACGGTATGCCCAACGCGGTGATTGCCCACGACCCGAATGGCGTGTTCGATATCGACGCGCTGAAAGGGCGCGCCGCCGGCTGGCATGGTCTTGAAGGACTTGACCTGGCAAAAACGGCAACCACCGGGCAATCCTCGCAATGGTCTCAGAAACCGTGGGTGTGGAACGCCGGCTTCGGCGACCACGTCGCAGCGGATGGCGACATTCACATGATCGCCATCGATTTCGGCGTCAAGCGCAACATTCTACGGCTGTTCTCCGGCCTTGGATGCCGCGTAACCGTGATGCCGGCGACGGCAAGCGCGGAAGACATTCTGGCGCAACGGCCGGACGGCATCTTTCTGTCCAACGGACCCGGCGACCCGGCAGCCACCGGCCACTATGCGGTGCCCACTATAAAGGCGCTTGTTGACAGCGGCCTGCCGGTTTTCGGTATCTGCCTCGGCCACCAGCTTCTGGCGCTGGCGCTCGGCGCGAACACGGTCAAGATGCATCAGGGCCACCACGGCGCCAACCACCCGGTCAAGGACCACACCACCGGCAAGGTCGAGATCGTTTCGATGAATCACGGTTTTGCGGTCGAGAGCGCCACCCTGCCCGACGGTGTCAGCGAAACCCACGTGTCGCTTTTCGATGGCTCGAATTGCGGTCTTGCCGTCACCGGCAAGCCGGTCTTTTCCGTCCAGCACCACCCGGAAGCCTCGCCCGGGCCGCAGGATTCGCACTATCTTTTCCGTCGTTTCATCAACCTGATCCGAGAGCGACGCGGCGAGCCTGCGCTCGCTGAATAGAGGTGCCGAACCACCCCTGGGAATATGCCCAAAAACCGGTCACGGTCGGCTTTCCCTTGGCAAGGCTTTGTCCTATAAGCCGGCCTTAGCCTTCAGTCTGATCGTGCACGCAACCCGCTCCGGCGGGCCGTCGCCGTGCCTTCCTGCCGGAAAGTGAAACATGCCAAAACGCGATGATATCAAGTCGATCCTCATCATCGGAGCGGGGCCGATCGTCATTGGCCAAGCCTGCGAGTTCGACTATTCCGGCACTCAGGCCTGCAAGGCGTTGAAAGCGGAGGGCTACCGGGTCATTCTGGTCAACTCCAACCCGGCGACCATCATGACGGATCCGGAACTGGCCGACGCAACCTATGTTGAGCCGATCACACCGGAAGTGGTCGCCAAGATCATCGCAAAGGAGCGGCCCGACGCGTTGCTGCCGACCATGGGCGGCCAGACGGCGCTGAACACGGCGCTTTCGTTGCGGCGCATGGGTGTGCTCGAACGCTACGGTGTCGAAATGATCGGCGCCAAGCCGGACGCGATCGACAAGGCTGAGGACCGCGCCCTCTTCCGCGAGGCGATGGCGGCCATCGGCCTGGAGACACCGCGTTCGATGCTCGCCAACGCCACCAATGCCAAGGAACAGGACCGCAAGGCCCATGAGGCCAATCGACAGGCGCTGCGCGCCCGCTATCAAGGCGACGAACTGGACGGCGCATTGGACGCCCTGGAGACCAAATGGCAGCTCGGCGAGCGGGACCGCAAACAGCGCTATATCGGCCATGCACTCGGTGTGGCCGCAAAGGCGCTCGATCATGTCGGCCTGCCGGCGATCATCCGCCCATCGTTTACACTGGGCGGCACGGGCGGGGGAATCGCCTTCAACCGGTCGGAATTCTACGAGATTGTCGAAGCAGGTCTGGACGCCTCGCCGACCACCGAAGTCTTGATCGAGGAATCGGTGCTCGGTTGGAAGGAATATGAGATGGAGGTGGTGCGCGACCGGGTCGATAACTGCATCATCGTGTGCTCCATCGAGAATGTCGATCCGATGGGCGTGCATACTGGCGATTCCATCACCGTCGCGCCGGCGTTGACGCTGACCGATAAGGAATACCAGATCATGCGCAACGCATCGATCGCCGTGCTGCGCGAGATCGGCGTCGAAACAGGCGGATCCAACGTGCAGTTCGCGGTCAATCCCGAGGACGGGCGGCTGGTCGTCATCGAGATGAACCCGCGCGTGTCGCGGTCCTCGGCACTGGCGTCCAAGGCGACCGGCTTTCCGATCGCCAAGGTCGCGGCCAAACTGGCGGTGGGCTACACGCTGGACGAACTGGACAATGACATCACCGGCGGCGCAACGCCTGCATCCTTCGAGCCATCCATCGATTACGTGGTAACCAAGATACCGCGCTTCGCCTTCGAGAAGTTTCCCGGCGCGACCCGGCAGCTGACAACCTCGATGAAATCGGTCGGCGAGGTGATGGCGATCGGCCGCACTTTCGCCGAATCACTGCAAAAAGCGCTACGCGGGCTGGAGACCGGCCTCACCGGTCTCGACGACATCGAAATTCCGGGCCTCGGCGAGGGTGACGACAGGAACGCCATCCGGGCCGCTCTCGGCACGCCCACGCCCGACCGCCTGCGGATGGTGGCCGAGGCCCTGCGTCGCGGCACCGACCCGGCGGCCGTGCATGAGATGTGCCGGATCGACCCCTGGTTCATCGCCCAGTTGGCGGCGATCGTCGACATGGAAAGTCGTATCCGCGAACACGGCCTGCCGGAGGACGCCGACAATCTGCGCATGCTTAAGGGCATGGGCTTTTCGGACGCGCGGCTCGCCGCCCTCACCGGCCAGGACGAAAGCGCGGTGACCAGGCTTCGAGCCGCGCTCGACGTACACCCCGTCTTCAAGCGGATCGACACTTGCGCCGCCGAATTCGCGTCACCCACCGCCTATATGTACTCCACCTACGAGTTACCTTTCGCCGGCGCGGTCCGTTCCGAGGCCGGTGTGTCGGATCGCGACAAGGTGGTCATTCTCGGCGGCGGTCCGAACAGGATCGGCCAGGGAATCGAGTTTGACTATTGCTGCTGTCACGCCGCCTTCGCGCTTGAAGACGCCGGTTATGAATCGATCATGATCAATTGCAATCCCGAGACCGTGTCCACCGATTACGACACGTCCGACCGGCTTTATTTTGAACCGCTGACCGCCGAGGACGTGATCGAGATCATCGCGACCGAGCAGAGCCGTGGGAGACTGCATGGCGTGATCGTTCAGTTCGGCGGCCAGACGCCGCTGAAACTCGCCGACGCGCTCGAAAAGGCGGGCATACCGATCCTTGGCACGGCGTCCGATGCGATCGACCTGGCCGAAGATCGCGACCGCTTTCAGAAACTGCTGCAGAAACTCGACCTCCGCCAGCCGAAAAACGGCATTGCCCATTCGGTCGAACAGGCGCGGCTGGTCGCCACCGAAATCGGCTTTCCGCTGGTGGTGCGTCCGTCCTACGTGCTGGGTGGTCGGGCCATGCAGATCATTCGCGACGAAAACAGTCTTTCCGACTATCTGCTCGGCACCGTGCCGGAGCTCGTGCCGGAAGACATCAAGGCGCGCTATCCCAACGACAAGACCGGGCAGATCAACACGCTTCTGGGCAAGAACCCGTTGCTCTTCGACAGCTATCTGACAAACGCTATCGAGGTGGATGTCGATTGCCTCTCGGATGGAAAGAACGTCTTTGTCTGCGGCATTATGGAGCACATAGAAGAGGCGGGAATCCATTCCGGTGACAGCGCCTGCTCGCTGCCCGCCCATTCGCTGGGCGCCGGCGTGGTCGACGAACTGAAAAGGCAAACGGCGAAACTGGCACGGGCGCTGCATGTGGGTGGCCTGATGAACGTGCAGTTCGCGATCAAGAACGGCGACATCTACGTATTGGAGGTCAATCCGCGCGCGTCGCGCACGGTCCCGTTCGTCGCCAAGACCGTCGGCGCACCGATCGCCAAAATCGCGGCGCGTATCATGGCCGGCGAAGACCTCGAAACCGCGATCGCCGCCTATGGCAGGAAACCGGAGGCGCGGACACTCAATCATATCGCTGTCAAGGAAGCCGTGTTTCCCTTTGCCCGCTTCCCCAATGTCGACACGCTGCTCGGCCCTGAAATGCGTTCGACCGGCGAGGTGATGGGTCTCGACACCGACTACGCGCTGGCTTTCGCCAAATCGCAACTGGGCGCCGGCGTCGAACTGCCGCGCGAGGGCACGGTTTTCATTTCGGTTCGGGATGAGGACAAGGAAGGCGTGCTGGCCGCGGCCAGGACCCTGCAGGAAAACGGCTTCCACATTGTCGCGACCAGCGGCACCGCGCGCTTCCTCAAGGAAAACGGCCTTGCTGCAACCAAGATCAACAAGGTTATGGAAGGCAGG
>Ga0056108_1000377_pt1 | contig 13985 bp, 13 predicted proteins | sample WorMetG1BERMUDA1_FD_83875 | JGI IMG/M metagenome (GOLD analysis project Ga0056108, IMG submission 83875) | Marine gutless worms symbiont microbial communities from Max Planck institute for Marine Microbiology, Germany - Inanidrilus... ... | reverse complement strand
TTACCTTTAAAATTTTAATAAAATTATGTTTAAAAATGTCATATCAACAACAGAGTGAACGTTATAACATCGTTTGCATAGCTCATCAGTGGCATCAATTCAGCAAATCACTGGAGATCCAGGTCACATCCACAGGCCCTCCATGGATTCACAGCAGCATGAAGCTCGTGATGAAATGCATGTTATAGATGCGTTTTATGATCACTAAATTTTGACTTTTGTTACTTCGCCCACAGGAACGGTTGCGAAGTATTGTGATGAGTATGTCTGTCTGTCTGTGTGTCTGTCTGTCTAAGGATATCTCCAGAACCACACATGCGATCTTTACCAAATTTTTTGTGCATGTTGCCTATGTCCGTGACTCGGTCCTCCTCCGGCATGTTGACGATAGGCTGCGTCGCCTATCGGCGGGAAGGGAGTGACGGGAGTGCACAGCGCGGGCGAAGTGTAATCTACGATTGCCTGTTACGTCTTGGGGTCAATTGACTCCAAGACATAGATTGACACCATTGGCAAGTTGTTCAGCAACTAAGCATACATGAATTAGAAACTGAAGTTAGGAAACTGAAGTTTTCAAGTTCAACTTTTTAAACTTTTACATTGCAGAAACTAAGCTGTATATTTTGCATGGTTAAAATGATATACATTTCCACTGAGTTATGTTGTATGTGTATTTAAACAGATTTGAATTTTGGCATCACTTCAGACACAGTGCAGTGAAAATTAAAAGAGTACCAGAGCACCAGTAATGACAACACTGGTAATACTGATACAAGTACATAAATAAGAAAATTAAGGTGGCCAAAATAATTGGCAAAATGATAAGCACATTGGGGGTTGTTCTTGACTGTTTCAGCAAGAGGATATCATATTCTCACAAACATTTTATATGAATATTCTACGCAAGTTCAGGCCTCTCAGTGCCAGTTGCATCCCTCTTCTGTAGACTGTGAGGCAGAAAAAAGGAACCAAATTTTTGTTTTGTGTGCATCTTTTTTAATACTTGACAGAAACTGGTGAATTTTTTCACATACATTAAGGAAAGTATAAGCAGCAGTGACGTGTAATTAATTTTGGCATGTGTGAAGAATTTTGCATAATAATGAAATAATGACAGTGACACTAAACATTTTATGTTTACCAGTCAAGTAATTAAATCGATGATTACCGGCTAGTGTTTATAGTTTCACTTTCATTATTGCACAAAATTCTTACACAAAATTAAATACACACAATTGTAGCTTATATATACTTTCTTTAACGTATGTGAAAAAAATCACCAGTTTCTGTCAAGTATTAAAAAAGATGCACTCAAATAAAATTGGTTCGTTTTTTCTGCCTCATGGTGTAGATTGTTTCTGTGCTAATTCTTTGGACGCATGGGCTGTTGTCTTTCCTTTCTACTGTTTTTTTCGGACTCCTGTTCTCCCTTTCTTCTCTGCTATGTTATAGTTGTATTGGCAGCGATCTGTGATCATTACCATCATCACCATTTTTCTCATCCGCGTCTCCGTTTTGGATGAAGTAACGCAGTGCTCGCTACCTTAAGTGACCTTCACTCAGTCATGCATCATACTGCTGTATCACCTTGTGCCACTGCTCCAGGGAAACTGTAATATGGGCATTAGTACATTGTCATGTGCAAAGAAGTTTCAGTTCTTTACTGTGTTGTTATTGTGTCAGTTACTCAGATATCGGTTAAGATGACTGTGAGATGAAATGCAAAAAGTATATTTACATCAAAAACATTGGGCAGTCTGTGGTAAATTAATTCTTGTGACATTGAAATTGTCTTCTGATTTTATTCGTACGTACTCATTTTGTAGTTATCCACCATTTATGGCACTGAATGGCCTATAATGTGCTGATGTGCCGTTAAGAAACTACTCACTCACTCATTCACAAATTCCGTAAAACAACACATTTCCATGTTAACCATCAGTTCAAACAGAATACATTACAAGTTATAGTTTATCTCTGTGTGTTTATTACTCTTAACACTTTTCATCTGCTGCTGAATACACTGCATTATTGTTAATGCATCTATCATTTAACTGTCAGACTGAGATATTATGATGTGTAAATGTTTTTATTATTATAAATCTGGAGTAGCGGATAACTTGTATGCACCATTTTCAGTTTTCTGTGCTTTGGTATCAATGCAGCATGTCAAGACCATTGTAAAGATCATTGTGAACAAACTGTTAGTTCGACTCTGTACAATATTCTGGTAATCAAGTCTAGCTGCTGAACATCCTCATTAGTCTGCAAGTCATAAGTATCTCTCCTTGGGTAGTTGTATGTGTATTATGTTACTTCATTTGCCGGCTTGTTGCGGTAGTTGTCATATAACATTTGCATCTTACCAAAGTATAACTGGTCGTTTCTATTGACATTTTGGCATCATCTCAACGATTTGTGCTAAATTAAAAACTGATGTACCAGAGCTCTGAATAATAGGTAACGTGGGCGTTAGTGTTATTTTAGTTTGTTAGCTTTTATTTTAGCATGGTGTATATGGTCATAATTCTACATGTGAAATATACCTACAAACTTACAGGCACGATATGACCTATTCTGTGTTAAAAGTGCCGTTAAACCCCAACCAACCAACCTACATGTCTGTCATACTGGTTATCTCTGTCAAAATGGGCAAACACATGAAACAATTTCCACCACATGGTAGCCTCGTCATTCATTCTAGCTCACACCAAACAGCATGGTTAGTTTCCAACAGGGTTACCCTCACTGGAGCACTAAATACGAGAAGCATTAACAATGGACTATTTTTAACCTCTCACCATGTGTCGCAATCCATACAAGATGCAGACACAGAAACTCATATGGTCCGGGTCAGTCATTAGACGGCATTGTTGACGACGTAAGTGACTTTTGAAGGTCATTTTATCTATCTAACAGAAACCACTGCACTGAACAAAAGTCATGCATGCACCTGTTTCCACTCTCCTGTTTGAAACTGTGAACTGGACTGTTCAGTAGCAATCTTGGTGATGTAAGCTTCTAATCCACTGACACATGATGACTAACAGAAAGTCATATTTTTCTCTATTGAATAGTGCCTCATAATGACCTGCATAAAAGTGACTAGGTTTTGAACAGATGTATAACCACATGATCTACCAGTGCCATCACGATGCACATATACAAAACAGTAAAGTTACATCAGAGAGTACTGACACAACGGCAGAAAGCTGTGTGTAATAGGTTTCATATACACACAAATAAATTAGAAAAGTGCCTTTTATATCACATTGACAGCACACACAACAGTCCTGTTAATGTTCCAGCTTGTGCTAACATACAAATATAACTACAAAATATAAATGTAGCTTAGTCCACTATCCCTTGTGACCATTTCCCAGGCACTATGAAACTCCCCAAAATTTCCCTGACTCTTATTGGCACTCCTACCCATGCTTGGTTACCCAGATCGTGTACATGTTGTTACTTGTGTACATGTTGTTACTTCTACCACTGCACTGTCAGTAAATATTCTACAAGAACAGTTTGCGTTGATTTAATGCCGGGTAAGCAGCAGAATCAACACTCAGATGGCAATACAAGGCCTGCAGCAGTCTACTAAACACATGTTTAGGCCCAAACGTGAAAGTTAGCACAAACAGTTTGACAATACCTTTCCTTTGACATTTCAGCCAAATTCCCAGACATTTCCAGGTTTTCCAGACAACTGGTTACCTTCACCATCATCACCTCTGGTGAATGGTCATTTTCCAGATGAACCTGGGTTAACCTCAGTTTTCTTCCTTCGTTGTTCCAGAAGAAAACTTTTGAGGATAGTGGCACGTGCCCTTCAGGTCAGTAACACAAGTGTCACAGCACTGAAGAAACTCAAAGCACTGACATCAACCAGCAGCAAAGATGATGAGATGATCGGCGGTGAAAGTCGGGCAGAGCTCGGCGGAGCACAGCTTCACCGCCTCCGATTTAGGCGTCGTTTAGCTCTGGCACCTACAGTATTCTTTCATTTGACTTTTAGCTAAATTTATCATTCCGGTTTCAGTCTTGTTTTTAGTGTCACGTATTAAAATGCCACCAGCTTCAGAGGGCTTTGCTCCCTGACCCCCTGACCAGCAGCTTTATCGCTGGACTCTACTGGGGGCTCTGCCTCCAGACCCATACAATAGGCTCGCCATGTACGGTACACCACAGCTCTGCCACCTCTTAAATACTACTTTCACCACTGGAGCTGACTGTCACCAACAAACGCAGTGACCACAACTAAACAACACAGCGACCACAAATTCACAAAACTTAATAACACGCTGCCGTGCAGCATAATGCTGAAAATTATAACGCGAACCAGCTGTAGCAACTGAACGTAACTTAACACATGGACTAGCATGGGCATTAATGCTACCTTCACCAGAATGCACTAACTTACTTAATCCAAACCAAAACAAACACACTCACACTTTAACACAGCATTGACTCACATTTACAAATTCCTTCATTGCCCATCACTTGATTTTGTCATCGCTGCCAAAATTCTAAACTCTGTCATGTTCCACAGCAATGTTAACTAACTTGGCCATCTGTCCAGTGGCGGTGTTGCCTGTACGTCATTTGGTGTACCACTTTTGCATTGCAATTAAAGTATAATACGACATAACACACGAATTCTCTTTATACGTTTTAAGTTATTTACACAGTGAACTGCTTATATGTAATTTTCTTCATTTTTCTAATGTTTTTTTTCAGTCAGCTTCGAAATTTAACAGTTACAAAAATGCTTCAGCTTTTGGGATGATCACCTGCCGGGTAGTGCCGGGGCTTCGACCCTCCACCACTGGGGACTTCCATCCCCCAGACCCCCTTGGCATACCACTTTCAAACATGCACTGCCGCGCCTGCATCTGTCCCTAGTATGTATAAGTGAAAATAAGGTATATGATTTACACATGAACACATTTTATGCACCAAGTCGCATACCAAAACCGCAGTCAGGTATAACTACAATATGACAAAGTTTTTACAAGCCTATTTAAAAAAGAAAATGACAACGCAAATCATGGCATAACTGCACACATACTGGGCTCACATCATGCCTGAGTCATACTTGTAACCACAACTTAACTACAGTACGCACTAAGTGGTACAAAATCTTAACAAAATCTAAAAAATAGTGACAAAGCAAAGAATGTCAAGTATTATTAGGCCGCATCAGTGGCGGATACAGAGGAGGGAGGGGCAGGCCATCCCCCCAGAAGCCCATCGTCTCTATGGCGTCTGCTATTCTAGCACCAATAGAAACAACAGTTTCAATAATAGGACATATGCCTGTTTTTCCCAAAAAATGATGTAGTCATGAGTGATAATTTTCTTCCCAGAAATGCACCAAAACCGACTTATAGCGATTAAAGATTTTTTTTCAATTTTGCCGGGACAGAAACCCCCGGACACCCACTTTGGTGATTTTATAGACCATATAAAATTTCGCTTCAGTTATGCAACTAATGTACTTGGTAGGCTGACTCGGCCCAGACCCACTGGAGAACCTTGTAACACGGGACAGCTTTCTGCATTCTGGAAAAAATCATAAAAATGTTGCATGGACGTTTTGTGCACGTGGGTAAAACTAACAGATTTGCAAATTTTGGGCTGCGAATTGCACCAAAATGCATTTGTCGAGCACGGGCTCAGTCTATCTGTCTGTCTGTCGCAGTAGTGAGCACTGCAAAAACGGGTCAACTGATCGAGATGTCGTTTGAGTTGAGGACTCTGGTGGACCCACAAAACCATGTATTAGATGGGGTCCAGATCCCCATAGAAAGGGTCAACTTTGAGGGGGAAGGGGCGGCCCACCCTAATGTATAGGAACACTCTGTGGTGAGCTGTGCAAAAATGGCTGAACCAATCGAGATGCCGTTTGGGTTGTGGACTCAGATGGGCGCAAGGAAGCATCTATTAGGTAGGGTGCACACTGGTGCAACCTGGCAAATACAGTACCACTGAACTGTGCATGTGCAGCGGCGATGCGGCCTTTATGTCAAATTACTTTGACCACTTGTTAGTTAGTTAGTTGGAGTTTAACGTCCCTTTTCAGCACAAATATGGCTATATCAGAGACGATTGACCACTTGTTATAATTATTATAAATGCAAACGTTAACAGTGATAGTGGTGCAAAAACACTGCTGTTGCATTGCACAGAAAGTACTCGACATGTGCATGTTACTGTGCATTATGTCCGGTCATTAAAAGACGACATATGGCACCAGGTTTTGACCCGTGTTAGTTCGTCTGCTTATTAGCAGGATAATTAAAAAAGTTACAGCTGCATTTGCATGAAATTTGGGCATAGGTAGATTATGGAATGCAGAAGAGATGATTACATTTTTAAACATTAGGGTTATGGGTTAGGGCACGCTGCTTGCCAGTAATGGCACTTGAGTGCCGTCTGGTTTACCAAGAAACAGCTGTTGAGATTCTACTGCAGTATTGTGGACGGCGTGAAGAGTGCAAGTGACACGGTGACTGAACAAACTAAACTGAAAGAATTCATTGGACAGTGACATCTGATTAAATCTAACTGTATCTAATCACAGTTTCAGCCAGCAAGCACACTGTTCTCAGTACCAAGCCAACAAGAGCCAGCTAGTTAGCCGCAGCACCATGCATGGTCTCGTTTTCAAGAATCTCAAACTTTTCCGTCGCTGGCACGAGTGTTTTGTTCAGTATTGCTCTTGCCATGGTTGACACCGGGATGCTCCATGTTTTCGGGGACACCCAAATAAGTGGTTTCAATACAACTTTGAAAAAAATTTCAGTTGGCCGAATCTCCTCTCTCTTTGACTGTACCAAACTACAACACACCAACAAAACAGACCTTGGCAATTTATGTTACTAAGCGGCTAGTAATGAACAAAAGTAACTGATATTGGTGATACAATGAATACAGGTTTCCTTCATTACTAACAACTGAATAACATAAATTAACAAAGTACATAAAGAGACGTATCACAATTTTTAAAAAACTCTGGAATGCAGCACACAGTCTTTGGGGCTACTAATCAACAGCTGCATCAATTATGTGCTGTTCACAAGCACATAATATTTCAGTATTATCAGTTCACCTGTATGTAAATATCTGCCTGGAAAAGCCACAAAAGTTCACTAAGCCAAATTGATGACAACGTCAAATGTACTCAACTTAACAAGGTTAAGGCGATGACACAGAGTTGGTTGGTTGATCAGGATTTAACAGTGCTTTTAACACAAACTAGATTATACCGTGCCTTTAAAGTAATAGACTATTTTGAAGAAAAATTATATTTTAATGAAGGTAAGTTTTTAGTATGATATTTGAAAATTAATAATAAGGACTTAATACCAAAATATGTAAAAATGCAAATAGGTTGTGGAGGTAGAAGACTGGTTAAGATTTACAAGTTAACATAGTTTTATGGCCACCCTATGTAATAGGGGGGGGGCCATTATATTTTTGTCCTGTGGTTTCTTCCTTCTATCTTCTTTCTTTTTTTCCTCGCCTAATCTCAGTGGTCGCAGATTGAATGTTTATCATACTTCTACACATGGTGTGGCCCTAATGCAAATTTAGAATGCAGGTCTGAAATGTGCTGCGTGCGGCTCGCTGGCAATGCAGGACCCAAAAAATCGCCACCTGGGCACCATTACACACAACTTTGTCGGGCTATATCTTCGCAACTAAGGCACATATCGACAACTGGAAAAAAAACTTGTTAAACAGCAATGTCTCCACCACATGTTCTCACAATATGGTGAACTTTGGCATACTAGCGGCTGAGATCTGTTGGCGAGTTTGAGGCACCCCTGCAAATTTCAACGGGTTTCGCGTCTTGGCAGCATTACTGCACAGCACTCTAGTAGTGGGCGTCAGCCAAACTTTGCGGCATTGAACAGAGAGCGCCACCCATATTCGACAGGACAGCCATCATGTTGGGCATTGGCCCACATTTCTAGTTAATTAATGTTTCATATTTAAGATCTTTTGTTTCATATTTAAGAATTACAATTTATTATATAGGTTGACCTTTTTGACAAAATAAAAATATTTTTGATGGGAGAATGACTGAATATGTCTTTAAGTTTATGTATGTAATACTGTTGTCGAGTTTGATAACAGGAACTACATTCAGTTACTATATGTTTAACTGATAACAGTTAGTGCATTCTGGAGGGTCTGTATGATCAATAAGATAAGAATGGGTTAAAGAATGTGTATCCAATATGTACTCTGTTATATAAAATTTGATCTTTTCATTGAAATGAGGAAGGAAGGGTGTAGTAGAAAATGGTTCTGTGCAAATCGTTCCTGATCATATGAAAGAAAGTAACTATAATCATCACATAGTAATAGTATACATGAACATTGGACATAGTGAAAAATAACAACTAAAATGTCGCAAATAAAGTTTTTTGAGTATGATAAGACTGAGCTAATTCACTAAGAATGTTTAACAATTGCATCAGAATTATTAGTCTCATGAACTCTGTGGGAAAATCATTTTATCTCGAATGGTTCTACTGACATGGTGCACTACTGCACTGGACATTTTTCGGTGCAGTTTTTGGGCCCACCTGTATCACAGCCACGAACAGCTTTTCAGTTTTAATGCAACTCCAGAGACCCACATATTGCAAACTAGGCACGCTATGGGAAAGCATCCCCAACTGTGACAGTGTCAGTGTCAGTCAAATGCTATAAACAAAGTCAATTTTATTAATCCATTGTTGCTGTCAAAAGTTGTGTCTGACTTAGACACAACTTGTGATGTAAACAGCCAAAAAATGGCAAATCGCAGAGCTTGGGGTAAGGTTATGAGGAATTATTCTTATATTTGGGGTACCCAAACCTCTCATACATAATGCAACTGTCTTCACTCAGAACACCACTCAGTCATTCAGTTGTTATGTAACATTTTCACATGTCCCTAGCCTACAAGGTCATCTGAAAGTCGACAATTTTAATTTCTGACACAACCAGCCACACACAATGACAGTTACACCATTTGGACATCTTGACAGTGGCAACCTGAGTAAGCCGGCACCCGAAAGGTTAAACCATTCTGGATTTTAATGAAGCAAGAGATGATGGAAAATAATCTGGACCATATGCAAATAATTTGCACCTCGCTTCAGACATATAATCACGCAAGTGCCTCATCACTTACACCACTTGGATATCTTCAGTAATTTTGGCTGTGCCTTTGGCAGCAAAAAATTGACAAGAGGTCAGAGAACTATCAATGCCAGAAACCCAAATCTCCTGTTAACACAAATGACTGGGTCCAGACCAATCCACATGGCAAGTAGTTTTGAAGTAGCTTGATCTGTCCATCTGTCTGGTCACAATTCACCCTTGTGTTCAGCCAGTCAACCAATGAACCAATATAGCTACACTGACAGCGCTAAGAAAATTAGCAGTTTTCTGCAATAAATGCTGCTTTCAGTAAGGCAGAGAGTCAAGCACTCACGCAGGTCGGTAAATGAAGAGGGATTCAAAGTCCATCGCTTTCAATTCTTCTTCAGTTTCACCCTGTAAATCAGACACAATGCCTTCAATCTATGCATAGGCACTGAACCCACGGGGGTGATGGGAGCAATCGATTCCATGGCCAAAAACCTGCGTTGGCGACGCCGCCACAGATACTTAATCCTGACGAATTTTTTGCAACACCAATATCAGCCAAGTTTGGCATCTCAGGCTTCGCAGCGTCTGATTCAGCCTTAATGCAAGTAATGTGTGCAATCTATAAAGTAAAACATGAAAATATTTCATTATGCAAGTGAGAAATGGTGTAGTTTCAGCGTCAAAATAGGCTTACACTAAAGATCATTTGATGTCCGGGCTCTGCCTGGACCAGCTGAAGAGCTTACAATGATACCTAGACCCTCTAGTTGTACTTAGGGGGAGGAGGGGAATGAACTGGAAAGGGAGAGGAGGATAGAGAGATGGGAGACCACTCCCACGGTGATTTCTAAAAGTCGGCACCTGTGAATCTTTGTAAGATCTAAGACATTCTTTAAAAATTCTGCACAAGTTATACATTCCCAATTTTCTATTGTACAACAGGACTGTGGTTTAATTAGCTTTGCAAACAGCCCATCCAGCATACTTGCCATCATTTTCACGATTCATAAAAATAAAACTTAGATAAACACACCAAGGATGGCTATATCAATTACTCTAATACAACCAAAAACAACACACTGTTAATCGACGTTTCGGCTTCACGTCAGAAGCCTTCATCAGGACTGACTTCCGGTGCCAGTCGTCAGTATGTAAAAGCTTGTCCCACACGTGGCTCAACTGGTAGCTCACCACCCATTACATACGAAGTTAGGAGTCATTAGGACTCTACTCAACAGATGTGAGAATGTGGTGACAGAAGAAGAGGATCGGAGACAAGAAGAGGAACACATCAGTCACCAGTGCCTTGAAGAAATGCAGTTATCCAGCCTGGAGTATCAGAAAAGTAAAAAAGGACATGCAGAACAAGGGTGATAAAAAAATTAACAAAGCCAGTCAGAAAAAAAGAGTCGAAGAGTAGAGGCACGGTCACAATACCATATGTGAAAGGGTTAAGTGAAGCATTCAGTCGGATATTGAAAACATACAAGATTTGCACAGCAGTAAGACCATATACTACATTGAGGAACATGTTAGTGCACCATAAAGACAGAATCAGTGACGAGGAAAAGCTAGAAGTGGTGCATAAAATATCGTGTAAAAACTGTGAACGTGTCTAAGTTGGAGAACAGGAAGACCAATGGGAGCAAGAGTAAAAGAACACTGTAAAGAAGTGGATAGCATGACAGGAATCTTTACTAGAGCAGAAAAGACCAGGGCAGGCAGTATCTGCAACAAATGTGCAATTACAGATCATGTTTGCAGTAAGAATCATGTGATAGACTGGGCGAATGCCAAGGTGATTGATCGAGAATCAGACAAAGCTGGCAGACTCATAAGGGAGGCGATATGGATCAAGAAGACGGACAACATGAATCGAGACGAGGGGAGCTACCAGCTGAGCCACGTACGGGACAAGCTTTTACATACTGACGACCGGCACCGGAAGTCAGTCCTGATGAAGGCTTCCAATGTGAAGCCGAGACGTCGATAAACAGTATGTTATTTTTGGTTGTATTAGAGTAATTAATATAGTTTTCGTATCAACCTGACAAAACTTTTCACAGGACACCAAGGATGGCATTGTTAATGACGTTGAATAACTGTATCTCCACCAGCATTTGACGTACATGTAAGGAGATCGGTTTGAACTCAAGTATATGAGCACTGCTGAATCACAGTTTGTTGAAAACACCATCAACTTTAAGCAGTCTTGTTCTGATTAGATATTGTCACTTCCAATTACTGTCTTCACTATGCACACTCATCAGGAGAGCACCCTCATCGCCGCTGCAGTCGCCAATACACAGCACCTCTTTTAACAGATTTGTAGTTTATGACCCATTCATCATAACACCAAAACAGAAACCACGATCACAGTTTTTTTACTAAACAACTGACCGATATTGACTGACTGTGTTACTGTAACAACACCAGCATTACTTAAGCATTTTACACTAACAACAATGATACAACAGAGGTGCTGTGTAATAAAAAGTACAATTCTCAGCACCAATCTATATCATATTATGGACCGTTTGGTGCTATAGCCTGCTAAAAAGTTTGCTTGGCATGCGTCGGTAAAGAAAACAGAAAATGGTGGCACACCTTAGTTCTTGCTGCCAGCATTAAACTGTTCTTCTTTGCACCAACAGAAGAAACCAAGTGAAACTGCGAGCAGCCACCTTTTTTTGCAAGTTGAGCAGCGTTAACAATATAATCATGATCAACACGATAGTATCCCGCCTGCAGTAATGACACAAAAACAGATCAATATTATCTGTATCATCAATATTATCTGTATTATTTGGTCGATAATTTACAGTGATCCTGAAAACTGCAAAGTTATGGCAAGTAAAATACAGAAAACAAACTGGATATAGGTACTGGACATAACAAAACCATAAACACTGATGAGAACAACAAAAATAACAAGCAAAAATAATTTACTTTACTCAATCATCCACACATGGTATCCTGCCAATTTGGTTATCCATTCACCTATCGACTTCACTTACCAAAACCACTGAGTTTTTATTTAAACGCAGACTGATGAAGTTTTTTTTATCAACTACCGTCTTTGGTCTTTATTTAGGTATAATGCCTTCCATACATCCTTTCATCCAATAACTACTCAAAATGTGATTACACAGCTCAACCTATTACACATTGGTTACATTCAACAAAAAATAATTCACTTTACAGGAGTTTAAGAGTCCAATGTATGTACAGTACTATTTAGATGCAGCCTACTGCTGCAGACGTAGTGTGGTCTGTCAGTCAATCAGTCGGTCGGTCATAGGGACTCTCAGTCTCTGCCGTGAGCTGTGCAAAAACAGCCTGAACCAATCAAGATGCTGTTTGGAATAGGGCTTCAGGTGGGCCCAAGAAAGTACATTTTAGATGGGGTGCACATTGACGCCACCTGGCGAAAACGACTGAACCATTCACATGCGGCAACGATGCGGCCGTATGTCAAATTACTTTGACCACTTGTCTACATTTGCAAAAACAAAGCAGTGACTTTCACTTACAGCTCCTGATTGCGCACGAGTTGTTCCCATACAACAGTAGCCAACATCAAAGTTCTTAAATGCATCAGCATAAGCATCTAAGTTTTCAAAATCCACAACTACTTGCTCCTGCAATCCAAAAACACAAGAAAACATAGAAACATTTTATGAACCTGGAAGTCCCGTCATATTTGTTCGTCACTTTCACAGGCAAAATGCTAGAACGAAAAAATGTGGCACAATGTGCAAAACATTTAAGACTAGTCAATAATGTTACACAACTGTTTTACAGCCATTATACATGTCAACTTATGTTAGCCAGCACTCCCAGTTAAGATCTCGAGGGTTTTGATGGAGCAAAATTTACTTCCTGCATGCACTTGCTGATGGTTACTAGCACACTCAGATTAGGAAAAAGACGCCATAGTTCTCCTCAGTATTAGGACTGTTGAATCAACAAAATCCAGATCTTCCATAAAACAAGCATTGCTGTCAATCCTTCAAAGACATGTGCACAGTATGAGACACAAAGGTGGCCAAAGGGACTCAGAGACAGGATGTATACCACAAACAAACTGCAGAGTGCAGTAATGCAGAGATATCATCAGTTTTGGCCTACAGTCTCCAGCAATCACTTGTAAATCAGTGAAAGTTTGTGTTTCTCCAGATCTTATGAAGAGAATAATAAATTCATGGCACATGAGCAGGCAACATGACAATCAATGTATGCTTGACATGACAGGACTGAACATTATCCAGATACAAAGTGGTCTGCTGTCTCCACTGTATATCCAACAACTGACATAGGGTAGAAATTCAGCTTGAACTGGTGTTCTGTCTTGATCTTAACATGGTCGTAGCTACATTTGAGGCAACCGAGGCGCCTCGGTTGTTTTCACGACTCTTGCCTCAGTGAAATAATGTTTTTGGACCAGCTGAATTTAAATATGAGTCTCACAAGTCACGATTTATTGCCGTAACTCATAATCGTAGCTGTAACTGCTTAAGCAGTTCCTTCAAGCGCCAATGCACTGGCCTAACCACACATTATGAAGACTGATCACAACTTTCAAAAAACCAAATTCTATTTCAAAAACCTTCATTCGACAAACGACTGCAGGTTGTATAATGTATTTTACCGACGACAGCAGTATCATGTAAAAACAAGAGCTCAGCAGTTCCAAGATGGGCGACCATTTGGCCAAAATAGACATGGGCCGAAAAGTGTGGTGGGGGCTGCTGTGCCCCTTTTGGGGCGGGGGGAGCTGGGTCCCCATATGTGGCCTGGGGCGAGGCCTACCTCCATACCAAGTGACATCT
>Ga0056108_1000376_pt1 | contig 13987 bp, 11 predicted proteins | sample WorMetG1BERMUDA1_FD_83875 | JGI IMG/M metagenome (GOLD analysis project Ga0056108, IMG submission 83875) | Marine gutless worms symbiont microbial communities from Max Planck institute for Marine Microbiology, Germany - Inanidrilus... ... | reverse complement strand
CATATTGGCGCACACTGTGTTTTTATGCATACTGTATTATGTATATTGTATTTTGTATATTTTGTATAGACTGTTCTCGTATGGTAGTTAGCTTTACGTAGGCCTATATTTCATTGATTATGTTTTATCTAACAGTAATTCGGTCGCATGACCGCAAAGTTGCAATAAACTACTACTATTGGGATCACGCATAACTCTGTTGAAAATCACAAAGTTTTCGTAATCTCCACCCGTATTTAACACTCCGGTAGCAAATGACTCCAGCTGAATTTTACCATGTTCACTGTTAGGAGAAAACCAGAATGTTTGGGCTATTCAGTGGTTTAAAAGTTCGGTGATGTATTGTTCCATTTTGACAGGTTTGACTGGTGTAACTGACAGTCAACCTTGTCAAAGTGTGTAAGAGGCAGACCGAATTATGATGCTCACATACAGTGTGATACATATTTTTGAAAAAAAACACATTTAATATCTTTTTCTGTTGTGCATTAGTTTGGGAGTTAGTCTGATTCTGATTTTTGTTGCATCACTTTGCATGTGTATTGACTGTTATTTTTGTATATTATACATAATAAATGCCTTCAGTCCTTTGATGCTGTTGGTTGGGTGGCAGGAAGGGCATCCGGCCTGTAAAAACCAAGTGGTCCTCTACTGGCATGGTTATCTGTCTGGAGCGAGGTGCAAATGATTTGCATATGGTCTACCTGATGCCACTGTCACCCCATCATTCTTGGCTCCAGTAAAATCCAGAATGGTTTACCTTTCTGGTGTCGGCTTACCCAGATTATGCTAGAAAAGGCCGTGAAACGGTTGTAGTATACGTAATAACTGTACGACGAACTTAACTTCATAGTCACATATGGTCGAAATTGTTTCACTTCTCATTTGACATATCATTGTCTCATTGAACAGTGCACCTGCACTCAATCACATGGTTAAAGTGTAGATCACTGGACAGCCAAAGGGTTCAACATTACTGTAGTGCATTCTTGGCATTCCTTTTCTCTGCATTTTAGTTTGTTTTAGCTTTATTTATGTTATTATGGTAAGAAGTGTAATTACTGATTTTTGTTTATAATCATTTGTATCGAATCTTTTTTGGTGTCATTGCTTTACAGTTCGTAATCTGTTGACAGGTTGCATGTTGTATAATAATCAGGATTGGTGGATGGTCTATGTTTTAGTGCATGTAATGATTGATTGGTGTATTTGGTTTAGCAATGGAAAGCTGGATTATTACAATACAATATATAATAAAAACACAAAAACAACTAGGCTACTGTCAAGTGTCTGTCGAACGTAAACTCTGTCTTGTGCATAATCCAAAGCCTAAAAATTCCAAACAAATATACTGTTGGTTAATAAAAACAAGACACATTTATATATATATATAACTAAACACGTTTCCTGTACTGTATCAAGGAAATAAGGTAGGAAACAAATGAACAATAAACTACTCCAGTCCTTCTTTGGTAGTGTTGTCTGAATGCTCTTTGTTAGATGTTCATTAGGCCACAATAACAAGCTGTTGAGCCATCTCTTGTGACTTTTATAATCTCGACAAGCATCTCTCTGCTCAATATAGAATGAATAAGTGTAGGTGATTACTGATGCTGAAGATATAGTTTTCAGACTGTAATATCTGTTATCCACAGTATTTTTGAAATGTAAATTTTAGTAATCCTAGTTTTTAAACTGCTGTTGATTACTACAGTGATTTTCTTAAGCACTTTTCTTCATTGCTTTTTATAGACTGTTGCAGATCTTTGTAACTGTGCGTAATCATGGAAGCTGAGTAGTCTGTAGCTTGGTAATGCGTGCAGTTTCTCAATGTTGGCTTCAAGTTGCAGATTTCTATATTGCGTCCCCTTTTGCTAGTAAACGGTACAGTGTAAATCATCAGATACTGTTGTTGTTACTGTTGGCCTGCATAAAAAAAATCATGGTCTTGAATTTGCAAAAAAAAGTTGAAGTCAATCTCAGTGATCACAAACGAACTTGCTTATGGCACTGGTTTCATTAAGCTGACGAATTCTTCTGTAGTTGCTTTGTGCTGTTTATCTTTTATTGCACAAAGAGTTTATGGTTTATTTATCAGTCACTTGCATCAGACTGTAATTTGTTGGATACTATTAAGATGTACATTCTTAATGAAAATTTGTTTAAACTTTGTTCAGGCAACTGGTATCAGAGTCCATATTTTCCAGCACCGGAGCTTGGTCCGGAGCTGAGCCAACTTGATCGTATCTCCTCCAATGTGTCACAAAACGATGACAGATTAACGCCTACACAAATGCCTCCTGCACCGCCGTCTAATCAACTAAATGATTTAAATACCAGATTTCCGTATTATGCTGCACATATGCCGCCATCGTCTGTGACTGAATCCAGTAGAGTGCCTCCAGAAGTGTCAAGAAGGCCGATACAGAGAGGTTATAGTCTTCACAGCGACGATGTTAGACAAGTTGTGCCACCTGGTGACTACGCAGCTGTTGACCGTCGTGCTGTGCATTCTGTTGTGGACTATCCAACTCTGTATGACTATCAGCAGCATGACCGCCTGGGTGCCTTACCCCGCAGCTTCAGCAGTCACACAAGCTTTAATGAACACGACAAGGTGACTTCGGACCCGGTTGCGTCGGCTCGCATGAGAAGCAAAACTCCCGGCCCGGATTTCATGAGAGGCACCAAACCGGAAGTTGGTGGAGGTGACGACGTGACACATCCCTATCGTCCGCCAGTCCGCAGCAAAACTCCGACATTCGAGTCGTCCAGCAAGACGAGGTCGTCGTTGCGGAATCGACCGCCGATGAGTGGGACGCCAGATTTCATTCCAGCTTCGCAGTACACCGGACCACAGGATGGTTTGGGCCACACTGGCGATCCGAACTGGGCTCCTGTTTCGTCGCACCAGGCTTTGCCAAAGCTGTCGTCGTCGAGCGTGTCGTCTGCATTACATGGAAGCCCGTATGCAGACAGTGCGGCTGGGAGGCTGGCGATGAAAGCGTCGAATCCCATGAGCTCATCGTGGACCGAGTCACCATCAAGCAACTTCTCAGAGCCCGGTCGACACGTAGCAACTCGGGCTCTTCACGAAGAACAGTTCTATGAAATGCCAATATACCTGCGCCGCCTGGAGACTGGCTTCGGATTTCGTATCATTGGTGGAACAGAAGAAGGATCGCAGGTTTGCAATAACTTGCATATTTTGCAACTATGTACTCTCATTATTGCGGGTTGTAGATTGCTCCCCATTGTCTGTTACCTTTCCCATGCCTTTTCTAGCTCATAAATAGAAGGTTGCAGATGAACAGCTTTTCCATGGCAGATGTAAAGACCACATAATTTTGAGGTCAAAGGTCAAGATCATAATGTCAATATGTGGTGTAGTTACAGCGTCCGCATTTGACTGCATGATGTGGGATCAGTAATGCCAGTGTCACTGACGTGGTTATATTGTTTGTGCTCTTGCTGAATACGTAAAGCAGTATCCATTGTGATGATTTAAAAAAACAACATTCGTGAACTGATTTGTCGTACGTGATAATGACTTTCAACTGTTGTCTCCTTGCATTTTTATAATGTCCATTTAATGGCTGTTTGGCCAAGACAACCTGGGTAAGCTGGCACCATAAAATCATTCACCCACACACTTCCTATCCTTGTGGTTATTATCCAGTGTTTTTAGTTAATTTCCTCCATTTACTGTGGTCCGTAACATCACCTTGTTTTACTACTCATCTCCAGGTTTTGCTTGATCTGCCTGTAGGTCTTACACCTTCCACTTCCACCTTTTCACCCAGTGATGTCCCTACTGTCTCGGCCTGTTTCGCTGTAGCCGTGTTATATCATCCGTTCTGTTGGTTGGCATTTTTACCATGTCAGTAATGTGTTGCGCTGTGTAGGTATCTGTGGGGCACGTTGTACCTGGTGGTGCTGCAGACAGTGATGGTCATTTGTGTCCTGGTGATGAGATCACGTACATCAACGGACTTTCTGTTGTCGGCGCTTCACATCGGAAGGTGGTGCAGTTGATGACTGATGCGGCACACACCGGCCACGTGACACTGAGAGTCAGAAGGAGAGCTCCACCTGCCCACGGTTCATATTTACATGCATTTTGTTTTAAAATAATGCCTTGATGCTTTGGCCAAATCGCCGAAATTCCCACGTCGTATAGGAAATCGGGGTCCAGGTACACGATGGTGACATCAGATTTCAGACCGGAAGTAAAAATGAGCCAGGTTTGCACGTGAGCATTGAAAATATACAATATAACCGGGGCAGAATCGCCGAAATTCCCGCATCATATAGTTCTGATATGAACAGTAAATGACAGTGTTGGTCATAGTTGACTCAGCTATTGAGCAGATACCACATTCCACAGAACGTATTTTTAGTCTTTCAAAATAGTGCCTTCAGTGCTTTGGTCGGGCGTCAGGAAGAGCATCCGGCCCGTAAAAAAATTGAGTGATGAGGTGCTGGCATGGTTAACTGTCTGAAGCGAGGTGCAAATGATGTGCATATAGTCCAGCTGGTGCCACTGCCACCCCGTCATCTGTTGCTTCATTAAAACCCAGATTGGTTTGACCTTTCTGGTGTCTGAAAAAAGGCCGTTAAACTGTGTGTCTTTATTTTAAACTAGGTAACCCTTACTTGAGGTCACACTTTAACACAAGGAACATAGCATAAATCCATCTAGAGCTATTGTTTTCAAACATAAACCGCATGCAGGCTGCCAAAAGGGCTGAAAAATGCCGTTTTTTGTCCCTGGTGACCTTGACCTTTGACCTTGACATTCAAACTTGTCCGAGTGAGGGACCAAACACATCTTCCGTGTGAATTTGGCACAAATCTGATCAGCGGTTCCCGAGATAATTCATGCACAAACAAAAAAGTCACAGCGCCACAAATGGAATCTTGTGTATTTCACTGCATGTGATAAAAATGTGTCACATCATAACGTGCGCCTTAAAATACATCGCCTCGTAACATGCACCGATAGCCGAAAGAACGGCCATTTTTCATCCTGTAATTGTGAACTTTGACCTGTAACCTTGACCTTCAAGCTTGACATAGATATGGTCAAGTTGAACCAGCATGCCAAATATCTTGGTTAGAGGTCATTTAGTTCCAAAATCATTGTCCAGACAGTCGGACCTCCTCAGCGGACCAATTTTGAAGTGGTAGTAATTACTATGATGTGCATTATTTTTTGCCTTATGACCAGTTTTACATCCTGTTAAAAAGTCCTAGAAACTGGAATTAGTGATTTAACCAAGAACACTGTATTTTAATGTCCGCAGATGCTCATAGTAATGACAGTTCAACTTTCCTTCTGTGTATTTGCTCGGTCTTGGTAAACTGGAGGATTTTCACATGCAGTACCGACATTCTTTGTGCACCTGACGAAGTATTTAGGCAGTGGATTGTCACTGGAGGAACCTTTGTTTCATTTCAGGCCTGTCAGATGGAGGTGGCACCAGAAACGGCATCTTATTATGATTGCTGTAGTGCTCTAAAAGAAGTTTTATCCCTTCTTAAGTTTTTGTCTACATTCATAGTTGCACAGTCTGATATGTGTGATGATGCTGTAACAGGAAAATGAATATCTGTTATAGTCAGCAACTAATGACTGAAACTGAAAGTATTTAATTAACATGTTTACTGAAACTGCACAATCAAAACTGGATTAATACTGCCTTAGGAGTGCCAGCTATTATAATTATAATGATAAATTGTAATTCTTAAACATGAAATATTAATTTATTACACGGTGGGAACCGGACATAATTCCACTTACTCCAATTTGGGAACCCTATGTATAGGCAGAAAACGCTAGATGTCGGGAAGACAGTTAGGCCTAGCACAGGCTGATGGCCACGAATAGTCCCGGAAGCAGTTTGTTTGTAATGTGACATCGTTGAGATGGTTTTGTTTTTTCTCCACATTGTAGCTCGAACTGACTTGCGATTTACGCCTATCTAAATGCATTACGATCGTTTGGTTTGAGACCTGATTGCTCAAATTAAGTTAGGTCTGAGACCAAACTTTGGTCTAAGCGGTAAGTTTGGTCTTAGACTTTGATCTCAGACCAAAGTTTAGTGTCACTTCACGTTTTGCATTGATTAAGTCTTAGACCGGACTTTCGGTCTTAGACTAAGGTCTTAGACTTTAGTCTAAGCAAAAGATGAAGTGAGCCAATGTTAAGCTATAATTTTACCCATGCACTACCTACTTGCACAATTTAAAAAAAATATTTTTGATATTGTTATACTCAAATATATTTTTTTCAAAACAAAAAATTACTTTAAAGGCACGATATACCTAAATTGTGTTCAAAGTACCGCTAAACCCTAGTCAGTCTATTATAATTATAATACGAGTGGTTATAATAAGCATTTCTGTGTGATGCAAGTCCGTTAGCCTGAATTTGTGTGCTTTGTCAGGTATTGATGGGTACAGCAGCGGACTGAACAAAACCAAGTTTAACTATCCGTACGATGTCACTTTGAACCGGTGGGAACACGAAGGTTTTGGGTTTGTCTTGGTGTCATCAAGTACAAAGTCTGGAGCCACTATCGGTTTGTGTGACAAGTTATTTAAACAGTTTGGGAAACTGTGTAATCTATGACTGTTAGTTGTGGACTGTCAACACTACAGTCAGTTGATTGAATGATTGTAATCGTTGGTGAATGGACTACTTCAAGAAAGGGTATTATTAGGCCGCATCGCAGTACTGCATACATAGATGCAGCCTGTTGTTACTGGCGGAGTAGTGTGATCTGTCGGTCGGCTGTTAGGATTTTTATCCCTGCAAAAATGGCTGAACCGATCGAGGTGCCATTTGCGTTGTTGGCTCAGATGGGCCAAGCAACCATGATGAGATGAGGTCCAGATCATCCATGCGAAGGGCAATTTTGAGGGGCAAAAGGGGCGTCTCGTTGTAAAATATAGGGTCTCTCTGCCGTGAGCTGTGCAAAAACAGCTAAACTGATAGAGCTGCCATTTGGGGTGTTCACTTGGGTGGGTCCAAGGAACCATGTGTCAGATTGGGGTGCACATTGGCGCTACCTGGCGAATACAATTGAACCATCCATGAGTGGCTATACGGCCATTTGTCAAATTACTTTGACCACTTGTACATTTTTGTATTACATTACACAGTGTCAGAGACTAGGAATAGATGATATAATCTTGGTACGGCAACAAAACAGGTTGCGATGGTATGGTTGAAGACAATGATTGAGTGAAGAAATGTATGGAGTATGAGGTGGAGGACTCTAGACCAAGAGGTATACCAAAGAGGACATGGAAAGAGGTTGTGCAAAAAGATTGCCAAGCATGTAAATTGAACAGGGAGGATGCTATGGATCATGGTAGATGGAAGAAGCTGATAAAGGTTGGATGATGATCAGGATGGTGAGTGGGTGAGTGTTTTTTTCTGGTACCAGCTCACCCGGGTAGTCCCGGACAAAGGGCTGTAAAACTGTTGTAGCAGCAGTGGTAGTAGTAGCAGTGTAATAGTAGTAGTATCCAGTATCAGAGCACTAAAGGAGGGTTGTTGTAAATAGGCATCTAAAATGTGCAGCTGTAGATGACGAGGCTATAATAGAGCATCAGCATTGACTGTGAAGTGGCTACTGTGAATGGTATAATTTGTAGGTAAGATTGTGGAGGGCAGTCCAGCCGACCGCAGCGGAGCTCTGCATGTTGGTGATAGAATTCTGTCGGTGAACAGCAGCACAGTTTCACACCTGCATCACGAGCGCATTGTCACGATGATCAAAGACTCCGGACTAACGGTCGTCTTGACTGTCGGCCCGCCAGGTGCAAACAACGTTCATTTGATTGCTCTTTGCGATTACAAAATGTTCCTTTAGGTTAATAACTTGCTTTAGAATCAGTAAAAGTTTCTGTTATGTGCATTGTACAGAAGCTGCAGCTAAAAACTGAATAGCTGAAAATTGCAAACAGTAATATGAGATTAAAACATGGAAATAGCATAGAATAGATGTGTGTAACTGTGTGCAAATTAGAGTCATGAGTCAACGTAAACTGCAAGAAAATGCAGACCATCGTAATCAACAAGGAGGGTGTGACAGTGACTGACTCTGAAGCAAGTTATTAATGTACAGAAAGATTTGTAGCCAAGAAAGGCATTTAAAATTGAAAATGAGTTAGAATTGAGCCATTGTGAAAGTATTGTAATTTAATGGCACCGTGGTCTGTTTATGGCCAAGGGTGCTGTGTGTAAAAGAAACATATAGCGTTTTAGTAATGTTTCTGCGAGGAAGGAAATTCTTTTAGATGTTTTGTACCGTCAAAGCATTTTAGTGATAGAATTTCTTCGTGGCTCGGGGCAGGCAGATGGTGTTGCTGGCATCCTATGTTAACCTTGAACAAATGTTATGGACTTACGCTGACAGGAGACATAAGGGAGCAACAAATGTAATGATCCATTGTCATCAAAATTTTGCAGTTGACGAACAAACGCACACTCCGTTGTTGTTTCAGTGGCCTTTTCCGTATTTAGTCCAGTTGGGCCCGCATTTCCCAAAACAGAACCATCGGAGATGATTGGAGCCAGTTTTTTGCAGGTTGAATTGGACGCCTTTCTTGTTGCCAAACCAGCAATGTTGGTGCACTGAAGGAAACTCGAAGCACTGACGTCAAACAGGGATGATCAGTCGCTGGATCTCGTCTTTTCTTGATCCCACAACTGAATCCTGAGGGAAGGAACACAGCTGTGTTTATGTTGGTATTCCAGTGCCAGTATCCAAGTCCAGAAACAAAGCCAGCATTAATTTTTGTGACCTGATTGATACTGTTGATACTACTGCAATGGTGGAATGTTGCAGAAAGTACTCTATCATGTGTGGTTATGGTTTTTGTGTGTTTATCAGATGAAGCTTTCTCTGCTGCTGGTGGACTGGTGGTAAGTTGTCGTTGTTGTTATTGTTTAACTTTGATTACGTGTTTTTTTATTTTCAATTTTGTGAGTCTACAGATTGGTGGTGTCAGTTTACTGTGGTTTCCTGCGATACTTGTTAAACTTATTCTTGTTGCAGTAATAATCATCGTATGTTGTGTGATGTGTTATGAATGGTGCTAATGGGTTGATTTGTAAGAATAGTAATAATAACAATATAAACAACTATTTTACAGCCATTATTCAGGTCTGTCTGTATTAACCCTTTCGCCCCTAAGTTCCCATAGAAATATCTAAATAACCCTGAGCTCCCCAGCCGATATACATGCCATGCGGGGATAAGCTCTAGATGGACAAGCCAATATCTCGGCTTTAGGGGTATTAGGCATATTCAAGAAAGCCGGAATATCGGCCTTAGGGGAATAAATCAAAGACGAGCAAGCCGGTTTTTCAGGCCTTATGGGGTAAGAGGGTTAAGCCAGTGTCACATGAAAAGTTTCTTCCACGTGAATCTGCTGTGGGTGGGGTGATTTGTTGCATGGGATAAAATCGTCTCACCATCACAGTATCCATATTGCGCACAAGCAATCTGCCGCCATGAGCGAAGTCTCCCCTTGTATTTGTCTGTGCAACATAACATGACGAAGTGTAGTGCATGCCCATGTCAGACGTCACATAGCAGACAACAAATTTGAATATTGTGTGCACTGGAGCCAGTGTAGTGTCTGAATTATGTCAGCAGAAACTGTGTTACCTAGTCTTCAGTGTCCTGAGATTAAGTCTCTGGGGGTGGATTTCTAGGAGGATTCCTATTATAAGACACTGGTAGTCTCACTTAAGAACTGGCAGATTTTGTTGGAGCAAATTTTTATTGCCTGCATGATGCATGCACTTGCTGACGGCAACTAGCGTATTTGGATCAGGCTGAAGATGCTAGAGTTGTCCCTGTGAATATCATAAACTAGAATGTGTGCCAATGCCCAACGTGATGGCCGCCATGCAGAATATAGGTGGTGTCCCCTGTTCAATGCAGTTTGGCTGGCGCCCACTACTAGAGTGCCATGCAGTAATGCTGTCAAGACACGAAACCCATTGAAATTAGCTGGGGTGCCCCAAACTAACGAACCGATCTCAGCCACTAGTGGGCCGAAGTTCACCATATTATGAGGACATATGGGAGAGGTATTGCTGTTTAACAACTTTTTTGTCCATTTGTTGATACGTGCCTTAGTTGTGAAGATATAGCCCGACAAAGTTGTGCGATCGTGCCCAGAAAGCGAATATTTGGCAATTTTTTGGGTCCTGCATTTGGAGCGAGCCATGTGCAGCATGTTTCAGACCTGCATGCTAAATTCGCACTAGAGCCGCACCATGTGTAGAAGTATGGTAGACATCCAATCTGCAACCGCTGAGATTAGGCGAGGAAAAAAGATAAATAGAAGAAGGAGAAGAAACCGCAGGACAAAAACATAATGCTAGTAATAAAAAGTTTCTTGTCTGCAGCTTTGAGCCTATGAGGCCTCCAAAGTATTTGCACTCAATTTCTTCTTTGTTCAGACTGAAACTCAGATTCATTTGTGGAATTGCCAATTCATAAAGTCATCTAGCTTCTTAGATTTGCTGTTGTGCGCGTGATTTGGCCAGTGCAGTGGTTCAGATGTGTACACTGTACGTTGTCTGTTAGGATGCTTCTGCTGCGGACAGTGCCACGATGTCGTCATATCCGTCACAGTCCGAGACTGACATCTCTCGTCGCTCGGAGTTCTCACCTTACCACGCTGGCTTCAATCAACAACATGGGCTGCCAGATGACAGGTAACTGACGTTGAATTTTTGCCCGACTGAGCCATCTGGATGGCTGATGACGTCGTTTGTTTCTTCACACAACCACACAGTGTACTAGCCCTGTGCATATCCCGGGGTTAGATGCTGGATTCCGCATATACGGAGCAAGTTTCATAGTCCCAGATCCAGGTGCCAAAGTATCCTTAAAGGTAAGAATACCCCACTGTTATGGAATATAGTAGGTAGGTGAAACACTAATGGCTGCCAGAACACGACTTATGCTTAATAATACTCTGTCTCTGTGTAGTTATCCATTGCTTACTAGTGTTGTTCAGTATTGAGCACACATTGCTTTCTTATTAGGTCGACTCGGAGGAGTCGACCTAATAACATTAGAGGGGGAATGTCCGTCCATCAGTAGGTACGTCCGTCCATCCGTATGTCCGTCCACAAAAAGTTTGTCCAATTTCAATGAAATTTGGTATGTACTTGATGAGTGATGCATGACGGTATGCCGTGTGACCCGATTCAAGGTCAAGGTCACGGGGCGTCTGAAGTTCCGAAAATTGCACTTTTCAAAGTCTATCTCCTCCGCCATTTACAGAGGGAGCTGGCAAATGACCACTAATTCTTAAACTATAGCACAATATCTAAATTTGATCGGGCTGGCTTTTTGCAATTTGTCCTAGTTTTTGTGTCACGTGACCTTGAACTTGGTGGGGTCCCTGCGGTTAGTCTGTCCAGAAGAGAATATTTTTCCGATTTCAATGAAATTTGGTATGTAGATACAGGTCGATGACTGACGCGTGACGCACGACCGTATGCTGTATTACCCGATCCAAGGTCAAGATCAGGGTCACGAATAATTGACAACCACTCAAGAGGAGTCAACCGTCACTCCCGCACGGGGCTAAATTTTTTTGAAACAATGCCACAACCATCCTGTTGTGTAGAAGTTTTGTAATGAAATTTGTTTTTTTTTTGCAGGAAGTTCCCAGCATACAGTACACCAGTTGGCAATGAACCAATGGTAAGTTTATCTTCATCCTGTCATTTGTACTTTTTAAAATATACCTTGTTAATGTTCTGCAAAGAACATCACATTAAGTACTAAGTTCAAGGGTATCATCCAAGTGGTGCATGTACACCCAAGTATTTGGATTGCAGAGCATTAGTAATAATGTCCCCCATTTTTAGGAATACCAGTTGCATGTAACTGGCAGTCTTCGAAGGCTTAACGAGTTACTCATGTTTGTTTAATTCGTATAATTGAACTGGAGGTGGGCACTGATTAGTCTGGATGGAGTGGCGCCCAGCCGGATTTTCGGTGTGTCTGCCTCTGTTAATCTTCCCTTGCACCATAAAGTCCAGAAGTTCTTGTCTGGCACTGGCTCACCCGGGTGGTCCCAGAAAAAGGGCCGTAAAATGGTTGTGGTGTGATGGTGGTGGTGCAGTGCTAGAGTGATGGTAAACTCATGTATTCATGTCCTCATTTATTATCTTTACCTTTAGATTGGGTGGTAAGCTGCCAGTGCTGAGGCCAATTTGTAGTTCAGCCCAGTGAGCCTACCCCTCATAGAGGCTCTTGCAGATCATGAAAGAGTGATGCGTTCTATTTTACGTAATTCGTCATATTTCTTTAGGTAAATTCAAAAACTAAATTTTCTTGGTGCTTCTGACTGCAGAACAAAGAATGGTTGGTGGTCTTTAAGATCTCATTCCTTGTGTGAAGTGGATAGTTGCTTCAGCAGACTGCACTTGATACAAAACTGTTAATACAGTAATTATACCAATTGCTATCTCATCTTTTATCCAACTGCCATTCCAGCTATCCCATTTCCATTCAGCTACGCCTGAAGGTGCAGTGTCATCCTCCATTGCGTCCTCTCCAAAGAGAGAATGGTCATCATTTCTCAGAGGTCCCTTTGCCAACATAGTTGGTAGTCTCCTCCGTCTCCAATGACAGAGGCTTCACCAGCATCTCAGAGTCCTCGTTACTTCCAGACATACAGCCACATTTGCTGACTGTTTGGACAATATTATCTAGGGTGAAACCCCAACTTTTAAACGAGCTTTGTGGCTCCATACTTAGCCCTGGCATGAGAGTCCAAGGTAGCCATCTAAAAGAACGTAAGTGAACAAAAGGTCACCACTACGAGAGTGATGTTTCTTCATTGGCATAATAGCTATAAAGGGCTTCAATCAGAGGTTCCAGTGACAACCACTGACATGGTCACAAGTTGCATGACCATCCAGAATGCCCTATAACTCATGTTCTGGAATGGATCCCAAGCATTAATGTCCCCATAGCCCAAGGGTGATAAAGTGGAAAGATGTTGATTGGCCCTTTACATCATATTTCAGATCTTTCCCACTATAGACTCTCTTCTGGCCTTAGGACTGACTCAATGGACTTCACAACTGGGCCATTTCTTCTGACCAGTCCTTCTTCGATTTTAGTTTTCTTCATTAGTTACTCTGAGTGATGAGGTGCTGGCGTGGTTATCTGTCTGGAGCAAGATGCAGATGATATGCATATGGTACAGCTGATGCCACTGCCTTGCTTCTTTGAAGTCCAGATTGGTTTAACCTTTCTGGTGCCAGCTTACCCAAGATGTCCTGGAAAAGAAGCCATTAAATGTGTGTCTGTTGTTATTCTTTCTTTTTTCGGAGATTAAGCTGTCTACCCATCAGTTGTTATCATATCATGTTACAGTGGATCCTCAGAGTCGTCAGACTTAACAAGCTTTAACTTGTGTATTATTGCACCTCCCCTTTGGTGGGAGTCCTGTTGATATTGCTTTCATTACAATTTTCTTCCACATTAGTGCACATACCTTGTGAAGAGGCTTTATCTGGGGCTCTGCCGTGCACCGCTGTCCCTCAGACACATGTCATACTCATGCCACAAGTAGCAGAGGAAGATTGATAACTCTGACTCAATGTCCATTGTTAAAATGTGAAGCAGATTGCTGACGAGCGGCTGTACACCATTGAGCTGCAGCGTGGTGCTCGCGGATTTGGCTTCTCAATCCGCGGAGGCCGGGAATTTAACAACATGCCGCTTTTTATTCTAAAAATTGCCGATGGTGGATCAGCACACACTGATGGAAGGCTCCGGGTATGTTGTGATTATGCATGAATTTGATTTGTCGTATGACCAACTACGAGCTGCTGCGCTGATTGGTCGAAACGCGATCACGTGACGTTGGTCATAATCGGACGTTGCACTCTTGAGCGTCTGACCGTGAAACATTTTCCCATAGCGTT
>Ga0056108_1000375_pt1 | contig 14023 bp, 11 predicted proteins | sample WorMetG1BERMUDA1_FD_83875 | JGI IMG/M metagenome (GOLD analysis project Ga0056108, IMG submission 83875) | Marine gutless worms symbiont microbial communities from Max Planck institute for Marine Microbiology, Germany - Inanidrilus... ... | reverse complement strand
CTTGAGCTGTGTTGGGATCTTTGGTGGTCACAGTACGGCAAATTTACTGATGAGTTCGCCAGTGAAAGAATTTTGAAAATGATCAACATTTGGCAAAGCTGAAGCAGAACTTTAAAAGGTCCATTTTTATGACGCACAGTGTGCTAAAGGATCACGAGTATTATAGCTGATTTTTTTCAGTGAGTCGTGAAGAACATTGATGCCTTCAGTGCTTTGACACTGTTGGTTGGGTGGCAGGAAGGGCATCCGGCCTGTAAAAAATGGGGGGATGGTGGAGGTGGGCACTGGTTAGTCCGGATGAAGTGGCGCCCAGCTGGATGGTCGGTGTGTCTGCCTCTGTTAATCTTCCCTTGCACCATGAAGTCCAGAAGTTCCCTTCTGGCACCCACTGACCCGGGTGGTCCTGGGAAAAGGGCCGTAAAACGGTTGTGGTGTGTGGTGTGGTGGTGTAGAACATTGAACAAGTTGACATTGTTTTCAGGAGATAATCTTTTACCATGAATGCAAAATAATTTATTTATTTTGTGCCACACAATCATGCAAACCAATGCAGATATCATTTAACAACTTTCCTGTTTGTTAATGTGTATTACAGTAGTCCAGCCCGATCACCGGGAATGGATTCTGGTACCATGATGATGAACAATGTCTACCGTGAGCGTTTCCCAAAGGTAAATTTTTTTCAAATTGTCGTCCACAGTTCCCACAAGGTTTAACAAAGTGTGTAACCTACAGCCATTCATTTTGCTGTGTATGCTGTGCTGAATTGGATTCTACTGGAAAACTAAGAATAGTCGTGTTTATCATCACTGACTTAATTGCTATTCACAGTTACAGCACTATTTGTTGGTCATCTTGCTTTCACAGCTCCTTTGTGCTTTTGGCTTAGCCTGGATTTGTGCTGGAAGGATGGGCAGGTTAATGTAAATGTAGTAATACTGAAGTGAGAGTTGTTGGGTGCTCTGTTTTTGATGTGTTTGCTTATGTAGTAATGTCAGTTTGTCCTTTTGTTTCTAGTGCGTTATCTGTATCCTAGATATTATAACGATGGGAAATTCCACTGTTTAAGGAAAGTGGCATGTTGTCACACTCACACAACTGTTGAAAGAAAAGAATTCGTCAGTGGCAATGAACGACATTTGTGACAGTCTTTGTTTTCAGATTTGCAGACAGAGGTGGACTTAAGTTAAATTAAATTCTGTTAAATCTTGCTTAGTGCTAAAGTTAAGAGTAAGTTTCATTTGGGTTTACCTAGAGTGCTGTCAGGATTGCTAACTGTCCACACGTCCTGTCTGAATGTTTTTTTTTGATCGATCGATTGATCGATTGAATACTGACTGACTGACCAACCTACTGGGAAGTGGCAGTTTCATCCCCCAACATCTCCAAAAGTGTTTAACCAGTTTTGATAAAACTTGATCTATTGATGTGGGTGGTCTGGGCAAATACCCAATTTGCCGCTGTGGGTTTCTTTCATTGTCTTTCTTTCTGTCTGTCTGTCTTTGTTGCGCTGATGGATGTATTGCCACCAAAAAATGCTCAGTAGGCGCATTTAGTCCCAAGGACATGCCTTTCGTGGTGATAGAACATTGGTTTTAATATCTTACCTTTATTTTCCCAAAGCTGTGATAATTTGCCACAGAACCACTTTGCATTGGAAGGTGCATCAGGAAACTACCCTTATTCTGTTTTTTTTCTATATGATTTTCCTGTAACTGTCAAAGGTTGGTTGGTATTGTAGGCAGTGGAGCAGATGGAGGAGCGACTGTCTCAGTTTATTGAAAGTAACCAACTGGATGTGGAGTTGGATGGAACGGCAAAGTATGTCCAGCATCAGCTGGATATGGAGCTGGACGGAGCGGCGAGATTTGTCCAGCATCAAGTTGTGGAACTGGCTCGTGACTGTCTTACCAAGTCTGTCTCCAAGCACATCTCTGTGTCCTACTTCTGTGAATTATCTGACAACCTGAAGCAGCTCTTGCGTGACGTGAGTCACTTCTCAGTATGAAGATGTTTGTCGACAGTGTGTTGACTGCTGTCAGTTTAACTTCAGGAACTGAAGTTAATTTTTGCCGTTGGTGTTTTGGCATGGTCGGGTGACGGGAAGGGCATCCATACTGCATGCTTGCCTGTTCAGTCCCCCAAACTATCAACCCATGGAGAGCATAGACAACAGCTGAGAGGGCGCACGTCCATGTGCACGAGTTGTGTTTTTGTGCAATATAACTAAGCTGTAGTATCGGAGAGCTGGCATAAAGGGGGTAGCGTGTAGCCTCTCTTCTCTCGGGATTCATCTTATGGATCAGAAAGGTCGAGATCCTGTAGGTGGTTTTCCTGGTTGGCATCACTGCTTTGCGTTACAAGTTCCTTTAAGTGGTTTGACGCTGTTGGTTCGGCATTTTGTAAAAAGACGCTCCAAGGCAATCAGCGAGAGTGGACTTCGCCACAGGTGCACAGTTCAGCACTGCCACCTGGTGAGTCACAATGAATAATTTGCTACATCGCATGCTGCAAGCCCATATCATTTGGACCATTATGTGCAAACATAACGTCATCCACAAAACCAGAAGTGAATAGTGTATTGCATTTGGGGAGAACTGAGCCATGGCCACTGGTAACGTACAGAAACTTGTGAAGTTTGGACATACGTTTTTTGATATATGCGAGCGTACAGATAGACACACAGACACGAATATTGCAATACTTTGCACCCCTCCAGGAGGCAAAGTAATTATCCCTTAGATTCTGTTTTGGGGAACCTGGCCACAACTGAAATAACTCTAGAAAAGAAATCAAGCTAAATGAAAACTTGTGTCTGTTTGTGTGTTATATTATAACTTATTGGATTTGTTTATAGGTACAGGATCGTTCACCAGCTCTAGTGGAACACTTTGAAAACATTATAAAGAAACTGCTGATGATTGTTTCAAGACCAGCTCGTCTTCTGGAGTGTCTGGTCAGTTGTGTTGCATTGCTGAGCATCAGTCTGTGGTAGTTGCCATCGTGTGCATGCTGTTTCAGCATTATCTTTAAAACAACAGCAAATCAATGCACCTAGCACATGGTTGATGAGCCAAAGATGAGGAGACAATGAGTTACTCAGCATTTAAGAGTTTCTGTTGTCGTACAACCAAGTACAATGACGGGGGTTCATTTTTCAAAATGAGGTTTCATGACATTCACTGTAATCGAATAGTGAACGAACGACGTATTGATAGTCAAGGTCACGTCATTGAAATGTCACATTTTTCATGCAACATTTTTGCATGGCAATCAAGATTTGTCCTGATTTGTGGTCAAATTAACATCAGATTTTGCTTCTTGCCGTGTCGCCATATTTCCTCAGGGAACAAACTTCTGTTGTTACGTAGAGCCGTGGTCAATATATCATTGAATTATGGCATGTCCACATTATACAATGCTTACCAGGTGCATTTGAGCATTTTAGTTGTGATATGGCAAGTATATGTGATACCTTTTGTTCACCATATCTCCACCACCACAACCGTTTTACGGCCCTTTTTCCGGGACCTCCCTGGTGAGCCGGTGCCAGAAGAGAACTTCTGGACTTCATGGCGCAAGGAGAGATTAACAGAGGCAGACACACTGACCATCTGGCTGGGCGCCACTCCATCCGGACTAACCAGTGCCCACCTCCACCATCCCCTCATATCACCATATCTCCAGTAACAGTAGAAATTGAGTTATGTGATACTATCCATTCAGTTCGTTGGCACTGTTGGTTGCATGACAGAATGATCATCTGACCCATAAAGAAACCTGTGCTGCTTGTCTCCATAGGTTCTGTTTTGAAACAAGTGGCAGAAGAAAACTGAGGGGGAACCACCTAACCTGCCCTGTGTGGGTCCCGGGGCTGTACGTAAGTGGGCAAGTGTCTAAGTAAGTAAGTTAGTGACAAATTTATGAAGCACCAAAACCAGAACAGGCCCTCTCCATTTCCAGGCTGGATGTCGTAGGAGGCGACTAAACCTGGCTTTAGTTTTCTGTGTTTATTTTGTATTGTAGTACATTTTTTTGATTGGTGAATGTGTGCTTTTGATGTGTTAGGTTTAGTTTTTCCATACCAAGCCAAGAGATTGGCTTGGGGAATGTCTCCGAAATCACCTATTTTGTGTCGAGTGGGACGTAAAATTTTAACTCAGTCAATCAACCAGGTAACCCAGATTGATGTGGAAATGGCCATAGGATGTAGGTAGGTAGTAGGATGGTAGATAGGACCTTCTGGGCCTGGCCTAACCAGAGAAATCTACCAGTAAACAAAGGCAGAGTGAGAGAGATTAGAAGGGCATGTGGTGTAGCATGCGTGCAGTCACCGTACGTTATGTGTGTATAGGAGTTTGACCCGGAGGAGTTCTATCGGCTGTTGGAAGCTGCTGAGGGCCAAGCCAAGCAGTCCGTCATCAAGACTGACATTCCGCGGTATATCGTCACGAAGCTCGGCCTCGACCGAGAGATTCCGATTGGTCAGTTGTGCTGCCAGTGTGTTGTAATGTGGCTTGCTTATTGTTACTGCAGATACAGAATTTGCCGGTTTTTTAGTCTTTGAAATCTTACACCTGTAGAATTACAGTGCTTCTTTTGATATTGGAACAATGCGAACGTGAACCTGGTGTGGTCTTATAGTAGAACTGACAGCAGATCAGAGTTTATGTACTGACACACATGTGATTGAGTTGGCATTAGAGCAACTAGTTAGGCCATCTATGTTTAGACATAACTAGATGTGAGTGGCAAATAATGTTTCATGTGTCAGTTTTGTTTTGTGTGAATAGTTAAATCAGGAACTACGTACAACTTCTGTTTTCGGTGATTTACACTTGCATATGAGAGGCCATGTTACTGTGTCTCCTTGTGAAGTTCTGTAGAAACAGTTATCTATGAAAGTGATAAATTCCTATTCACAAGTTGCATCCAGTCGATGGACACGAGTGAACTTCGACCTGTGAATTTTTCTAAGGGGGCCACCCCATTAAAATGTGTATTTTTCTAAGGGGTCACCCCATTAAAATTCTGAGTACACCACTGGTGATTTTTTGTTGCTGGTGCTGTTGCTAGACAGCAACAGTGTTGCTTCAAACTTATTATTAAGTTTCAACTTTCATTTTGAGAGCTTATTTATGTCTGTTCTTTGGTAATTTTTAGTTCTTGTATTTTTAGCAGTTCCTCCAAGATACTACAATACAAGTGCTTGATATCTTTTGGAAGAAAAGTCCATGATGAATGTGATTAGGACGTGATTGGTTTTGTATTTGTATACTGGTCAACTTGCATGAACATGTGTTGCTGATGTAGACATGGGTGACGGTGGCAGTGTGGATAGTGGGAGACCTGAAACACCTGATACTGATGAATCTTCTGAGGTTAGCTTCATATGTCTCTGTTTGGTTGAGCTGGGAATTACATTGATTCATTAATTGCTTTATCAGTGCAGATTGTAAATGATTAAAAAAATTTAATTAAACAGTTAAAGTTAATTTAATTTTTACACAACTTTGAGTAAATATTTTTTCATGCTTGATAGTTATTTGGCTAGTTCAAGTAACAGCAGTTAAAACCCACTGACTGTGTGTATCAGTAGAGTTATATTGAAATTTTTGTTTACAGCAGTATACATAATACTTTGAGGCAGTAAACTGTTGTCAAGCAGTAAACTGTTGTCAATGTCCTAACGTTCTGCGTGACTGACCTTGCATCAACTGTGGACATGAATTTTTGTCAAATGTATCGGAACTAATTAGTGATTAAATCGGTTGCTTAGTGTATTGAAAGTTTTTAGATGTTAATGTCCAAAGAGGACATGGAAAGAGGTCGTGCAGAAAGATTGCCAATCACGTAATTTGAACAAGGACGATGCTATGGATCGTGGTAGATGGAAGAAACTGATAAAGATTGGATGATGATCAGGATGGTGGGTGTGTGAGTGTTTCCTTCTGGTACCGGCTCACTCGGGTAGTCCCAGACAAAGGGCCGTAAAACGGTTGTTGTTGTTGTTGTTCTAATGTCCGTGGTGTTTTTGCATCTAACGTAAGGGTGATATGAAGGTTGTGGCAAGTTACTGATCACGTGATTATGCACAAAGTGAAATAACAACTGCAGTCTGTGGCCGTGCTAACCAGTGCAGCAAGATCCAGGTGGATATGGAGGTGCAGTCTGAAATAATTGAGTTTTTGCACATTGTTTTATTTATTAATAAATTTATATATTAAATTGTGTAAATTTTTGAGATAATGCAGTGATGTAAAATGTTGCTGACAGAGTCAGAGTGCTCAGGTGACTGATAAGCAGTCCAAGACACGGCTGCTGATGCAGAAACAACAGCCGTGTGAGGATGACTTTGAGACAATCAAACTGATCAGCAACGGAGCTTATGGGTGAGTGGGACATTCGGCTTCCGCAGACTGACAGTTGGCATCTGCATGGCAGTGCTCTGTACACTGTGTCCACTGTAACAACTTAGCTGTTTGAATAGCGTCAGAAATATACGTTTCGTATAATTGTTATTATTACTGGTGGCTGAATGCTGTTGTTTCAGCAGTGCTCTGGCCTGTTTATTGGATGACAGAAGGGTATCCGGCCTGCAGAACACCTGCTACCTGTGTCCAGTTATTATTTCTCTTTTTTGGATACGGTACAGAGACTGAGTGTAGGTGACACCATTGAGGAGAACTCTAGCGTGTTCTCCTTAATCCAAATGTGCTAGTAGCTGTCAGCAAGGGCATGTGGGCAGTAAAACTTTTCTCCAGTAAAATTCTCCAGTTTGTAACTGCGGGTGCCGATTAACACAGGTTCGCATATGTAATGGCTGTCAAACGATTGTTATTGTTGTATTTCTCCTTTTAGACCTTGCGAGGCCTGGAGTAACTTTGGAAGAAAAAACTAGTTAGAGGAAAACTAAAAGCGATATACTGGTAGTAGAATGCTGTGGTTTAAAATATTTGAATTACATTGTATTTGCTTCGGTTTTGTCTGGCAGCTGACCATCACTGCCTCGTGTATGTGTGGTGCAGTGCTGTGTACTTGGTACGACACAAGGAGCTGCGGCAGGTTTTCGCAATGAAGAAACTACTGAAGAACAACCTCGTACTTCGCAATCAGGTGGAACAGGTGTTTGCCGAACGTGACATCCTGACTTTCACTGACAATCCATTCGTCGTCAGCTTCTACTGCAGCTTTGAAACAAAGGTCAGTGCCGACCGCGAAGAAACGTAAACTTCAGTCAGCATTAATTGTATTTGATGTAATAATACTAGCAATAACGACGATGATGAGAAGGAAAGTAACAATGATATACATGTGATGCTTGTTAAACAGCACAAGTCATGTCTCTGACAGTGGCATAGCACGGGGAGTTCAGCAGATTCAGTAAACCACGGGTCTCCAAACTAGATGGGCCTCAAGGCCCAGGCGACATGAAAGAAAAAGTGGCCAAATAAACAAAACTGACTGAACAAAAAGTGTGTGAATGGTGTAGATTGATGTAACGTCATATATGCTACACTTGAGACTGCAGCACTTCATTTATGTGCTTGCCTCAAGCCCTCAATTCAGACTGATAACGTGATGGACTATGCCACTGGGGGCCATGACAGTGCATCCAAGGCCCTGATCTTACTGCTGATATTGGGCTCCTCAAAGCATTGGTCTCCAAACAGGCACATCAGCTTTCTAAAACCACAGTTGAAATGTCTTAGAACTGGTTGCACAATCTCGGTTAACTTTCACTGTTGGTAAAGTCGGTAGCAACGTCAATGAAAGCTGTTTGTCATGTGAAAGTAGGTTAGTTGATGGATGGTTATGTTAACTGGGTATGGTGCAACTGGACCTTAATTCTGTATAAGTCCGATGCAGTGTGATGGTAGCATAGCATTCCACCACCACCACAACCATTTTACGGCCCTTTTTCCGGGACTACCCAGGTGTGCCGGTGCCAGAAGAGAACTTCTGGACTTTATGGTGCAAGGGAAGATTAACAGAGGCAGACACACCGACTATCCGGCTGGTCGCCACTCCATCCAGACTAACCAGTGCCCACCTGCACCATCCCCCATATTTTTACAGGCCAGAGCCCTTCCTGCCACCCAACCAACAGCATCAAAGCACTGAAGGTAGCATAGCATTCCTGAGATGATAATTAGCTCTGGTCACTGAAACAACAGTTTGACAATGGTGTCATGCAGAAACGTGATCACTGGTACTTGTATGTTGATGGGATATGTTCTTCTTAATAATGTTGTCTTTGAAAGCAATCATTGTTGCTGATGTGTGTTGTAGAAACATCTGTGTATGGTACTGGAATATGTGGAAGGAGGTGATTGTGGCACACTGTTGAAAAACATTGGTGGACCACTTTCATTTGACCTGGCAAGGTCGGTGTATTGTACATGTCAAAATAAGCTTCTGAGGCAATTCAACAATGTTATCTTGTTAGCAAACCAGTTAATATCATTTAATGGCTTTTGTTCCAAAAGCTGTTCATTGTTATACCTTTTTCGTTTAAGGTTACATTTTTAAGTTGTTATAAAAGTCTGACTGTATGCATCAACTTTTAATGTTGATTGAGCTTTGAAGGGTATATTGCTGGAAAAATCTGGTGAAGCATGCAAGAACTTTGGGACTTAGCTTAATCCGCAATATGCATGAAAACTGGCCATTTCAACACGAGCCATGTATGTGTGTGTGTGTGTGGAAGTGGAAGGTAAAATTTACATGTTTTGCTGTGACAATGTACTACAGAGACATTCAAGTGAATTGTCTTGCCATGTTTTGTGCTTGTGATCGTGACTGCTGCATGTAGCCTGGGGAGTGATGTTCACAGGTGATATTTTGCTGCGTAGGATGTACTTTGCGGAGACTGTGCTTGCACTTGAGTATCTGCACAACTATGGTATTGTCCACCGTGACCTCAAACCCGACAAGTATGTGCTGAACTGGACCATTCTGAGCCTGCTAACTGCTAGCCTTTGCTTACTTTTTACCGCATTTATATTGACGTTGGACTACATATTTTGCTAGCATTGGAAACCATAATAACGATGTACGTGCCAGCACTGTTGTTTAACTGTTTTGTGGCTGTAGTTTGCTGATAACGTTGATGGGTCACATCAAGCTGACTGACTTCGGCCTGTCAAAGATGGGACTTATGAATCGTATGTGTTCCATCACAGTCATTCTTAATTCACAACATGTTTGTTGTTCAGTTGAATGTTTCAGACTTACGATTATGTTAGCAGCAATCACTCAAACACTTGCACTGTAGATTTTCAGCACCAGTCATACCGATGACGACAGGTATTTACCATTGCTTACATGAAGTGAGGTTATTTTTGGCCCCATTTTTGTCTCTTTTTCAAAAATTGGGTAAATTTTTATGGAATTTAGATACTGAAAACAGTCCAATTACACTCTGTCATGATGATGACGCCACTCCAAGCACTTGGCAATAAACTTAATTATTAGTGCATGTAAATTCAGTTACGCTTTTTACTTAGTACGCTGTTATGTAAGTAATTTTGTTATTTTACCCTCCAGTAGCGGTGCAAAGTATTGTGATGAGCGTGTCTGTATATGTCTGTCTGTCTGTATGTCTGCTCACATGCCTCAAAAATGACATGTCCACACTTCACATGTTAACTGTGGCTGTGGCTCGGTCCTTCTCTGATAACTGTGCTATACATTATGTACTTGCAGCTTTTTTAAAGGATGATATCATGTTTGCACATGGTGAGCTTTATGGTGTGCAGTGTTTAGGGCATGTATTCAAAGTGACTAACCAGGGGGCAAAGTCATGATGTCCACGATTGCCTTGTTTCAAATGCAGGAAGTCTTTTAAGCTTTGCGGAGATTTAAAGTCTGCATTGTTTGCAGTTATACGTTGAGATGGACCTGATGTGAACTGTGTATTGCTGCAGTGACGACCAACTTGTACGAGGGTGCTATAGACAAAGACTGCACCCAGTTCAAAGACTTGCAGGTGTTTGGCACACCGGAGTACATAGCTCCTGAGGTTATTCTTCGGCAAGGCTATGGTAAGATTCTACGGCATAGTCCCCTTGGCCTCGTTACTGTTGCAAAAGTGTTTCACGGAAAGTAACCAATGATACAGATTTTGGCTGTGCTGATAAAAATTGTTGCTTTTTATTACTTCTGCCACAGAGGCAGTGTTTTTGCATCGATTTGTCAGTTGGTTTGTTTTACTACATGCAGGATTTTTGTGAAATTTGTGGAAGTTGTATGCCTCGGGACAAGAATCAGTCCATTAAATTTTGGGGTGAAACGAATCTACAAATTTTCCCCACTTTGTTACAGAAAATTTGGCTGTTTTACTATTTTCCCCTAGGTGTCATCACTATGCTGCTGATAACTGCAGTGTTGAACTGGATTTCAGTATTATGTACAAGTTTAACATTGCAAAATATGTCAGTTTTGGTGTAGATTTGCATTCTGTGATCACCCTGTAGTGGTTTTGATATAATCTGTTTCTGTGTGTTTATGCAGGCAAGCCTGTGGACTGGTGGTCAATGGGAATTATTTTGTATGAGTTCCTTATTGGTTGTGTTCCATTTTATGGCAGTACACCGGAAGAATTGTTCTCTCAGATCATAAGTGGTTTGTAATGCCATAGTAGTTCTGTTACTTGTTGTCCATTGGTGTGCATCTTTTTTTCTCAACAGTTTTCTTTAGTACACTGTGTTCCAGAAATAAACAAAAGACACCAAACTCACTTCATCAACTCTTAACCGATTTTTAAAATTCTAACTCGCCCCGTGTGCGTCCAGGGCTGTAAGTAAGTACGTAGCTAAGTAAGTAAGTGACAGATTTATGAAATGCCAAAACCAGAATAGGCCCTCTCCATTTCCAGGCCGGATGTCGTAGAAGGCGACTAAACCTGACTAGTTTTTTTGTGTTTTTTATTTTGTGTTGTAGTACATTTATTTTAATTGGTGAATGTGTACTTTTGTCGTGTTAGGTTTTGTTTTTTTCCCATACCAAGCCAAAAGAACGACTTGGGGAACGTCTCCAAAATGACCTATTTTGTGTTGAGTAGGATAAAACCTTAACCCGTAACCAGTTTAAAATTCTTTCACTGACAGCTTCGTCAGTAAATTTGCAATGAAATGATTATTCAAGATCCCACCACACCTTAAGTGCATTGCTACATTACCTTGTGAAATATCTGTATTGGAAACATCACTATGCTGAAGAACTGCATGAAGCAAACTGCCATGCACGACTTAAACTGTCATGCAAGATTCAGCAGCTTGGATTCGGAATCGTAGTTGAAAAAATACTCATCTCCTGATATGAGCATTATTTAATTTACTGATGAAAAGATGTTGACAGTGTCCATACTGAGCAGCCCACAGAATAAATGACTGTACACACTGGCTGCAGAAGAAAAATGCTATGCAGCAAAATCATTTTGCACATTATCTTCAGCGTTCAGTCAGTCACTGCTGGTGTCAGTTGGCAGGTGAAAATCGGTCTACACCAATTGATAGTTGTCTAAACAAAGTCAAAATCAACCTAACAACAATTCGCAACAGCTGTTTCTTTCCATACTCAAGATCTATGGCGTGTTCTTCATCTTTAAGCAGGACAGTGCCCAGATGCACAGAGCTGAGACAATCAGGCGTCTTGCCTGTAAATTTGCCAAATGTTGACTGATTTAAAAATTCTTACACATAGACTCAACAATAAATTTGCAATAAAGTGGTGCTAACTGGGGGAATGGTGGAGGTGGGCACTGGTTGGTCCGGATGGAGTGGCGCCCATCCAGATGGTCAGTGTGTCTGTCTCTGTTAATCTTCCCTTGCATCATAAAGTCCAGAAGTTCTCTTCTGGCACCGGCTCACCCTGGTGGTCCTGGAAAAAGTGCTGTAAAACGGTTGTGCTGGTGGTGGTGGTGCTAATTCCACAATACCTGAGTTGCCTAGCTACAGTGCCTTGCGATTTATCATTAATCACAATAACTATTTCAAATTGCTGCTAGTTTTCTGACATTAGTATTCCACAAGGTAGCGTGGCAATGTATTTAAGGTGTGGTGTGATCTTTACTTATCACTTTACTGCGGATTTGCTGCCGAGTATAAGAAAGAATTTTGTAAATCGATTAAGATTTCACTGAGTTACGGCCATGTGTTTGGTGTCTTCCTCTGTTTTGGAACACAGCCTTAAGTAAGTGACTGCTAATGAATCTGTATTTGTTATTTGTGCATTTAAGATCATGCATTCAATAGTGTTAAGATGCGGGACCTGAGAAGCTCATTGTAATCTTCAGTGAGCTGTAAAGATCAGTTAGATTCAGCAGATAAACAACTGTTCTAAACCTTGATTTGCTAAAGATCTTGTTATCTTATAGCTGAGTTGCTGCATTCCTCATGAAGACATCGGTGAAACGGTGGCCGTTACGTCCATATATTGTATTAAACTCGAATAGGAAGTCGGGTACTGCGAGTTCGATTATGCAGTTTCCGCCATATTTCTATTTCCGGTTTGGCCAAAAATGGCTATTGGGGCCTGTTTTCACCCAAATAGTGCGTATTATGTTGCGTGGTTGCCGGCAAACAGGCGCCGAGTGCTGCGGCACGTCAGCCGACGACCAGCCGTCGAACCAGAAGTGGCAGTCTGCCGACCGGAAGTAGTTGTGCCATTCCCGGGTAGCCCTTCCCCTTTCTCCCCAAACCCCAAAAACCTCCCCAACGGTTGGACGTTTTTAACGATTTCTAGAATTGTGATTTGGCCCAAATTTGCACAAAACATTCTTTGGACATTGACTTGCCTTAAATAAGCTTTTGGGAAAAAAATCTGACGACCAGATTTTTTGGAAATGGGTTTTTAAGTTTTGGTGCGGTCCTGTTTGTTTGTGGTCGCCCTATGTAATAGGGCAGACCATATATATTTTCATCCTGAAATAAGATATTTAAGTTTAGTCCCCCTCAGAAAGTTTGAGAGCTAGATGTTTTATTAATGGATCTGATAAGAGCTAAGAAAACAAAAGGCCGTTACGCACCTTTCCCAGGGGATCAGGTTTGAATTTCAGTTGTAGTTGACAGTGGTTGATGATTGGTAACAGGTGGAAACTGAGAAGATATTTTTGTAACTGGTGTTTCATGTAATTTGATGGACAGAGAGTGTCGAATGGCCGGAAGAGACTGAGTACTGTCCACCAGACGATGCCAAAGATATGATCGTTGGCCTTCTCCAACACAATCCTCTGGAGCGGCTCGGCACAATCGGCGCTCAGCAGGTGAAGGAGCACATCTTCTTTGAAGGTCTTGACTGGAACAGCTTGCTGCGACAGAAGGCGGAGTTTGTACCACACCTGCAGAACGAGGAAGACACGAGCTATTTTGACAGTGAGTTGATGAAACTTACTCAGCATTGCACTGTACTGCTGCTAATTACATTTTGTGTGACTCATAGACAGCGCGAAATGTATATTGGTCACGTGCATCTGTGTGTGTCTGTGTGTCTGTCTGTCCCTCTCCGCATTCCTACACTACTGCACGGACCCGGATGTAACTTGGGGAATGGTAGGGTGTGCCCCCTAGTTGTGCACTATTGGGCAGATTTTGCAATCTGTGCACGGGTTTCATTGCTATAAGAACATTGCCTGAACGTGAAATGTCAGCGAATGCTTGTACTCGCTCTATGCCTGGTTTCAGTTATTTTTCAAGTGGCCTGTTCATATTCTGCTGAGCGCATCTCAGTTTAAAACTAGGATCCTGAGGTTTGGATTGTTATGGTTGGATTTGTTTATGGTTCAGGTGCCCTTCCAGTCACCCAGCCAACAGCGACAGTGCACTCGAAGACTTCGTTGATAACACAAGATCTCAGCAATGGCTTGGATGACTGACTGTGGCATAGAGAGAGCTGAAAAGTTTTAAAGTCCCTAACACCGACCTCTTGGGGGAGGTCTGCCTCTGTTGGCAGATCCAAACCCCCATGTAAAGTAGTTGTCCCTGTGGTAACTCTTACACCCAGTGTTTTTTTTTCGTCGACG
>Ga0056108_1000372_pt1 | contig 14100 bp, 11 predicted proteins | sample WorMetG1BERMUDA1_FD_83875 | JGI IMG/M metagenome (GOLD analysis project Ga0056108, IMG submission 83875) | Marine gutless worms symbiont microbial communities from Max Planck institute for Marine Microbiology, Germany - Inanidrilus... ... | reverse complement strand
CCTAGTTTGATCGAAATCGGATCAAAGACGGCTGAGAAAAACTCTGCACAAACAAACAAACAGACAGACAGACAAACCAACAGACACTACGAAAATAATGGTCACTTGGCCATGAACCAATATTCTCTCAAAATGCACATAAACAATGCTATAAGCCTAATAATTATTAAATGCTTAAAATTTGTACAAATTAATACTCAATATATGTCACACACATTTGTTGAAATTAATGAACATTAATCAGTAAAGCGATATGCCTTCAGTGCTTTGACGCTATTGGCTGGGCGACAGGAAGGGCATCTGGCCTATAAAAACTGAGTGGTGAGTTACTGGCATGGTTATTTGCCTGGAGCGAGGTGCAAATGATCTGCATATGGTCCAGCTGAATCCACTGCCATCCCATCATCTCTTGCTCCAGTAAAATCCAGAATGTTTTACTTTTCTGGTGCCAGCTTACCCAGGTTGTCCTGGAAAAAAGGCCGTTAAATGGATGTAGTGTAGTAGTAGTAGTAGTCAATAAAGTGATAACTAAATATACATGGTGAACAAATTAAAGACAATGGTACTGGCGTCACAGAGCCAGCATAAGGGATCAACACCCTGCCACCAGCAGTCCGGTGGTGGATGAAGAAAGGATGAGGCCAGGCCACTAGTTGGGGTCATTGCTCTGTGTTTCCTTCAGTGCTTTGGCACTCTGCTTGGGTGACAGCAAGGACATCCAGTCGATAAACACCTGTGTCACACATCTGCAAACAGTCCCTTCCAGAACAAGTAGAAGAAAAACGAAGGGGTAACCAGCTAACCCAGGTTCACGTGGAAAACGGCCACTACAAAGGAGGTAGGGCGAACTGACTAGAGTTGATGAGTAACTGCTGCTAGACTGACAGATACTGACACTTGGCCGTGAATCCACAGATGGCGCATGGAAACGGCCGATCGTCGACGTGGCTCAGTCTCTTGTGTTCGTTGAGCGAGTAAACAGTCATGAGGCGTGCGCCGCATACGTCGCAGCGGTACTGCGGACGTCGGCAGGGAGCGTGTCGAGCCTCGTGTCGTTGAAGGATGGACCGCGTGTACGCAGTGTAGGCACACGAACCACACTTGTAGCGCCGTTCACGCTTCATTGAACCATGCTTCTCTTAACACATCATCACAGCAGCAAACTTCATCGACGACTACATCAACAACAACCTTACATCATAAACACACACACGTATTGGGTTTATGGCCATTTTCAGATGAACTTGGTTAGCCAGCTGCACTCTTTTATTTCTCTTTTCCATGTGTTCCAAACCTGTGCTTCCTCTTGGGACCAGCCAAACTTGCACTATAAAAACCATCAGCAATTGAATAGAACAACTTAGGACAACAAAAATGACTGAGTGAGCTGAATTCAACATCCCTCTCGACACACAGTATGTCATTTTGGAGAGGAGTGTTTCTTGGCAATCACACTGGTACCAACAACCAAACTCAAAAACAACCAATAAAAAAGGTAAACACGAAACAACACAAAAAAACAACCAAAACACAAACAAAGTGACTCTAGTTAAAACAGCAAAGCACACAGATAACCCATTTAACGGCCTTTTTCCAGGACAACCTGGGTAAGCCGGCACCAGAAAGGCTAAACCAATCTGGATTTTAATAAAACAAGAGACGATGAGGCGGCAGTGGCATCAGCTGGACCATATGTAAATCATTTTCACCTCGCTCCAGACAGATAACCATGCCAGCAAAACATACACAAAAGCTAAGACTAAAACAACGAAGCACTGTAAGAACTGCTCACATGCGTGTCTGTGCATATCAGTGTGCAAAATATTGGTATACTGTACAGTACAGAACAGTTATTATTCTCCAGACAATCATCATTACTCAGATGCTACCCATATGACAGAAGGTGCTTAGCAAAATATAAAATAAGAACTCAGCAACTGCTGCAATGGCCGACCATGGCATAGCGACAGCCAAAGATGTTCTAACTCACCCTACCTCTGGGCAGGTGTACCTCTGCATGGGCGGATCCGGACCCAACCTGAAATAAAGCCGTTGTCCAATGTGGTAAGTTGGTAACCTCACACCAAAAACCAGCTCCAGCTTGGTTGGTGTTTAGCCACAATGCATCGTTGTCACTCACCGACACATATACAGACACGCACAAAACCCGTAGGACAAAATGAACCGCTGGCGCAGTTCACTAGAAATGTGGTTGAAAAGTAACACAGAAGTGGAGTTGCAGCTCGCTGTTGCAGCTCGCTGCAACGGATGCATTCTGGCGTACCATTAATGTGTTCTCTGAGAAGTGTTGACTTGACGAAGCTCTTGCCGCAAGTTTCACAAAGGTGAGGTCGGTAGTTGGTGTGAATGCGACGCTCGTGTATGCGCAGCGACTGCTGCTGGCGTGTTACGAACGTACAGTAGCGACATCGGTATTGTGGCTCACCATGTTTCAGCAGGTGAGACTCTGACAACATAACCAGCCGTCAACACAGTCAACGGAGGAGAGGTGCAGGGAAGGCGTGAGCGAGTACGGTTTGTACATCCCATTCGATACAAAACGGGTCACTTCGGACACAATCTAACCAGCCAATAGCTTGGCTTGGTACTGAAGAAACTAAACCTAACACATCTCAAGCAAACACTCGCAAGTTAACACGAAGGTATCATAACAAAAAATAAAACATAAGAACTAAAACCAGGTTCGGTCTCCTTTTATTACCTCCAGCATGCCTATTCTTACAATGCTGGAGCCCGCAGCACGTGGTGGTGGAGGTAAGTCTGCAGCTGCCATGTGATTTCGAGTGAGAAATACCAGGAATGCACATCCTACATGTAGAAAATGGGTTACAGTGTCAGAAATATGGCATATAGGTATGGTGTCCTTTCCAGCTGGATCAAGAAAGGATGATGAGGTTCACTAAGTCATTTACTCGCAGTGGTGAACATGCTCCGAATTCCTTCAGTGCTTCAACTCCACTGCTTCGACAACAGAAAGGATATCCAGCCCGTAAAAAAACCTGCTCTTATTATCCACAAACGTTTTCTTTCAGAGGACCCAAATTCACACATGCATGAATAGCATGATGCAGAGTGACCATTCTCCCGACACAATGAAATTCACTGATATTTCTAGGTTTTCCAGACAAGTGGTCACCCGCATGATGGGACTTCAATAACCAGCAAAAGTCGACAGTGAGAATTTATGCAGGTGATCTGTTTTCAGTCTGGCATGATATAGGCAAGTGTAAGATGGTTTTCACAACAAAAATAAATGTGGATACTAATCATGTGTGGTGAATGACAGTACTGTCCGCTTTGTTAATACAAACTTATTACAGGTCCATCACTGTAATGACATCGTTGGTTATAAAACAGGTGAAGTCACTATCATAATGGACGAGTAACGTATTCGTGCTGACAAAGCTCAGAGGAGAGTATACAGAGCTCATACTGAGGCACTTGACAACTGCTCCACAGATCTCACACACAGTTCGACCATTCACAAGCCGCCCATCTCGCTGCTGCTCACTGTTGCTATGGTCACCGCTGCTGCTGGTCATGATTGGCTGACATTTGCTGCTTGCCCTGCGACTCAGATGCGATGACCTTGTTGTCCTGCCTGATCGCTTCACATACACATATGATAGAGCTATGTATAAACCAACAAATCAAAACATTTGCTGGCATAAATCGACACTCTGGAGGCGGGATTAGACAAACACACGTAAGCACACACACACACACACAACCATGTTATGGCCCTTTGTCCGGGACTATCCCGATGAGCCGGTAGCAGAAGAAACATTCACCTACTTGGACCAGCGACTGAAATCTTCTTCTGGGTTTTATGGTGCAAGGGAGGACAACAGAGGCAGACACAGTAATCAGTGACCCACCTCCATCATCCCCCATTTTTACGCCAGACGCCCTTCCTGCCGCAACCCTCCCAATTTATCCTGGCTTGGGACAGGCAACACATATGCTGGCTTGCATACGCAGTGGCTTGGTAACACATGTAAGCAGTCACACAAAAAAGAAAGCAGACAAGTCTGGTGACAGGAAAGAGCACTGCAAAGATATGCGACAGCCTGACAGTGGAACAAAGTCAACCAATAACAGATTGGTCACTTTCAGTAGGTAGCAGGTAGTGTAGACACGACGTTTGGACTTATGGACAATCTGATCAAACAGTTTCTGTTGTTGCTCTGCTGTCACTGAATGAATCACTGAGTGCGGATGAATAGCTGAAGCTTGCTTTGCAACTCACAAACACGTCACGTGCTTGACATAACTTACACCACTAGAAACTAGAACGGCTGAATTACACTGTGTCTCAAGAAAGTTCACATCTTTGAGCTGCAAATTTGACATACATGAACCAGTTCTGATGTTACTGAGACAGTGAGCAATCAAAAGACCCATTACTTTCCCATCTTACCCAACTAGTGCTTCTAGTTTGTTGACACAGCTACCGACACCATGACAGACTTGATAAATGTTCAGCATGTGGGTAACAGACAGTAGGATGCTACGCTACCTTCCTGTGTCCCGTCTGATGTGTAGAACAGAGCATCTGTAAACAAAGGGTGGTTCAAGTGTAACCTGGTGACAACATGAATGTGTTTGTATTTGCTGACAAAGCAACATACCACATCTAAGTGAAAAGATACAATTTCAGGGTTTCCTATTTTTGCCAGGTAGTGCCAAAGCATTAGTTAGGTGAGGTGAGAAAATTAAGCATCTTTTGATTACTTACTTTCTCAGTAACATTTCTGCCAAAATATCACCAAAATCGATTCATGTATGACAAAATCACAGGAAGCCAAATGTGTGAACTTGTTTTCAGACACAGTTCAGTTGTAAGAGCGAACACGTAGCAGTTCCATTCATTCTATTCAATGACGTCTGACCTTTATGCATGCCTACATAAACTAACAATTTCTTCTCTCTGCAGTAATTTAGCACCAGCAATGGCTCAGACAGCACAGGTTAATTTGCGGGTAAAAAAGTGATCACGGCAGGCTGTGTCATCATCAATGTTGTCATGGTAACGTCCACACGTGTGCAACTCAGCTCATCTCAAGCTCCACGAAGGACAGACACACACACACGCACACACCCATTTAATGGCCACTTTTCCAGGACAACCTGGGTAAGCTGGCACCAGAAAGGTTAAGCCAATCTGGATTTTAATGACGCAAGAGATGATGGGGTGGAAGTGGCACCAGCCAGACAACAAGCAAATAATATGCACCCAGATAACCATGCCAGCACTTCATCGCTCAATTTTTTACAGGCTGAATGCTCTTCCTGATGTCCAACCAACAGTGTCAAAGCACTGAAGCTCCACGAAGGAAATAATGAAAGCACTGCAGTAACTAATGCCATTTCGTTCTCACGTTGTTTGCTTTTGTTGTGTTAGGTTTAGTTTCTTCAGTACTAAACCAAAAGACCGGCTGCGAAGAATGTCTCCCAAATGACCCATTTTGTGTTAAGTGGGAATTAAAAACCTAATTCAATATTCAATACTGTAAAGTTGTTGCTGGTGAATTTTGAAAAAAAATGGGCAGAGTTAGACCTTTTGTCTAAAGAACAATCAGTGAGATTTTAGGGGACGACATCTGCCCAGATTCCTGAAATAAGAATGCAAAAATTTAACATTTCCAAACTGCCACTGCAAACATTGCTATATCAACATTTGCCTGGTGTCGCCACTGCATGCTGCTAAATTCATGCACCAGTGCATTAAACCAATCTGTCAGATCCAATCAAATCCAGTAACTGGCTGACAAAAGTTTTCAGTCTTTATAGGGGCTTAAACTCTTTTGAGCACCTTTTGTTGTCTCTGTGTACAACCAATTGTGTAATATTCTAAATTACATTGCTTTTCAAATGTCAAATACAAGAGCTAAATTACTATTAACTGACGTTCGTTTGTGCTGATAGTGACGATGGATCATCAGTCACTGACAAGTCTGCAGCTAGCAAACTGTCATTAGACACTGCATCACTTTCACCTACATACAACCGCATACACAGAATGTGGACAAATAAACAAACCGTATACATTGTGGCTACGGCAATAAACAACTTATCTTTAGCTTATCGATCCTCTAATAATATTACACAGTACATCATAGCTGTATGACACTCATCATCATACTCAAGAGCACAGCTCTAAGACAATGTATATTTTACACATTCAACTCTGTGCTTAAGAATCTGACTACTGCAACTTTCACTGTTCTATTTAGCTGGTCTGCTTTTCTTACGTCTTTCCCCCTTCCAACCAACAGAGTCACTCAGTTTTCTCACGCTGACCCACAACTGAAATGCCATTTCATCATTTTCATCATCTGCCGAAATTAACTTGAAACATTTGGATTTAAGACATCACAATATTGTAAACTAAACCACGTATTACGTGAAAATATTACATCACTTACTGTTCACTGACAAGATACTAGCACTGAAGACAGGACTAAATATCATAGAGCCGGTGTAAAGGGAGAAATGTCCCTTCCCTCAGAAGTAATATAGTGGATGAAGAAAGAATAAGGCAAGGCTACTGGTTGCAGACAGTGCTCTGAGATTCCTTCAGTGCTTCAATACTGTTGGTTTGGTGAGAGGAAAGGCATGAGGCCATTAAAAATAAGTAAGTAATAAGTAAGTAAGTAAGTAATAAGTAAGTAAGAGGCTTGTTCACCGACAACTTGACAACTAATGGCACAAGACAGCATCAATCAACACGGTCATTAGCCAGGACACAAGTCAAATTTTACAGTCGATCCTTTCCATTAATCTCTCTACTGGCACTTGTGAAACTGCTACATCTAGAATGCAACTTGGGACAATTCAACAAAACAGCAATAAATCCTGGTTTAGCCACATCATACAGCAAACAGCCATGTAACAGACTAACCAGAGAAGGCAGATACCGAGAACTATTAGTCAGTGGCAAAAAGGACATAAGAAATTAATCAACAGACAACAAAAATGGTGTGTAATACCGGCTGAGTTGCTGTTTCCAATTTTTAATGTCTCATCAACTTTATTGACAGAAAGAGACGCATTTGACTTCTTTGACTCTTGCTGACTGGCAACTGGCTTCACCTTTGACGTTGACGTCTGGCGAGTTTTCTTCTGCCGACTTGATTTGCGTAGCTTCAAGACGCCCGTTTCCATAGTCTCCAGTTTACTCGCCAATAATGCATCCTTGTTCAATAGGGCAGCACAAGTCAGTACTAAATCATCAGTGGTACTCTCAGACAGGTACGGAGGCAGACTGACAGATGACAGATGTGCCGCACTGATATGAGACTCTGTCTGCTGAGTGTCTGTCACATTTCTGGCTCTATCACAGTCACAAGACATCACCTGCCCAGTCCCAAGTGCAGCCTTATCATCCGTGCAAGTACCATGTGCAATGCTGTCATTCTCAGCAGTGGATGTGTCCTGCTGTTCAAATATGCATGCCTTGAACTGCTGGAAAAACTTACTCCCAGCAAAAACAGCTGCAACGTCTTGCAGACAATCAGAAAAACTGCATAGTTGCATGGCTTCTTCCAAGCCATGTTTCCACTGTTTCAACGGAATACTGCAACAAAAGATAGAAAAAAGCAAAAATCTAATGACATTTTTAAAAAAACATATAAAGCTGAACTGCAAGTCAGCTATACAAATAATACAAAAGGCTGACAGTCTCTTCTGTGCATACGGAATACAAAACATAACATATACAGTATGAGAATCACACGTATATGCACAATAATGCAATACACAGTACTGGTAATTCTAAAGTCTGTAGGAGATAGCTTCCCTGAGTTATTAATATTCTGGATGCTTGCTCATAGCTGTCTCCACTGTAGACAGCTGATTGCTATTCTGCTGGGCTATAATAGTTTGCAGCATTTAGCGGAGGTCTATGAGGTTTCAGTCACACTGTTTGAGTTGTTGCATAATTATGGTCGCCCTATGTAATAGGGCAGACCATTATATTTTTGCCCTGTGGTTTCTTCTATCTTCTTTTTTACTTCCTCGCCTAATCTCAGCCGTCGCAGAGTGGATGTCTACCATACTTCCACACGTGGTGTGGCCTTAGTGCGAATTTAAGATGCAGGTCTGAAACGTGTTGCACGTGGCTCGCTGAAAGTACAGGATGCAAAATATCGCCAAAAATTCGCCATCTGGGCACCATCGCACAACATTGTTGGGCTATATCTTCGCAACTAAGGCACATATCGACAATCGGAAAAAAACTTATTAGACAGCAATATCTCCCCCATATGTCCTCACAATATGGTGAACTTCGGCCCACTAGTGGCTGAAATCGGTTCGATTGTTTGGGGCACCCTAGCGATTTTCAACGGGTTTCGCGTCTTGGCTTAGTTACTGCAGCGACGTTGCTCACCAGAGGCCAACAAAACTTTGCATGATCTTTGGCCATCTCCAGGGCTGGTACACTATATATACATTTTTTGGGGCTCTTGTCCCTAATGGAATTTTGCCAGCTGCAAGATTCACTTTGCATCCAAGTTTTGTGCTCTTCTATATTGGCAGCATTACTACACGGCACTCAAGTAGTGGGCGTCAGCCAAACTCTTGCTTCGTTGAGCAGAGGCCGCCACCTATAATCGACAGGGTGACCATCACGTTGGGCACTGGCCCAAATTCTAGTTAAAGTAGTTTTTTGTCTAGCTGTTGCTTGGTCGTTGCATTCTACCATGTATTTGTGAGTATCTTATAATTGCTGAGGGTGTAGTCTGAGCCGACTAAACCATCACCTCACTCTATCGTCGGCTACTTGTTGGCATCTGTCAACAACACATACTTCCTCATCACGATCTGACAATTCACTCACATGACACGTCAATGACAGATGCAAAAATTTGCACCCCATCCTTTTAGGCAGAGACTGCAGATAGAAAAAAACTGGCTATGCTTACTCAAAACATCAAACTCAATAACAATGTTCTGTAATGTCAAATGTATCATTCTACAAACAAATCTGACAGTCTGCAATAAAGGTATGGTGGAAAGTTTTGCATGAAAGTTTAAATGCAGAAATTAAGAATTATAGATGCAGTGACAACTACGCGTAGTAGAGGAAAGCAGAAACACCAGGTGAGAGCATCAACACAAATGAAAAGACAGTTGATCATTGTGAACCAAATCAACAGTTTTCGTGCACCAGATGCACTCGGCTGTATATGGATTGCTTGACACAGGCTGCACTCAGAACGCAGTCAGTTTTCCCTGAGGTTGCACAGAATTCCCCAAGAATTCCATGAGTTTTCCATGTTCAGAAAAATCCCGGAGTATTCCAGGTTTGTGGCCATCCTGTCAGAGCCAGCTAAACCTATGAAGTAGTCAGAACTCAGAAGGAAACTGGAATGCAGAAAAAGAAGGAAGAAACAAATTGTAAATAGGCTTGAATCTGATATTAAGACAGAAAAACTCAAAAACAAAAAATCTAAATAATAGCTCATGTAGGTAGTGTGGTAACCACTTAACACCATAACATACCAAGACAAGTTGTGCTTGCAAAGCCACTGAAGAACGATGTTTTCCAGTGCATCAACAATGACAACCTGAATGCTCATTGGCTGCTTGTCCAGGGACGAAAATAAATCCACTATCTAAATGTTCAAAATTTCACAATAAAGTTTTCTATGGAAGAAAAAATGCATAAAGTTAAACATATCCATGCACAAGTTTAACAGTCCAACTCCAAAAATCAATTGTGTTGATAAATCAACTCAGGATGTACTGACTTCAGTTCTTAAGTGAATACTACTATATTACTACTACCTACCTACTACAACTACTACTACAACAACTACTAGGTACTACCATTTTATGGCCATTACATGGGACAACTTGCATTAGCCAGCAACCCCAGTTAAGAAATAGAGGATTTGGTTAGTATGTAGAATTAGGGTACTAATTGGAAATAACAGTGCAATGCATTTCAATGCGTATCCCAACTCTTATAACCACACCCATTCACTTAACGTCAAATTCTGCACTAGTTAGGGTACTCGTTCAGTATACTGACACAAGCACAGGACATCTGCACTACTTTCGTGAAAACGTAAACAAATGAAATATATGAAAATATACGATGTGTAAAATTTGAACTACTTTCAGCATAGGTATATACATAATGCTGCTATTGTAAATAAGTAGCCGCAGCTGAAATTGATCACTGTGCACAGCACAACAAACTACTTCCCCAGTGCAAGGACACACTGCATCAGCCGTTTCGCCGATCTCCAACACCGACGTCATTGATCAAAACATGATGGAACACAAAGATTCCGGGTACGGGATGGTTATAAGTGTTTTTGCCACACCGTGTTCGTTTAAAGCATTAAATGCTTGATGTACAAACTTACCGAGCATTTACTCAAACACGGTGATGTCGCTGTGGATATCACTCATACTGAAGTTTAAATCCAAACTATTAATATCACGAGCGTTAAATGTCTTGTTTTCGTCAATGATGATCGGTGAAGCAGTTGTTGTTGTGTCCGTGTGCTGGGAAAGTAGTTCTTCATGCTCAGGACAGTAATTAACTTTTGGGTTTGTTTGCTCGGTGCAGATTGCAGACAAGGCTGATAAGGTGAAGAAATTCAAGAAATTTGTCGTTTGTTGAGCTGTCAATAAATTTCTTACGAATACAATATTCTGCACAATGACATTAATGTCTACTTATTTACAATCAACAAATTAATATGCATCTGTATGCCTACGAACAAAGTAGTTCAAATTCATGCATTGTTATCTGATGCGATGTCAAAGATATACAGCATTCCTCACAATATTTACGTTTGTTAGACATTTATTCATAATGACATAATTGTTTTCAACTTGTTTTTCCCCAAACCCCACCCCCATATTTTTACTGAAAGTTTGTTGAAATTTTATTGTTGTCGTTAAGTGAAAGTAGTGCAAATATCATGTACTACTGTGCCAATGCTGCGCTAGTACCCAGATTGTGGGAGAAATATACGCGTACGGGTACGCACTGAAGTGCATTGCGCCACTGTTTCCAATTCGCACCCGGAATCTTCACTCTAGCCAAACACGACATTTGACACTCGTGACATTGATGGCCTCGACAGGGTCATCATCGACTGGTTCAGTTCATACCTGAGTAGCCACATACAGATACAGTGCATCCGTACATCGACAATCACATCAACTTCGTTGCTGTTGGAGTGTGGAGTGCCACAAGGATCGGTCCTTGTCCTATCCTTTTCCTACTGTACACTGATAAAAGGTCATCAGCTACATTCGCATGCATATGCTGATGACAGTCACATTTATGGTTTTTGTCACCCTCTCGAGACCGTCAGCCTACAGGACTTAATATCTGCCTGAATTGATGACGTGTCTTTATGCATGAGGACTAATCGGCTGCAGCTTAATCCCAGCAAGACAGAAGTTCTGTGGTCTTCATATCCACACCGTCAGCATCAGATACCATCCAGGCCTTTACGTATCAGCCGCACCGCAATTCCACCAGTCTCGTCAGTCCATGACCTCGGTGTTCATATTGACAGCGACCTCACCATGAAGTCTCACGTCGTCGCAACTGTACGATTGTTTTGCAGCACTGTGTCAGATTTGAAGTGTGCGGCGTTCCTTAATGCCTCAAGACTTGCTGACCTTTTTTCCTGTGCTGGTGATCAGCAAAGTCGACTACTGCAATTCTGTCCTTGCTGGTGTGTCTGCACACCTTCTGGACAGATTGCAGTCCGTCCTGAATGCTGCCGCTTGGCTAATCTTTTCAGCAAGGAAGTCAGAATGCATCAGCCCTTATTCCACAACACGGCACAACACTGTCATACCTTGCTGACAGTCTACAGCTACGCTGTACTGCTGATGTTGACGGTCACCGTTATCTCCGATCTGCTACCGCTAACAAGGAGTCACTAGTCGTTCCATCTGCTTGACGTTCTACAATGGGCGACCACACGTCCACCAGTAGTAGTAGTAGTAGTAATAATATTAGCAAAACATAAAACAGACAGTTGTATAACCACGCTTAAAACTTTGGTACCCCGATTCTACGTGTCTCGCGGATTTTGTCAGCATAGAGCTGCTCGCATGCCCTTGCTGATGGCAACTGCTGCATTCGGATTACGGAAAGACACTAGAGTTCTCCTCACTGATGTTACCTGCACCGTCAGATAAGTTTTGGTCTAACCAAGATGTTGTGTACAGTTAAACTTCATTAACACAGACTCTGATAACACAGACTCTCGTTTTACATGGACCAATTTTTTGGCCCCGCCAGAAGTCCTTGGTTTTATATACAGCCGCTGACGGACAACGTGGACTCGGTTAACGAGGACTTTCGGTTAACGCAGACTACGTTTTCGACCCACTGTCACCAAAATACCTCAGTTAACACGGACTGCGTAGCTGTCTGGACTCCAGAACTACGACCCGTAGGTCGTCAGTTGTTTACTGACGGATCATATTACAACGGGACATCTGGATATCCAGCCGGTGAAATGAGATGTAGGCTGACTTCACTTTGTCTCCCGGCAGTGCATGTAAATCCCATAAGGTGGGAAGTCGCTGTGGCCATCGACTGCTGGTTGTTTAGTCTCTGGATCGTAGGCCTATGTACCTGTACGTCATGTATTCAGGCCAATGTACACTTAAACAATACTAGAATAGAAACAAATCTACTTAAAACAACATTACCATTTTTTTCAACTTTTTGGATAACACGGACTTTGGTTAACACAGACGTTTTTGGGCAGTCCACTGAAGTCCGTGTTAATGAAGTTTTACTGTATAATTTTAAAGCACCATTCTTGGGAACCGGAAATATAATTGTTCTTAGTGATTGTATCGTTATATTACGTATATAGATGCACAGTGGCTACAGAACCGTCAATAGGGTTCCGGTATTTTGCGGCTGCGGAACCGTCAACTATTGACGGTTCCGTAGCCGCAAAATACTGGAACCGTCCTTGACGGTTCCGTTATTTTACGGCTACGGAACTGTCAATAGCAGATTTATTAATTCATTCACGAGATAGCGAGACATAACCCAACCAAACTACTACCACTAACCAGTCAAACTAAACTGGCTCTAACCCTACTAAAAACCCTACTAAACCCTAATATTTATACGAACATTGTTGACAGTTTTGACACCCATTTTTTCTGAATTTATAAAAGGAATTTTCGCGACAGGAGAACAGCTGGGTTTGTGGGTGGGGCAAATAATTGCACTACCGGCCAAAATCCCATGTTGGCTGCTTTCGCTGTACTCAGCACATGGCGGCGACAAAAAAATTATCATTTATCGGTTTAAAAGAGGGTTTTCAAAAGCAATAATTATAGCGTCAGATCGGCGATCTGAAGTTACGATGTGTGAAATTGATAGCGTCAGATCCTGTGTTACCGCCTGCTGTGAAGCAGCACGGTCGGTAGACCTGCGACTACTAGGCTGAGAAGTATCCGGGCTAAAGTGGCGCAGATGGCGAACAGTGGCGAAGCGTCACACGTCAATGCCAACTCTCACACTACCAGTGACAACTGTGCTGAATGCGGCCTGCCCAACTCCACAGTGTAAATCCAGGAAACGACTGGTGAACTGCATGGATGGTTCCACTGAGTGTTCTGTATTGATCAGTTGTAATTCTGACTGAACCAACACAAGCATCCATTACGATGCGTGAGAAGTGTTTAATGGATGTTTAGTATAATGTAATGTTGGATTAAGTTTATATAATTTATAGTATTGTAGTTACAATCGTCTTGGCTGTCTCCACTGAAAAGGAACATTACATTTAAAAGGGCTTGAGTACTCTCGACTTATGCATTACATTAGGTCGTTAACGATTATATATATTTCTCCATATGTACGCACCTAACTAATCAAAAATATTACTTCACGCGATTTCCGGTAAAGACACATCTGTTGTATGTATTGCCAGAGTAAGTCATTCAGCATTTACTAGTTTACTAGATCGTTCGTGGACAAATAGTTTCGGTGGTGACATCTGTTGAACACAAATGACTTGGGCAGACGACACAATAAGGCTTCTAACGGTATTCTGGCGTCAAAAT
>Ga0056108_1000370_pt1 | contig 14146 bp, 6 predicted proteins | sample WorMetG1BERMUDA1_FD_83875 | JGI IMG/M metagenome (GOLD analysis project Ga0056108, IMG submission 83875) | Marine gutless worms symbiont microbial communities from Max Planck institute for Marine Microbiology, Germany - Inanidrilus... ... | reverse complement strand
TGGCGATTTTTCAAGATGGTGGCCGCCGCCATCTTGGATTTTCAAAATTTTAAACTTTTAACGGTCGGACGGCTCAAGAGGGTTGAATTGCGTCGCCACGCCAAATTTGGTCAAAATCGGTCAAACCACGGCCGAGATACGGCGATTTTTTTATTTTTCAAAATGGCGGCCGCCGCCATCTTGAATTTTTAAATATTTTAAATTTTAACGGTTGGAACGCTCAAGAGGGCCAAACTGCGTCACCGTGCCGCATTTTGTCGAAATCGGTCAAACTCTGGCATTTGTACCTCGGCCATCCCTTGACGTCCATCAAAAATTTTTACGGAGATCGTCCCCAGGGAACCCTCCGTCGGGGAAGTTAAACACAAGAGGGGTAGCCAAATATAGCGATTTTGGACCTATCGAAGGCCAGGGTCTATATCTTGGAAGCGGTGCTAGATAGGAGGTAAGTTAGTATTAATCACTATAGGAAGCTGTATATGAGCTTTCGATTGGTACACACCTCACCTTAGGCATGTTGCTACACAGTGTAGCAACATGCCTAGAGTGAGATAGGTAGTGTCATATGGGTTTTGTATGAAATTTCATACACTTTTCAGTAGTGCAAAATTTTGAAAATCTGTTAAGATTTGACGAAATTATAATTTAAAGGTGGGAACTTTTTTTGAGACAGGGTGTATATAACACCACTTGGCACAATATTGAAGGGCGAAGGTCTCGAAAAACGTCTCGGTCTCGGCCTTGCAAAGTCTCGGTCTCGCCTCGTGTCAAAAATCAGACGTCTCAGTCTCGTGAAATTGCAGGAAGGTCTTGGTCTCGTCTTGGAGCAAAAAACCAAATGTCTCGGTCTCGTAACCTAAGATCTCGTTTACATCGCTGGGTAGTAGTCGAAGGACGGAATTCCGACACGACGGAAAACGGAACCGATCGGACGCAACGCTGTATTACGGACGATTATCGGAAAACAGAAATCGAACCATCTAACGGCTTTCCGTAGACCAAACTCGAGTGAGTAGGGTTTAACGTCCCACTAAACACATTATAGGTCATTTCGGGGACGGTTTTTGCGGGTCAAATGACCCAACCAACAGTGTCAAAGACCAAACTCGAAAACGTGCACGTATCAGACACATACGCTATAGAACAGTCGTAAACGTTTTGCAAAATCATTTATTGTCCGTCTCTGCGCATGCACAAACTGGCGTGACAGCATCCATCAAGCTCCTCATCGTAACAGCCAATCAACAGACAGACAGACAGACCGACAGTCAGCGATATACACGGTGAACGTAAATACACATTGTACAGTCGTCGACGGCGCTGGCCGACCGACGTAACACACGATAAAACCGCGCCATCTCAAACGATACACAAAGTACGTGCGGTACGTACACGTATGCGCGTGGACGACGGCAACAGTGCTGCTCGCACACAGATAAAACCAGCGCTTCGTAAACGGCGGCGGCTGCATAAAAGAAAACGCGCGCAGCATGCATAAAACGGCGGCGGCGTACAATATACAGTGCACGTATGTACAAAACGGAGGACCATCGGCTTGGTGCAAATATATAATATATAACCCGGCAACGTTCTCCGTTCCTGTCTATGGCAGCTGCTTACAGAGATTTCGAAATCCACAGCATTTTATTTCATTTCATTGTTTATTATGTCAATAAGGCTAAAAAAAAGTCCAAAAAAACAACAGGCTTGGCTGACTGGTTGGTTTACGTCCCAGTCGACACAAAATAGGTCATTTCGGAGACGTTCTTCCGAGCCAATCTCTTGGCGTAGTACTGAAGAAACTAAGTCTAACACAACAAAAGCAAACAACACAAGAACAAATTAGTTGGTTAGAATGTGACTGCTTAATAGTTAGCATTTAACAGCTCTCAACATACATTGAACTGTATCGCACCTTTAAGATTACAGTTTATCATACAACAATTACTTCTAATAAAATCTACGACATTTTTGAAAGTTAGGTGCTTGACTGAAAACTGTAGAAAGATCGATAAAAGACAATGTCACATATCACACAGTACAGTTTCTCATAAAAGAACAAAGTTAAAATTTCGCCCAAGTGATCACAAACTGGCAGAATTTCCGGTACACTGTTAGATGCTTGAAAATAACGAAAGTGCAATACAAAATGGCATAATTCAACCAAAAGGCCAATGACTTAGAAGTTGTACGTTAGCAGACAAGTTCCATGGATCTGTCGAATGCAATTTAAACCGCAAGAACAACAATGACGGTAAACCATCGTAACCAATCTGTTACAAGTATAATATAACTTTAGACAACATTTATACTGGCAAATATTCAACCCTTTAGTAGGCACAAAAATGACTTCAGCAACAGAGCAATATGACGGTTTGCAAATTGGCCCTGATTAGGGACGCTGATAAATTATATTTGTAAACGTTTAACCCTTCAGTGTGCACATGGATAAGCAAGACAGAGAGCTTTATACAGCAATATGATGGGTGGTACTCTGGCCCTTAATAAGTGGGCTGTTAAATTTGGTATGGCAAAGGTGTGGCTTAGGAGAGGATCCTGCAGTCCCCACCTTGCCGTATCAAGTCTAACAACATGGGCACCTGCAGTAAGGGGCATGCAGTTCACTCGCCCCTTCCCCAGCCAGGCAGCTAAGTATCTATAAGTGTAACTTGCAGCGAACGCTGCGATCTACCATATCAGACTTCATCCACGGCAGGGATGCGAAGTCCTTTTTTGTGAGATTCCAACTCAAACAGCTCTAAAGAACCGAGACTCCGACTCCGAGCCCAAATTTCAGACTCTGACCCGACTCGAGGACGTCATGTGTGATATACGGATTGTGTATTTCAGGATGAATGAAGAGAAAATATAAATTCTTCTACTAAAAGGTGCACAACAGTGTACAAGCAAAATTTTCATTGTAACTTTCACTGTACGTACCCGGAGTCTCCCTCAAAAGGAAGACTCTGACTCTCGGCCAAAATCCGGACTCCGACTCCACACCCCTGATCCCGGGTCACCTGGCTGTAGGGTCTGTCCATTCACAGCGGCCTGAATGGTCATATTGTATTGGTTTAATTCAATAAATGCAACTTATTACCCAAGAGAAGTTCTGCCCACAGGCCCCCGCTATGCATTCACCGAGTTTTGCCACTTGAAAAATTTCCTGAAGGTGCCCAAGTGTAACAGCGGCCAGTATATTAAATTGATGTTACCTGATATGGCACCAGTTACCACGGCACAGAATACGCAAACACAAGATTATACGACATCAACTGCAGTCAACGGACAGCCACGCATTTTGGATTTTTTGGCTTATTTACATATCAGAAAACGTAGGTTCTAGCAAAAGGAAGGCGGCAACTCCGTACGCCACCGGCAAACAATGATTCACTTGCTATAAGCAGCACACAACGACCTGGATATTGCTTCAATATTTGGAAGTATACGCGATACGATCTAACCACGTTCCCGGTCGACCAACGGACTGCAGATATTGTGAAACGGTAACAAGTTTTACATCTTATTTCAGCCGCATTGTGCATGTTTTGGTAATTTCTTGGCCTCATCTAGAACAATGTCAAATTTCAACTGTGTACTAGTGGATGTAATTAACGTTTTTATCAAGCTCTAAGACTCAACACATTACAAAATGGTAGCCGTGGGCAAATAGCACATTGCAAATACGGTTAATTTAGCAATAACACGGGATAAACATTAAACAGGTCTTAATTTGCACTGCATTTACTTCCTTTTAAAACCATCAGCAAGTTGTTTGCACAGCTTCATCTGATGTCGTCAAAGATAGGCCAGATGACACTACAAAAATACGCGTAATTTGACGTTGACAATTAGTCAATGTTTGCAGAAATTTTGCAGTTCGCGGTGAATGCCAGCCGCAGCGGAACGCAGTTAAATTACTAGACAACGTTGCAGGATTTTTGCAACCGTTCCAAAAGTTCTGCCAAACGAAGACCGATTCTGTACAAAGTGCGCGTACAAAAACAAGCTGCAAAAGCGGCCGGTAGAAAAGTGCAAAAACTGTACAACAGGAGCGAGCACAACCGCCGTGAAAGTAGCACAAAAATAGCGCGATGAAAATTTTCCGAACGCGTCGAACGGTTCCGTTACTTTTCAAAATACAGAGATATCAGATGATCAAAACGAGCAGCTAGCATCCTCCAACACAACCATGCGCGTTTTTCAAGCAAACAACGTAATATGTTAATGCAGTAGAATTAACGAAACGTGCCAAACAGTATCCAAACCACGTCAAAAAACAGCAACAACAATGACCACCCGCAGTGTTGCGCAACAAAACCGAAACTGGCGAATAAATTACACTTCAACAGAAACGTAATATAAATGTATAAATACCGGCACGAGAGGCAGACAGATTGACACTGTTTGGCAGCTGAATGTCCCACTGCTAGCAACACACAACTGCAGCTGTGACCTGCGACATTTTTGCTAAATGTTTAAATCACACGACGGATGACAAACATCCAACACGAAGTACAAATAGCATCATACACCAATAACCAATAAGTATGACCAGACCGTTTCTTCTGAGTATTTCGGTTTTTGTTTTTAGTTCCTTCATTACTCTTTTGTTTCCTTCCGTGCGGCAGACTAAGCCGGCTATTCATCAGCTTTTTGGCGCACGAAATATAGTGTATCGTATCGTATCGTAACTCTTTCATACACTTGCACTATCATCTCCAAGTAGAACGTCTCGTTTTTGTTCGTCTATCGGCAAGTATGGGATGACTCTGTGCTAACTTTCCGGAATGGGTGAGCCTTTTCCCTGGTGTCGAAAAGCTGACGTTCCCCCGGGAGTCTAGTAGTGGATACACAAGGTTGAGGAGACTGGATGATTTTTCCCGATGAGGGTTACTCCGCGTGTCTACAAATGCAACCAAACAAATTGCCAGAAGATTTTCAGATGATTTCCAGGAGACATTTTAACAGAACTCCAACTCCCAAGATCACACTGATCCTGTTTACGCGATGGACTTTACGTAATTTTAGCTGACAATTATTGGGCAGCGACACTCATCCCTGAGATCAGTTATCCTGTTTAGCAAGTAAACGTAACGGTTATGTACATTTTTTCAAACAAATGGACTGGAGCTAAATATTTGTATGACTGGATGCTTTAGTTGTCGTTCCTTCAGTTAGAAATTTCCAGGACGACCAATTAACTTCCAGCAGATTTCCAGTATTTCCAGGAGGAATTAAAAATTCCAGGAGATATCCAGACACTGTAGACACCCTGTCGCTGCTTTGAATTCCCTTCGGTGCTTTGACACTGTTGGCTGGGCATCCGGCCCACAGAAAACATGTCCCTCTAATCCATGGATCTTCCCTTCTGGAACCAACGGAGAAAGAAAACAAGAAAACCAAGGGACAATCGGCTAACGCACGTGACCTGGGAGAGACGGACAGTAGGTCACGGCACAGAACGAAACAACCAGATTTCGGAGCATGCAATTCTGTAGGTCATCAACGAGAAGAGAAGCTGACATAGAATTACCAAACGATCAAACTACTACGGTATGCTCTACGCAATATTATTTAGAAAATCAACAAATATGTTGGTGTGGCCACGACAAATGCTTGCTGCCATGACACTCTGCTATGTTTGTATGCAACTGGGCATCAGCACGAGGATAAACGAGTACAAAACGACGATTGGACACTGTAACAAATGAAAACTACGTTTAAAAATACTACACTCGAGTCACACTGGATATCTTGCAGAGTGCTTGGTTCAGTTCCCGATAACAATTACACGCTACGCAACTTTACCATTATCTGATAACAGGATGACCACTTTGCAAGTAGTAAGAAATATTTCATCGTTCCAGTCAGCTGTCGAAGCAATAGGCAAGACGCAAGATGCAGTGTAGCAGCAAATCATGCATTTGGGTTGCACCTGTTGATCGGTTAAGGTTTTACGTCCCACCCAACACAAAATAGGTCATTCTGGAGCCGTTCTTCCCCCGTAGTAGTGAAGAAACTAAACCTAACACAACAAAAGCAAACAGCACAAGAACAAAATAGCCTTGCTAAAACAGAAAAACAAAAAATGCTAAGGGAGTCCAACAGATCAGCAGGTATGATTTCAGGAGACATTTCGACCAAAATTAAGTACACTTTGCAGTTTTTTTCCAAAGCAGTAAGTAAGTTAAATGAAAAAGCATGTGGTGATAGGTCCCATCCGACGCCTATCACCCGATCAATAGGTGAGTTAGCAAACACATACCCAGATTACCAACCTCGATATCAATTGATCCTGGTTTACCGCAAGATATTTTGTACTGATGCACTCTGAAATACAAGAATCGTAACTAATATTAACAACAAACGTGTAAACTAAAGCAGAAAATTTCCCGGAGACGTTGTAAATTTCCAGTAGACTTCCAGGAGGAAAAAATAATTCCAGTAGATTTCCAAGATTTCCAGCAGTGTTAGACACCCTGATGCTAAACCTAAGCAAACGCAAGAAAACTAAACCTAAACCAGCACTCAACTTTAAGAACTGCTCACGTGTGTGCATATCATTGTGTACAACTGTCGTACACAACAGCACAGAACAGTTCCGATAATTTTCCCTCTTATCATCATAGCTCAGATGTTGTCCACGGGATGGGAGGGACCGAAATACGGCAAATTGACTGAATCTGTACCTTTTGCTTTAAATTTCCAAGACATTTACACTTTTACTCGATTGTACCCAATTTCTCCCGACCCGTTTTTTTATTCGGAGACCTTTCCAGGTTTCGAGACAAATGGTCATCCTGTGACTCAAAAAGCTCCGACAAAATCCGGGCAACGACATACTGCGGGAACTGTAAAACTCTGGAAGTATCTAGACCGTCCAGTGACGGGACACATGTGTTCGCTAACAAGCATATAGTTACATCACAAACACTCGTAAAAGTCAACAACAATGTCTCGTTAACTAATTCGTCATTAATCTTTTACAGCCTGGAGGTACTTTAGGATTTTTTTTTGATGCCAAAGAGTATCGTGCAACTTCGCAGGCTAACTATGGACTTCACTCACAGATTTCCAGGTTTTGAATTCACAGGCTGTGAATGAGAGAAGGATAACGTCCCATTTGACACAAAGATGTGACATTCTGGATATGTACTTCTCAGCCCATCACTCAGGCTGCGGCTGACGAAACAAAACCCAACACACCAGTAAATCTAGATAAACACAGAAACAACGCAAAAGAAACAAAAGACTAAACCAACGTTTAGTCACCTTGTCTACCCTGCAAACAGAATGGGCTGATTCTAAATTCACAGACGTGTCAAGGATTCATACTAGGTGGTCATCCTAAACAGTGCCGGCAAATGGTATTTCAGACGTCCAGGCGAGGTTGCGAAAAAACAGGCAGCATTGCATAACATCAACAACAACAGCAATAAATATGCCACGATGTTAAAAACACGGAAACATACACAAGCTCAGCTGCATCAATGTTCACAGCAGCATAAAAACGCCAGAATTTAGAACACATTTTAACAATTGAAAAAAAATATTTTCGCAAAAACTTGCGCGGACAAACATAACCCACGAAAAAGGAAGCAAAAAAAAAACAGACGTGAGAGAAAATAAAGAAACTCGGATGAAACGCAACATACGTCAGAATTTAGAAAAGCTCAGTAACAAATTGATTGCCAAAAATGTTTTTTTTGCAACAAAAATGGATGCCATTCGACATTGGGCTTCAGTGGTATTACCGGAAATAGTGAAACAGTACACGAACAGTATTCGTTTTTTGTTAGCAGTCCAAACCCATCAATACTGAATCAAAGTGATAACGAAGACCAACATTCAGCATAATATACACAAATACAGTGTGCAGTTAAAGGTGACACAAAATACACAAAACAAGAGCAAAATACAATGTGATATAAATCAGAAGCCGGATACAGATAAGGACAGCGATAATTCGCTAATACCAGAAATCATCCCACGCAGACAAAACAAACACAAGGTTACCAGATAAATGAACGAATCAAGCACGATAAAAACGGACAAGCTACTAACGGCAGTGCAGATACAATAACAGCGTAATAAGTTTAATAACAAAAGAAAGAAAATTGGTCAAGACATCTGCCGATACCGTCAAATGTGCCAACTGTCCCACGTGCCATCCCGAATGACAATGAATCATAAACCGGCCACTTCGGATCGCCCCGACCATTTTGGCAACATTTTTCCCCGTGAGCTTGAACTCCAACCTACGATCTTATCTACAAACCTGACCTGGACAGGGTCAATGTGAAGCAGAATGCTAAATGTCTAGGTCAATGGTAATTCCGTTTGTAAGTTATCGTCTGGAAATGCAAACATCAACTGCTGTAAGTGACCAGTAAAATGGCTGGTAAAAATACACGTTTGGGGTACCACCACCTCCAAAGCTAAGACCCTACAATGGAAAAAGTGCATACGTCATTAATACTTTTTAAAAAAGATCGGTGCACTATCAGAAAAATGGATGGAACGAATTTAAAGTTACAACCAGTAATGAGGTACTTCCATTAGTTCACTGATTCTGTTTGTTGGTACGAAGATGGGTATTCAAAGTGTAAAAATAATCCCACTTTGGCAGCAGCAAATGGTTTCCCTCTGACAGATCACTGGCATAACATCCAAACCCGAGGTTATGTCAGAAACAGAAATAGGACATATAAAGAAAAGCACAGATAGAACAAATACATACAGAGATAGGGGGTCGTACTGGAACCCAGCAGGCATTTCTGCCGACAACAATATGCATATGCATATACAAAATGACCAAATATGATATCAAATGTGCACGGCGTTCCCTGGCGGAAACCGATGACGTAATTTCTCCAGAAAATACAACATTAGCAACAAATTATTCGGTTCACAAAGGTCACACGTTCACAGTCGCACGCAGTATTTACACGCCAGCTCACAAATCATTGACAATCAGAAAAAAGCGCGACAAAAATAAGTCGGACAACGAAATAACGCGCGGCGAAAGAGAAAGGAAAAAATTCAGCCGTCAAAATGTGCAAAGCTCGTTAATGGTACTGAACGTAACGAAGCGCCCGTTACGTAAACAACCCAATGCAACTTCGAGCCAATGCTGCATAACTCTATGTCGTGCCTTCTATTCTATGTGGGGCCATATATGGCCATATTATACAGTAGCACCATTTGACAACTGATGGAAAAATAACCAGTGACCATGCACTTGAACAAAAGCATATTGCAGACAATATTACCTCGCATACTGATGACTCTCCAGGCACTGAAAAATAATGTTTTTTTTCTCCGCCACTCGTGTCAAATACCCGTTTGTACGCGTGCATGAATCAGACTACTACTCTCACGTGACTTTTCTTTGCAACAGCTTAAAAATGTTTCAAGTGGTAACTTCTACAAGAGTTCGCACGTTAAGAATGTTCTCAGTCATGGCGCTGGCCATAAAAATGAAATACAAAGTAATCACTGGATTCCCAGACACAAACTTTATCCTGGCATTTCCGTGTGTTTTACCTGACCTTTTGTTAGCCTCCTCAAATTTAAGTGACACTATAATCCTATTCATTTCTTTTGGCCATGCTGACCGTGATAACCGATATCTAAAGCACAGAGTTGGTTGTTAAGACAACAGTGCCAAAAATATGTATGCTCAACAACGGGTCAAACGAAGTGGGTCAAGTCATTGGCAGTGATAATGTTTAATGGAAATGTTACAAAACGTGCGTCACTAAATTCCAGATTTCCAGCACATGAAACCAGAAAGAGATATCTGCAACCAAGCAATGAGCACTATTGCTACATTTCTAAAAGCCTCCCGTGAGCAGTATAAAAAACCAATATAATTTTTAACTAGTTAATACTAGACCCAAAATTTAACTCCATTATTTTTCTAGCATTATAATTTTCATAAAAATGCATATTTTAGCCTTCATATATGTATTATTATATTAACACACACCAGCTGGAAATAAGCCAGAACAGAAATTCTAAATATAACAATGACAAATTTTTTAAGCAACACAAAAAAGAAGCTGAAGATTTATCAGTCAATATAACAAAACGTTTTGTAAAAAATATTGCATTTCACCTGCTTCTGACATTTCAAGCGCCGCAACATTTCCAGGGTTCCCACTCTGTTACTCCCGCAAAATTCCAGAAATTTTCCGGACCACAAACAATTCTTTCTAGGCCAGGACATTTTGTAACTTGGCAATGTTTAAATTTAGACAAAAAACAGCACAGCTGTCAACAACTGAAGAGCATAAAAACAAATGCAAACATAAGCAGTGTATAATCTCGTAAAAATGTACTTACCCTCTATACGCACATATTTTCAGTAAGCAACAGTCCCAAATTCTTTAACCACAAGTAAAAGCTAACGTTGACAAATATGAAACAGATGATAACTCCAGCACATCTCAGAACAACACCATGTAATATCCAGGACTTACACGGATCTAAATAATTTCCCACGAGTTTCCAGAGCCTTGAAATTTTACGAGGGGCAAATTCCGGAACTTTCCAGGATGCGTGGGAACCCTGATTTCGTCTTAGAAAAATTTAACAGCAAATACGTATCCAAATTTATGTTCTGCCAAAAAATAAACCGTGTGCCGTACATCTTGTTAAACGCCGACGCCTCCAACTAACACACAATGCCCACAACTCGATCAAATATGATAAGCCAAATCACTCGATATATCAGCCCAAACACTCGACAGAACGCCGCCGCCTGGTATTGCCAGCAAAGGTCTCTGTGAAAAATAGTCCTGAACAATCGGCATCTCTAAATAGCGACATCGCACTGATAGACGGACTTACGTATATACACATATGATCATGCAGTGGCGCAACGTATGCAAGCATGAGGGTTACAACGGGCGGCATCTTACAAAGGACCAACGCTCAGCTGTGTACACGGTAATACACAGGGTGCGGTCGAAAATTTATCGCAGTGAAAACTGCAACGGTTGTATTAAAATAGCTCTTGCCGATTTCTGCACAGGTGAACAGATTTTCCCTAATTTAAAAAAAAAATCAATGCAGACAAACCACACGAAGAATGGTAGAAATTTCGGTTACTAATGCACTCAGATATGTATGATAAATGGCAGTTTTTGCCACAGAACATTTTCGACCGCCCCTGTGTATCTATCCTGCTGCCAACAGAGATGACTGGCGATACTGCACTGGTTGCGTTCGACCGCAAGAGATTTCCCGATTTACACACGACGAAAATAGTCCGATATTATTGCAGCTGCTGCGGCGGCTTCTCGTGGCGCGTGACTCCTATGATCAGTGGATAACAACGATGACAAATTATCAGATGCAATCAATCGACTTCTGACGATGCTGTCGTACGATGATGTTTCTCCCAACAGTAATGACCACAATGTGTAGCAATCTGCGTGCAAATACAAATCATGTCTGCATTCATGGGCGACCGTTTGTAAAATGGTTCATCCCACGCCATCGGACCATTGTCCCGTCTGTCTGTCCTGTCTGTCACGTTGGTATATTGAGGCCAAATTTGGTTGGATGGATCGAGATGAAACTTGGCATGGAGGTAGGCCTCAGCCCAGACCACACTGTGTTAGACGGGGACCCAGCTCCCCAATTTTCGGCTCATGTCCGTTGTGGCGGAACGGCTGGATGTGGATGGATTAAGATGCCACTTAGTACGGAGATAGGCCTCGGCCAAGGCCACATTGTGTTAGATGGGGATCCAGCTCCCCCTAAAAAGGGGGACAGTACCCACACACTTTTGAACCAATGTCTATTGTGGCCAAACGGTTGCCCATCTCAGCTAATGTGCATCCCACGTAACACATGCTTTCTTGGGCCCATCCAAGTTCACAACCCAAATGGCAACTCAATTGGTTCAGCCATTTTTGCACAGCTCACGGTAGCGTGTAATCGGGCATGCCCGGGCACATCCTTTCCCCGACAAATGGCCATTCACTTCGGGCAATCTGGACCCACATTTACTACATGGTTCCATGGGCCGACCGAAGTCCAAAGCTCAAATGGCATCGTTATCGGTTCAGTCATTTTTGCAGGGCTCACTACTGTGACAGACCGACCGACAGACCACAGTACTCGGTGTAAAAACAGGCCGCATCTACAACATAGTACTACAATGCGGCCTAAAAATCAACCACTGATGACATTTTTTCCAGAACACACTGTACATACAGTGTAACAGCATCTATTGCAGAACGTTCATCACAAGCTGCAAAGAAACTCTTTGGTTAACAACGCAGCAGGAATACTTTGTACATTTACTCACACATGGTGTTCTGTACAAATTAGGCAGTAAAGACAGGAGCCCAAACTCAGCCAGATGCATGTCAGTTAATTAGAACCATAAGTAAACTCCAGGACTTTCCAGGATCTCAGACTTTAATTTTCAGAAATTTCCCGGACCAAACTCATTTCCAGTACTTTTCAGGTCCTGGCAAATGTAGAGAAGAAATCCAGGACTGCCCAGGAGGCATGGAAACCCTGCATAGAGTGTCATTTTGCTTTTTCTCTCACAATATTAAATGCAATTTTTATTGTCAACCAGTCTGCTTACTTAGGGCCTATTCGATTATCGGATCCGGATCAGGATTCACAATGAATCCGAACCCAAAGTGAATCCGACTCACATTAGACACGCCTAAAGTCATTCGATTTGCCAAGTGAATCTGAACCGAGATTCACTGTGCATCCTGATCCGATAATCAAATAGCCCTTTAATCGGGACGTTATGCAACCAAACAAGTGATCACAAATGACCAACTGGACTCTGGTTAACTAAACCAAAATGATCAACAGTCCTGACGTCGACATGCGGGAAGTGTTATATGTAACCATGGTAAGCTCACTCAATACTCTTAAACTCCAGTTGGCAAATCCTGGCTATGATTGACCCAGCTGCGTAATGACCGTACAAATATGGCAAGTTAATAAGTCAACAGAACTGGACTCCTGCTGATGATATGAAATGAAAATCTACTTGCTTTCCAGCACAATTTCAATATTTAACAGGAGTGAGTAAGTAGTTTCTTAACAGGACATCAGCGTAATAAGGCTATTCGGTTCACATTTAGCTAGACAGACACATGCCTGTTTAACGACCTTTTCCAGGTAACCTACGTAAGCCAGTACCAGGAAGGTTTAAAAACTATTCTGGATTTAATGAAGCGAGAGATGATGTTGTAGCAGTGGCATCATCTGCACCATATGCAAATCACTTCCACCTCGCTCCAGACAGATAATCATGCCAGCACTTCCATCACTCAATTTTTTACAGGCCGGATGCTCTTCCTGATGTGCAACCAACAGTGTCAAAGCACTGAAAGCAACTAAAATACGTTACATAAAAGAAGCTAGCGAAAACAGAGAATAGAAGACCGAACCATAGAGCACAGATGGCACGCGAAGCACACAGCACCTAGCAGTAGCCGTTACGTAATGCTCGCTGACTGAGTGCATCCTAGACAGTAACAACAACGTCATTGCTACCAGTATCATAAGACACTACAAAATATCATCTACGTTAAGGCCATTTTCGAGGGTTAGCTGGTTCCACCTGGTTTACTTCCTCTACTTGTTCCAGTTCCCCCTCCAGATTAGCCGAAGAGCAGAACTCTCAAAACTGACAAAATGACCTCAACTTTGGTCCTCGGTTACCGGCAGAAAAGATCAAGAATACCACACCACAATCAAAATTTCAGCATTTATGAGGAAAAATATGTTCTCTAGAAAGCTGAAGAAATATTGGATAATATTTGCTGTTAATACTGTCATAGTGGCTTCCCCACATACCCTCCGATGACCGACGTGACCAAGTTTAATGGTTTCTGTTAGCTGATATACCAACTTTGGGATTTTTCTGTTAAGAGAAGTAAGTGTTACACCACAAAGATAATAGGATATTATGATAGGACATAATAAATTGTCTATACACAAAAAATATCAGCCTTCTAGGTCTTTTGGTTCTGAAGTCATTCCAATTCAAACTTCGCATATCACTAACGTGTTGTGAATTTGCTCTTACGACACAGATTTTCAAAAATTCATATTTTTGAGACAAAATTCAGAAAGAAATGATGAATGCAAATAT
>Ga0056108_1000368_pt1 | contig 14199 bp, 6 predicted proteins | sample WorMetG1BERMUDA1_FD_83875 | JGI IMG/M metagenome (GOLD analysis project Ga0056108, IMG submission 83875) | Marine gutless worms symbiont microbial communities from Max Planck institute for Marine Microbiology, Germany - Inanidrilus... ... | reverse complement strand
GTAGTTATGATGTAGCATTACATATACAGCATTGAATGTATCTCATCTTGTAATTTATATATTACCTTTCATAGAGCATTTTGAAGGAAATAATTAAGGTCTCATGCATAATAAGGATTTTCTGTACAGTGTATACCGTTACTGTCCTGTACACTACAGCTAATAGATTTCAGTTGTATAAACTACCGCTGTAGCCCTGGATCACGCTTTGCGCTTGCTATGTCTTTGCCCAGTCATAAACTCCATTTGTTGTATGTCCCGCCCAGCGTTACAGCACTTGGCAAGTTATGAATGTAAGGAAATTTGACAAAAATTGCTGCTATTTTACATTTTGTTTGTCTTATGTTGTACCCGATTACGTGCCAGATCATCATGTCTCACACGATATGGGCAACCGTTTGGCCGCAATAGACATGGGCCGAAAATTGGGGTCTGTGCCCCTTTTTGGGGGAGCTGGGTCCGCACGTAACACAATGTGGCCTGGGCCGAGGCCTACCTCCATGCCAAGTGCCATCTTGATCCATCCAGCCGTTTGGCCACAACATATATGGGCCGAAAATTGGGGGGCTCTGCCACTTTGGGGAGGGGGAGCTGGGTCCCCATCTAACGGAATGTGGCCCAGGCCAAGGCCTACCTGCATGCCAAGTTTCATCTTGATCCATCCAACCGTTTAGCCACAATACAACATTACAGACAGGACAGGACAGACAGACAACAGTCTGATAGCATAGGGCAAACAGTTTTACAAACGGTCGCCCAGAAAAATGAAAAAGCATACATGTATACTAATGTTTTACATGTGACAGTGTGAATATGCTTGGTTGTATGCTAGCTACAAGATCAATGAAGGAACTGAGAATTTAACATTAGAATAGGGCCTACCGAGGGTCACATTAAGTAGTTCTGTGGCAGCATCGGGACCCACAGTTTGACCGATCTACATTTTGTGGAAAGTGAAAATCTTGTCATATTTATATGACTAGGTCACTAGTGGCGTGTGTGACCACGCCATCCAGTCATTCCAGTGTTTTGGTCTTGAGGCACTTTGGTCACAGCACATGGGCCTGATTGTGACAAGACTATGATATAATAAATGGTTGAAATAGAGTAATTGAGTATTTTACCTATTTACGCACTGACTTATGGTCAACACAATACAGTGAAATGAGATAGCAAAAAAAAACTGTTAAATATATTGTCAGTCAATTGGCTGTTGAAGGTTTTGGTTTGTTATCGTCAGTACCACAACCAACTGAAAGCAAAATCTAAACCAGAAACCATAAGCAACGCCGAGTCTAGCGACTCCCATTCCCAGACGAGCATTTCCCAGGCATCCTGGAATATTGGATGTTTTTCTTCCTCAATTCCCGGAAATGAAAGGACAAAATTCCAGGAACAGGATTAGCTAAAATTATGATTAGTCAAATACTGTTAACGTCAGTGAGACCAGCGTGTCGCAATGCCTGAGCGACTGTAACTTGATACTAATGAGTACAGTAACATGCAAGGGTACGGGTAAGTCACGTGTGGTCAGAGCTCGGCTACGGCCTGTTCGGTACTGAGTAGGGTCACAGTAGGAGTCGACTGCAGCTGCATTATGTGTTAACTGTATGGACAGCATACACGTCAACGGAACGGCGTTGACGGCTGGTGAGAATGTCAATAACGGTCGCAACTCAACCGGTTCTTCAGCGTTGCTGTTTAAATATGTAAAACGAATTGCAGTTATGATTTGTAAGCATGTAAGATTTGTATAGTATGTTGTAAAAATGCTGTTGATGGGCAAATGGTCAGCAATATATTTACACAAACCGTAGTGACAGCAATCTCATAAACAGTCATAATTACAGAATACAGTTAATCTTTACATGTATATATGAAACCAAGTCAGTCACTCAATAATGTACCAATGCTAATAACATTGCTTAGTCAATCGGCAACATTGAACTCAGACTCTAACAATTTTCCACGTTCCAAATAACAGAAACTTCAGTTAACACAAAAGTATTACAATTTTACAGCAGCACAGTTAGAAATAATGCACAAAACACAGGATTTCAATACAAATCTCACGAAGTTCAAATCCCAAGCAAGAACAATCTAAATCAGATCTCAATCCTTCGCTTTCAAACGGAATCATGCTCGACTTGAATCGGATCCTGGAAGCCCCAGAATCGCAATTTATATCGAAGTGCATGTTACAACAAAGCAATTGAGGATAGCAGACTTCATCCCTATGTACAGCATGTTGTGTATGGCAAGGCTTACAGCCAAAGGATTTCAGTCAGCAGGAGGCAATGCAGAGGGAGTGGGGCTGAAGCGCTGAAGCTCCGTCCGTCTGCGTTGCTTTCTGCTGACTGACATCCCTTGGCCATAAGCCTCACCATACACAATATATGTGAAACATGACATTATCCCCAAAACCGAAGTATGTAATGTTTTGCATTGTCATCAGAGAAGGACTTGAACCACGGCCATAGGTAACATTTACAAAAAATTTTGTGAAGTCTGGACGTGTATTTTTTGAGGCATGTTGTGGTAGACAAACATGCTGGTCACAATACTTCGCACGCCGCGTGGTGGCGAAGTAAAAGAAAACATGTCAATAACACTAAAATACAGGGAAGTTACTAAACCTAACTATTCTGAAGTATTTATATCATAACTGCTTCAGTACTGTTAGATTTAGTAGTTTTTGTATTTTTTATATGAGCAACAAATGCACAAAGTGTTATATACAGTTATATACAGATGTGCAAAGTAAATTAGCATTTATTACAGCAGTAAAGTACAACCAACCCAGCTTCAGAAAACTCTGTCAACAGTTTCCAAAGATCTTTCTGCATATTTGTTCATCACAGAACAACAAGACAATGATGCATTACATCAAAAAGGTGGACAAGGCAGTTGACAAATAACGGACATCAATGACAACAGACAACAGAAAGCAGTGAATTTAGGATTCAAGGTGTTACCGTAATGCACAAGTTACGTAACGTTCTTCACAGCACGCCCATATACAATACATACTGTTTAAACAGCACAACATTGCACACACCACAAAAGACTGCCTGTATGACAATTATATGGGGTTCAGTGCCTCCAAATTTTTCTGAGCTGTACCCATTTAACTACAAGTGTCGGAGTTGCCATGCTGGAGAAATACCACAACCACAGCCAAAGCCAAACACAGATAACAGAGTTGAAAGTCGAACTGCAGACAGTTTGGGATGATCCGTCACAAAGGCTAATCAACAGGTTTATTATGAGCTCCAGAAAGTGACTGGCATCAGTTTATGATGCTATGCTGCAGCAAATTCGTACACTGTCAGATGAACAAGCATTCAAACCAATTTGACAAAAGGCTGGATCGCCACTGCACATGCACAGTTCGGTCATATTTGCCATACTTCGTTGGGCCCATCCGAGTCCACAACCCAAATGGCATCTCGACTGTTTCAGCCGTTTGTGCACAGCTCACAGCAGAATGCCATATACTTTACAATATACCCCTCAAAATTACTCCTTCGCATGGGAGAATCTGCACCCCGATGCAGCGTAATGAGGTCTATTAATGTTCACATGGGACTATAATATGTTAATGCTAAGGGACAGTTATGTGTAAAACCACACGATTTTGTCAACAGTGTAGATATCTTGATAAAACCTGACATATGAGTGTTATTTTAAACAAAATTTGATGCAAAAATAATATCCATTACAGATCTACTGTGGTGTGCACTATGGATCAGATGCACGAGCTTAAACATCTCCGTACTCTACGTTTCAGCATCTGCCTTGAATCACAATGAGCTTCAAACATAAACAGCCATCTGAGAAAGACGTTGCAAGAACGATTAACGTAACGAAAAAATGTGGTGAACCTTGCGTTTGTGACTGGCCAGATTTTTTCCCGTGACAAATGTACTGTTACAAATGTCACATTTGTACAATCTGTGGTCAACATGAACTTGTAAGTGTTCTCTAAGAGCACCAGGTCGGGTATAAGTATTGCCACATACGGTACAACGGTACGGTCTGTGACCAGTGTGAATGCGCATGTGTACACTGAGACAGTCAGGCTGAGAAAAAGTGTGGTCACATATGTCACATTTGTATGGTTTTACTGCTGGAGCAGTCATGTGAATAATTCTTCTGTGATTGGAGAGTTGTATTGCCCATCTAAATGACTTATGACATATTTCACACTCATAAGGTTCAGATGCCGCACGAATTCCAATACACTTGTGAATGGAAAGATACTGAGAGCTAAAATATGACTTGTTACAAATATTACATTTGTAACGCCTCTTCTGCAAGTGAACTTTTTTGTGAATGAAAAGACTGCAGGATCGAACAAATGACTTGCCACACCGGTCGCACATGAATGATCGTTCACCACTATGCTTACGTTTGTGACTAGTAAGCTCAGATGAGCTCCTAAACCGCATGTCACACCTGGTACATGCATACGGCCGTTCATTTGTGTGAATACGTATGTGTCTCTTGAGGCTACAGGCATGACTACACGATTTGTTACAAATGTCACATATATACCGTTTCTTGACAGCGTGAAGGCGCTTTTTGTGTTCAGTAAGATTGCCAAGCTCAGTAAAGGACATGCCACATTTGTCACACAAGTGACGCTGTTCACTAACATCAAGACATTTGTGTTTGTGGAGATCCAGGGTCTTCATAAATGTCCTTCTGCAAACATTACACACATGTCCTCCATGCAGTCGTAGATGCTTGTTGAGAGAGCTAGACTGAGTAAAAGACTTGCCACAGTTTCCACATACATATGGACGTTCACCAGTATGGATACGTATGTGTTTCGTACGTGTATACGAGTCTTTGAACACTTTGTCACACATGTAACATGGGTATGGCCGTTCATTTGTGTGGATACGCCTGTGTCGCTTTAAATTGCAGGAGTGACTAAAGCATCTGTTACATAGATCACACATGTACCGTTTCTCAAGAGTGCGAATACATTTGTGTCTATCAAAACACCTAGAAGTGATGTATGACTTGCGACAAACACGACATTCATACTTCTTGACTGAATCTTGTTGTCCATGTGCATGGAGACTGCCAGACTTGGAGATGAAAGGTTGTTCATCGGTATGAACACATTTGTGTTTGGCAAGATCATCTGACATGGCAAACGTCTCGTCACATACGTGACATATATATGGCCGTTCATCTGTGTGAAGACATCTATGTCTTATTAAATCTGCAGACTCACTAAAGGATTTCTTACAGATGTCACAAGCGTATGGTTCGCTGGTGGTACAAATACACTTGTGCATGGCAAGATCACTGTAGTCACTAAATGTCCTTTTACAATTGTCACATTTGTGAGTGTTTTCATCGGAGTGAATATGTTCAGCTTTGAAAACACTGCTCAACTGAGAAGAGGGTTTGTCAGACGTCAAAGCTGTCTCATGACTGAAAATACACTGGTGTCTGGCCAGGTCATAGGAGTCACCAAATGCCATGTTACACTTTTCACAAATGTATGCATCTTCATCTGTATGAAGACGTCTATGTCTCATGACATCACTCAACCGACTAAACGATTTGGCACACATGTCACATTTATACAAGCTGTCAGCAGTCGAAACACACTGATGTCCATCAAGATTGCTTAATCCACAATGTAATGCATGACAAATGTTACACTTATATGGCGTTTCACGTATGTGAATTAGCTTATGACTGATCAGAGTGCTAGACCGAGTAAAGGACATGCCACACCAGTCACAAGTGTAAGGTTGTTCACTGGTATGAATAACTTTGTGTTCCGAAAGCTCAGATGATTCCCTAACTGCCTGGGCAGACATGTCAGATGTGTAAGAGTTAACATCACTATGAATACGTTTGTGACTGATAAGATCATCGGACTGACGAAATGACTCACCACACGTTTCACACATGTATACTTTCTCAAGAACGGGAATACAATTGTGTCTGGCAAGAGAGACGATTGTGCGATATGAATTGTTGCAAAGATTACATTTGTACGCTTTTTCACCCGTGTGAATGCGTCTGTGAAGCGTACGAGTATAGGACTGAGTAAAGGACTTGCCACAGATGTCACAAGCATAAGGTCGTTCACCACTATGAACACGCTTGTGTCTAGCGAGATCACAGTAGCTATTAAATGTTCTGCTGCAAACGTCACATGCGTGAACATTACTCAATTTCTTGGATTTGTTGCTAACATGAAATGGTCGCATGGACACATCTGTTTTATCTGGTTTTTCAAAGCCATTTGTCTGATAACTGCTGAAGTTGTCAAGTACGTGGTCATCCCTGTCAGAGTTTTGCATAGCCTGAGCAAGGTCTACCTGCTGATCTCTTAATGCATCACCTGCATCTCTGGAACTTTTAAGGTCTACATCATTCAGTGATCTCGACACAACCATCATAGCATCTGCACCTCCATTCATGCTAACACTTTCATCCACAGTCATAGTGGTATCCAATGCATTTGATGAGTCGCACATATACTGTTCGTCAAGAACAGGATTGCAGTTGTGCGTGGTATAAGCTCTGTTGGTGCGATATGCAGTGTTGCAAACATTACATGCATACGGTTTTTCGCCCGTATGAATGCGTCTGTGAATCTTAACATAACAGGACTGACTAAAGGACTTGTTACATATGCCACAAGCATAAGGTCGCTCACCACTATGAACACGCTTGTGTCTGGTGAGATCACAGTACCTCCTAAATGTCTTGCTACAAACATCACATGTGCGAACCTTACTGAGTTTCGTGGATTTATCACTAACATGAAATGGCCGCACTGACACATCAGCCTCGGGTATATTTTTGAAGCCTGTCTGAAAACTGCTGGAGCTGTCAAGTACCTGGTCATCTCTGTCAGAGTCATGTTGACCAAGGTCTGCCACTACCTGCTGCTCTCTTAATGCATCACCTGCCTCCACAGAAATTTCAAAATCTACATCGTTCAGTGATCTTGATGCAATGATCAAAGTATCTGTATCTCCGTTTATGGTAACACTTTCATCAACGTTCATAGCAGTATGCAATGCATTTGATGAAGAGTCTATCCAGTCATATTGCTGTCCACAGTTGTCACTGACAGAAGTCACCTCACTGGCTGAAGTCAGGTACCAAGTAACAGGAAAATATGTATTCGGTGACTGATCATTTGGTTGTTCTGTCTGTTCACTGTTTGTCTGTTACACACAATGCAAAACAGAAAATCCATTACTACATCGTTGGCCATAATTAGCATACCCCCGAGCTTTCACTGGCATACCTCTGACAATACGAGATATTTCAACACCAAAATTTCCACAATTTCACTTCAGGTAATGTTATGCAAAATTAATGCACAACTGCCCACCAGTGCAGGCCTACTCCATTTACTTTGCAATAACAGCATCAACGAGAAACCTGTTTACATTGGTTTTTATCTCACCACATTGGTTTTCATGGATGAGAACAAATCTACTGTCAAAGACACTGACCACCTTACTTTACCCACAGCCTGGACCATCAAACAGACCAAACCAAAAGGTGGTGGACTACCATTTTTGTTTGGCCATACAGGAAATGTTCTATATCAAAATTCAATTAAGGATGTTGATCAGCTGCATGAATGCATCATTCATGGTAGCACATGACGAACTGGACCACAGCATCATCTATACTACATGTAGTGGTAAACACTTGTCTTAATGTATGTGTCAAGGCGGCCAGTTTGAACACAGTCTGTACAAGTTATATCTGATTAACGTTGCAAGACTATCATTTTAACAGCTGCTTTTAATTCATTTTGATTACCGGTAAATACGGTACAAAGCACGCTGGCTTGATGTGCACTGGGCTTTACTTGCTAGTGTGACTCTATGTTAAAGGTACTGCGAGAAATCTATTGCAAAAGTTACACAGGAGTAAGTTAGTAACTTCAGGGATCCCACAATTATGGACTACTGCTATATCACACACAGTAACTACTACACTACATCCGTTTAACAGCCTTTTTTCTAGGACAACCTGGGTAGGATGGCACCAGAAAGATAAACCATTCTGGATTTTACTGGAGCAAGAGATGATGGGGTGGCAGTGGCATCAGCTGGACCATATGCAAATCATTTACACCTCGCTGCAGACAGATAACCATGCCAGTACCTCACCACTCAGTTTTTACAGGCCAAATACCCTTCCTGCCATCCAACCAACAGTGTCAAAGCACTGAAGGAGTTATATCACACAGTAAATCTAAGGTAAATGGAAACTTAAATGGAGTACAATGGCAGTGAAAGCTAAGGAGTCGGTGTGGAAGTATGGTAGACATACAATCTGCGGTGGCTGAGATTAGGCAAGGAAAAAAAGATAGAAAGAAGAACAAACGACAGGATGAAAATATAATGGTCTGCCCTATTCCATACGGCGATCATAAATATTATGTACGGATGCGGAGTAAATTAACACTTATTACAGCAGTAAAGTACAACTACCCCAGGTACAGAAATGTCAACAGTTTCCAAAGATTTTCCTGCATATTTGCTCATGACAGCATAACAAGACAATGATGCATTACCGGTACATCAAAAAGGTAAACAGTTCCATAATGAAAAAAGTAAGGCAGTGGATAAATAACGGACATCAACGACGACAGACAAGAGAAAGCAGTGAATCGAGTATTCAAGGTGTTACTGTAATGCAACAGTTACGTAACGTTCTTCAAAGCACACCCATATAAAGACTCCCTATATGTACTGTTCAAACAGCACACACTGAACACACACCACAAAAGACGCAGGAGAAATGCATGGGGTTCATCCAGAAGAATCAATGCCTCCAAATTCTTCTGAGTTAAACCAATTTAACTACCATGCTGGAGAAATACCACAACCACATCCAAAGCCAAACATGGATAACAGAGTCGAAAGTCGAACTGCAGACAGTTTGGGATGATCCGTCACAAAGGCTAATCAACAGGTCTATTATGAGCTCCAGAAAGTGACTGACATCAGTTTATGATGCTGTGCTGCACCAAACCCCATACTCTGTCACATGGGTGTATATTTCATCACTATGGGGGCACGCTCCCATTAACAAGTGGTCAAACTAATTTGACAAAAAGACCGCATAACCGCCGCAAACGGACGGTTTAATCGTATTTGCCAGGTTGTGCCAATGTGCACCCAAAGCAACACATACTTCCGTGGGCCCATCAGAGACCACAAAGCAAATGGCATCTCGATCGGTTCAGCCATTTTTGCACAGCTCACGGCAGTGTTGACGGGCATGCCTGGGAATGTCCTTTCCTCTAAAAATTGCACCTTCACATGGGGCAGTCTGGACCCCCATCTAATACGTGGTTCACTGAGCCCACAACCTAAAACGGCAACTCGACTGGTTCAGCCGTTTTTGCACAGCTCACCGCAGAGTGTCCCTATTTTTTTACAATGAGCCGCCTTTTCTCCACTCAAAATTGTCCCTTCCCATGGGGGATATGCTACCCGATCTAATACATGATTCCGTGGGCCCACCGAGTCCAGAATCAACTTTCATATAAGACTGAAACATTTTAATGCTAAGGGACAGTTATGCTTAAAACCACACAATTTTGTCAACGGTGTAGATATCTTGATACAAGTGCTTAGCAGTAGCTGAGATAGGCGACCACTTGACCACAATAGACACAGGCCGAAAATTGGGAGGGTGTTGTGCCCCTTTCGGGGGAAGCTGGGTCCCCATCTAACACGTGACCTGGGCCGATGCCTACCTTCGTACCAAGTGGCATCTTGATCAATCCAGCCATTTGGCCACAGCAGACATGGACCGAAAATGGGAGGGGGCTGTGCCCCTTTGGGCAGGGGGAGCTGGGTTCCCATCTAACACAATATGGGGCTGAGGCCTACCTCCGTGCCAAGTTTCATCTGGATCCATCCAACCATTTGGCCACAATACACCAACATCACAGACAGACAGGACAGACACCGGACCAATAGCACACGGTGAACCGTTTTATAAACGGTCGCCAAAAACGTGGCATCTGAGTGTAATTTTGAATAAAATTTGATGGAACACGAATATCCATTACAGATCTATAAGCAAAAATAGCATAGTATTAATTTTTGTTGGTGTGCACTATGGATCAGATGGACAAGCTTAAATGTGTGCTCTACCTTTCAGCATTTTGCTGTGTATCACAATGAGCTTCAAACATAAACAGCCAACTGAGAAAGACGAGGCAAGAACGATTAACGTAACGAAAAAATGTGGTGAACCTTGCGTTTGTGAGATGCTAGATTTTTTCCCGTGACAAATGTACTGTCACAAATGTCACATTTGTACAATCTGTGGCCAGCATGAACTTGTAAGTGTTCTCTGAGAGCACCAGGTCGGGTATAAGTACTGCCACATATGGTACAACAGTACGGTCTGTGACCAGTGTGAATTCGCATGTGTATGCCAAGGCAGTCTCGCTGAGAAAAAGTGTGGTCACATATGTCACATTTGTATGGTTTTACTGGTGGAGCAGTCATGTGAATAATTCTTCTGTGACTAGAGAGTTGTATTGCCCATCTAAATGTCTTATGACATATTTCACACTCATAAGGTTCAGATGCCGCACGAAATCCAATACACTTGTGCACGGAAAGATATTTAGAGCTACAGTATGACTTGTTACAATTGTTACATTTGTAACGCATCTTTTGCGTGTGAACTTTTTTGTGAATGTAAAGAGTGGAGGATTGAACAAATGACTTGCCACACCGGTCGCACATGAACGATCGTTCACCGCTATGCTGATGTTTGTGATTGGCAAGGTCAGCCAAGCCCCTAAACCGCATGTCACAATCGGTACATGCGTACGGCCGTTCATTTGTATGAATACGTCGGTGTCTCTTGAGACTACAGGCATGACTACACGATTTGTTACAAATGTCACAGATGTATTGTTTCTTGTCAGGGTGAAGGTGTTTTTCGTGTTCACTCAGACTGCCAAGCTCAGTAAAGGACATGCCACATTTGGCACAGAAGTGAAGCTGTTCACTAACATCAAGACATTTGTGTCCGTGGAGTTCAACGGAGTTCATAAATCTAATTTTGCAAACATAACACATATGTCCACCGTGGCGTCGTTTATGAACGCTGAGACCACGAGAGTGAGTAAAAGACTTGCCACAGTTTCCACATACATATGGACGTTCACCAGTGTGGATACGTATGTGTTTCGTACGTGTATATGAGTCTTTGAACACTCTGTCACACGTGTGACATGGGTATGGCCGTTCATTTGTGTGGACACGCCTGTGTCGCTTTAAATTGCAGGAGTAACTAAAGTATTTGTTACATATATCACACATGTACCGTTTTTCAATGCGATAAAAACATTTGTGTCTCACAAAATACCTAGATGTTCTGTACGACTTGCAACAAACACTACATTCATACAACTTCTTGACTGAATCTTGTTGTCCATGTACACGGAGACTGCCAGACTTGTCAGAGATGAAAGGTTGTTCATCGGTATGAACATATTTGTGTTTGGCAAGATCATCTGAGATGGCAAACGTCTCGTCACATACGTGACATATATATGGCCGTTCATCTGTGTGAAGACATCTATGTCTTATTAAATCTGCAGACTTACTAAAGGATTTGTCACACATGTCACAAACATATGGTTTATTGGTTGTACAAATATCGGTACACTTGTGCATGGCAAGATCAATGTAGTCACTAAGTGTCCTTTTACAATTGTCACATTTGTAAATGTTTTCATCGGAGTGAATCTGTTCAGTTCTGAAAACACTGCTCAACTGAGAAGAGGGTTTGTCAGACGTCAAAGGTGTCTCATGACTGAAAATACACTGGTGTTTCGCCAGGTCATAGGAGTCGCCAAATGCCATGTTACACTTTTCACAAATGTATGCCTCTTCAGCTGTATGAAGACGTCTATGTCTCATGACATCACTCAACAGACTAAACGATTTGGCACACATGTCACATTTATACAAGCTGTCTGCAGTGGAAACACACTGATGTCCATTAAGACTGCTTAATCCACAGTGTAATGCATGACAAATGTTACACTTATATGGCGTTTCACGTGTATGAATTAGCTTATGACTGATCAGAGTGCTAGACCGAGTAAAGGACATGCCACACCAGTCACAAGTGTAAGTTTGTTCCCTGGTATGAATAACTTTGTGTTCCGAAAGCTCAGATGATTCCCTAACTGCCTGGGCTCCAGGCATGTCAGATGTGTAAGAGTTAACATCACTATGAATATGTTTGTGACTGATAAGATCATCGGACTGACGAAATGACTCACCACACGTTTCACACATGTATACTTTCTCAAGAACGGGAATACAATTGTGTCTGGCAAGAGAGACAATTGTGCGATATGAATTGTTGCAAAGATTACATCTGTACGTTTTTTTACCCGTGTGAATGCATCTGTGAATCTGAAGAGAATAAGACTGAGTAAAGGACTTGTCACACATTCCACAAGCATAAGGTCGTTCACTGCTATGAACACGCTTGTGTCTGGCAAGATCACCGTAGCTGTTAAATGTTCTGCTGCAAACATCACATGTGTGAAACTTATTTAATTTCTTGGATTTGTTGCTAACACGAAATGCTCGCACCGACACATCAGCTTTATCTGGTTTTTCAAAGCCATTTCTCTGAAAACTAATGGAATTGTCAAGTACGTGATCACCTCTGTCAGAGTTTTGCATATGTTGAGCAAGGTCTACCTGCTGATCTCTTAATGCATCACCTGCATCTCTGGAACTTTTAAGATCTACATCATTCAGTGATCTAGATGCAACAATCAAGGTATCTGCATCTCTGTTTATGGTAACACTTTCATCAATGTTCATAGCAGTATGCAATGCATTTGATGAATCATGCATGTACTGTTTGTCAAGAACAGGAATACAGTTGTGTGTGGTATAAGCTCTGTTGGTGCGATATGCAGTGTTGCAAACATTACATGTATACGGTTTTTCGCCCGTATGAATGCGTCTGTGAATCTTAACATAACCGGACTGACTAAAGGACTTGTCACACATTCCACAAGCATAAGGTCGCTCACCACTATGAACACGCTTGTGTCTGGTGAGATCACAGTAGCTCCTAAATGTCTTGCTACAAACATCACATGTGTGAACCTTACTGAGTTTCGTGGATGTATCACTAACATGAAATGGTCGCACTGACACATCAGCCTCGGGTATATTTTTGAAGCCTGTCTGAAAACTGCTGGAGCTGTCAAGTACCTGGTCATCTCTGTCAGAGTCATGTTCAGCAAGGTCTGCCGCTACCTGCTGCTCTCTTAATGCATCACCTGCCTCCACAGAAATTTTAAAATCTACATCATTCAGCGATCTTGATGCAGCGATCAAAGTATCTGCAGTATGCAGTGCATTTGATGAAGGGTCTATACAATCATATTGCTCTCCACAGTTGTCACTGACAGAAGTCACCTCACTGGCTGAAGTCAGGTACCAAGTAACAGGAACATATGCATTCGGTGACTGATCATTTGGCTGTTCTGTCTGTTCACTGTTTGTCTGTTACACACAATTCAAAACAGAAAATCCATTACTAAATGGTTGCCTTCAGTGCTTTTGCCTTCAGTGCTTTGACACTGTTGGTTGGGTGGCACGAAGGGCATCCACCCTGTAAAAAAATGAGTGGTGAGTGGTAAGGGACTGGCATGGTTATCTGCCTGCAGCGAGGTGCACAAGATTTGCATATGGTCCAGCTCATGCCACTGCCACCCCATCTTCTCTTGCTCCAGTAAAATCCAGAATGGTTTACCTTTCTGGTGTTGTCTTACCGAGGTTGTCCTGGAAAGAAAGGCCATTAAATGGATGTAGTAGTAGTAGTAGTAGTGTAGTACATGGATGGCCATAAGTATGGCCATAATCAGAATACCCCTGGCTTTCATCGGCATACCGCTGACAATATGAGATATTTCTACGCCAAAATTTCCACCTGACTGAGCAGGATTTAACGTCTCACTAAACACATTATAAGTGATATCGGGGACGGATTTCACTTCAGGTAATTTTATGCAAAATTAATCCAAAATTGGCCACCAGTGTAGGCCTACTCTGTTTATTTAGCAACTAGAAACCGTAAGCATCGCCGAGCCGCTGCAAAACTGGCAGCATGTGCAAAACCCCT
>Ga0056108_1000367_pt1 | contig 14201 bp, 7 predicted proteins | sample WorMetG1BERMUDA1_FD_83875 | JGI IMG/M metagenome (GOLD analysis project Ga0056108, IMG submission 83875) | Marine gutless worms symbiont microbial communities from Max Planck institute for Marine Microbiology, Germany - Inanidrilus... ... | reverse complement strand
TGTCGCTGACGAACCCGCGCGGCGCGCTGCATCACGTCACCCGTGCTGCAAACAACTGTGGACGCTCAATTAATTTTCGCTTGAAATGGCGTTTTGCTGAATCGATTGGCATTTTTGAAAATCTGAGGGAGGGGGACAATTTGCATTAATGTCGCGCCCACTACAAATCCTGGAAGACTCGTCCCGCTGCCCCCGTGATTTACACCCATGTCCACCTCTAGTGGGAGGCCAGGGACTAGATCCTCTCTCCCCGCGCTTCATCTCCCTCGTGATCCATCCTCGGCTACGTTACTCGACTCCTATCTATTGTCCACCCCCACTTTTAGACGCGGCGACGCGCCTGTACGCTTTAGGAGCCTCCTAAATCACTTGGACGAGGACACAATCTTAGGACCTCTTCACCTTCCTAGTGTGCATGAGAATTGCACGGAAAAATTCGTGCAACTGCAGCTAGATAAACAAGCAGTCATTCCACTACTACGACGACCAGTACGGGGACTAATTAATTAATTAGAACTAGAATAACATGCCAAACATTTCTAAGTTATTAGAATTGTGTGTCATTTTCGCTAATTAATTAGAATTAGTGTAACTTGATTAATCAAATTACAATACACATTTTGGAAAAAATATTCTAAGCTACAAATGCAGATGAATACTGTTTTTAGCCAATCAAAGAACAGTTAATGAGACATCTAAATTCAGCGGTTTTAAACGCAGTAAAGCTTTGAAATAACGTTTGTAATTTGTATGATTAGCATGAGCGCTCAAGATCATCTTGCAAACATGACTTCTTGATGCTGTGGCTGACTGGATATCTAATTTGAATTGCATGATCTTGCTAATCAATTACCCATCACTGGCCAATACTGCTGCTGCTGCTGCTACTACTACTACTAATACTCGTACTACTACTACTACTACAGCGCGCACATTTCCGTTTTTGATTATCCGGCCGTCTTTTTTATGAGTTACTCCAGATTTGGCTGTGTCTCCAAGGTGGTTGGTTGACCAGGATTGACGGTGCTTTCAATACGGCGTAGGTTATATGGCTCATTTAATAGATAATCCACCATACAAGATGACGTGTTTGATAGTCTATATACTTTTGACAGCTGGGTATTGAAGCATTCAGTGTTAAGTGTTGGACTGAGAACCTATGGGGGGTAATTTGGAGTGTTTTTTTAAATAGGCCAAATGCCCTTCCTTTCAACCAACAGTGATACTGACAACTGAGTGAGTGAGCAGTTGCGTAACATCCCTCTTGGCACATAATAGGTCATTTCGGGGATGGTTTTTTTCAGGAAAGACATACAAAATACCAAAAGACACAAAGTAAACACAAAAAACTAACGCCAGGTTTAGTCGCCTATACTACGACAACCAGGCTGGAAATGGAGAGGGCCTATTCCTGTTTCGGCACTTCATAAATTTGTCATTTACTCGCTTACTAACTTAAGACACTTGCCCACTTACTTACAGCGCCGGGACTCACACGAAGCAGTGACAATGTCAAATCACTGAATGGACCTCAGAGTAGTGAGTCCAACCAGGGAGAAAAACCTGCTCGATCTAAACATTTCTCGATCCAACGACTCCTGACAGAAGGTGTGGCATCCCTTACGCTAATATAGTCATGTATTCATGGTAGCAGCCTTCCACCCTCCGTGGGACAGTAACACGAGTATCAGCTTTCGGGCTGAGTAATAATAACAAATGGCGATGGTGGATGTGGATGGCAGCAGAAGCCATGTATCTGCGGATTCATGGCCCAAGTCGGTTAGCTTGGTCTGAGGGTTGACCACCCGGCGCTCAGTCTGCATTCATCAAATGAACCGGGTGAACTCTCGCAATGGCTACGGTCATGATGACAGCACCATAAACACTAGCGTTCTTCTTATTATTAATCACTGGTGGAAGAAATGCAGAGTGCACAAATTTCAAGTATGTTTATTAAGACAGTAAGACAGAAGATGTAAACTTGTTTTTTCTCGTGAGAGAAAAAAGCAAACGACAAGAATAGCATCAAACAGGTGTCAAAAGTGCAAAATTCCTGCACAATAAACATCACGAACACTTAATTATTAACGTTTTCACCAGAACACATCGGCTGTCCAGAAAAAACTCATGTCTATATATTATGTGACAAAGTAACAAAATCCCATGCAGTCAAACAATTTTGATCATTCAATAACATGTCGGTTGGTTAGGATTTAACACTGCTTTCAACACAAATTAGGTCACATTGTGCCTTTAGGGTTACAATTTGTCGTAAATTTGTACTTGTGCCTTTAAAATGACAGTTTATTTTGGAGTAAAATTATATGCTAAATACGGTAAGTTTTAAGCACAGTATTTGAAAATTAACAAGATTTATACGTTAACGTAGTTTTTAATTAACGTTTTATGTTTAAAGATTACAATTTGTCATATAAATTCATATTTTTAATGAAATCTAAAATATGTTTGATGGTTTGATAAAAGCTGTCATATTTTTTGCAAGTAAATGATTGAAGAGCTCATCAATAGTTAGTGCAAGAATAGCACTTATGATGAGGATAACTGTAAGAGGTACATTCCATCGGTATTGTTTCAGAAAAAGTAACTTGTGGACAAACCAACCCATGATAAAATTATAAATATAAAAACACCCTATAATGAAATTAACACGCTTACGTATCAGCATTAAAAATAATGCAAATACTTTGTGGTTATTGCACAGTATGTCTTTTTTATCGTGTAAAGAAAGTTATCCAAAGTATAAGCCTGTATCTTTTCTGCCAGTTGGTTTGTCTGCCAGATGTCCAGTAACCCTTGTTACAGTTATTAAACTCTGGAGGGTCTTGGTGATCAATAAGAGTGAGTTACACGTGTGTTCCCCTGCATTTGATTTGATCTTTGCGCTGATATGAGACAGGCATAGATATGAAAGGATTACCGGGTAGATCTAAATTACATTTTTGTTGTCACTTATCACTGATATATTTGCTGACCAAGGAATAAAAAGAACTGGATGAACAACTTCATGTGAAAAAAGCCTGTTATGCTGACAAATGACATGACTTGGTCCCAGTCCCAACAACACATTTGGTCACAAAATGTATATCGGTCAGTTTTTTTCTGGACACAGTATAGTAATGAGTAGTAATATCTTTCTGTAGAAAAAAAACAACCAATCATGACTATAAACTGTAATTTCAGCATGCAACCAGTTGCATGGGTCATTTAAATCTGTCAGTTTTTTGCAAGCAGACCCTGACGACATACACTGCAGTAACAATAATGAAGATACATGAACATGGTATCAAGTGTATAACCACATTTTCAGCAGTAAATGCAGTGTATGCAAGTCAGACAGGGCTGCCACTGTTTGTGGCACTGAAATTCACAGACTTCAGTCCAATAACTGTTTCAGGGACCTTCCAGAACACCACCCATGTAGTATAATGCGATTCTATCATTACTGCATTAACAAGCGGTGAACATTTCTCTGTATGATCACAAGTAGCAAGGAGATTCAAACAACAAGTAAGCAATGGCAAAACACATGCAGAAAATGCTACAGATGCTAGCAACATCACTAACAGTAGTGTTCTTAAATTACCGGTAATAATTGTGGCCGGTAACTCCCGAAAATTTAATTTAATCTATGCCGCTGGTAATTTACCAGTAAGTATGTAAATGACCAGTAACTTTCCCAGCACTCATACTGAATAGTAACTGTAAGATTTCAATATTAAGTCTAGCAGAAATTTCCTACAGGATCCAAATTAAATTCAAGAACTTCTCCAGGACTTTCACCAGTGCTTTCAAGACCTTGAAATTGCCAAGGACTTTCAATGATGAGTGGCAAACCTGCACTTACTGCAGTGAAACGATGGCCATTAGTTACTGGTAGCAGTGTCTCAGTAATGTATCGTTTTCAGTTCGAAATTAATGAAATATGACACCAAACTGTATGTGAAACTCACAATGACCACTTTCGGACACTAACAAATTCCTGGACTTTTCCACTGTAACCCTTTATGTGTGATCATAACAAGCTTGTGTTATCACATGGTGCTTTTGCAACAAGCCCCTGCATCCTTGGACTTAAAGGTGCTACACAAATACTGATTATTATTAATATTGTATTTAAAATTTCTCAGCATTTACAAAAGCATACCTGCTAACCAAATGATGACGAGACTGGTGCAGTCTACATAAGAATTAAAGCACATAATGTTCAGTATTTTCAAAGAAGTGAAGCACTTCTCTAACTTTTCATGACTTAGTAAAGTAAATCTCATGTCTTGTCCATTCCTGACTTCTCAAGAATTAACGTGTTACCGTAAGTAAACGGCAATAAATTCTCCCAAAGTCAAGAAAATGCTTGGACAATTGTACACCAGCAATACAGCAGCTCACCGTCACATCCTAATTCCATTAAATACGACTGCAACATTTTCAGCGACTACATGCTTACAGCAATAAATATGTTAGCCTACAGTATATAATGTCACACACGCCCATGGCCGAAATATGCTGTGGCAAACTGGCGACTGCAAACGAACAGCTGAAACTGGAAAAATCATCCAGCACGATGTGTTAGTACAGCGAGATCGCAAGCCCAGTGAAAGACACCACGGCAAATATATCAAATGAACTCCGCTTAACTATCATAGGCAGAATACAATACAGCATGAACGAACTCTGTTGAACATCAGCTGAAGGTGTTTTCACTGGTTAAGCCATACAAAACGCTATCACAGATGAAATAGGGTTACCACTCTTCAGACAGCAAAAAATCCGTGACTTTTCCAGACGAAATTAAAGACGACATATCGAACAAATGCACATTCATTAATACAAAATCTCCTCGTTACAAAGTTTCGGTCACATTTCAGCAACTGACTGAAGTCAACTCAAAATGCTGAACATCAGATATGTAAAAAGAATTCAAGTATGAACAAAGTACAGGTAAGTTATATGTTAAAAATCAGTTGTGACTGTATGTCTATGACATCAAATTTTTGTGACCAGGATACTGCAAAGTTGTCACAATGAAATATCCCTGACTACATAAATTCCCTAACCTTTCGCTGACTTTTTTCCTTTTCCCTGACCTTTGCAGAATTCCCTGATATTTCCAGGTTTCCAAACATTCCAGAAAAGTGGTAACCCTGACGAAGAGTACACATAAAGGTATACGATAAACCGCTGAAGAAAAATTCATTGCGATATGAACTGGCACCGCACAAAACACAGTACATGCAACTTAGACGTCAAATGTCCTGACTGTGACCACACTTTAACATCACGAATGCCATTCTCTCGTAGCACAGCAAACTCTAGGCACTAAAAGGCTTTAAACATTCATTACAGTACCAAAAAGCACCAACAGCACAATCTCATCCACCTAGGCTGACCACACCATTCACCTATATTTCACTCTATAAACATCTCCAGTAAATCAAAATCACTGTAAATGAATAATCATCCAAGTTGGCTGGTTGACTAGGATCTAATGGCAGCTTCAACAATCTTCTAAAGTGCACTTACTACTGCTAATAACTAGGATTACGTGTTACACATTTTTGGATGTTTAATCAATAGCTCAGCACGATCTCATTCTCAAAACTATGATCATGATCCATTCTGATACTGTATGCATCCAAATGAGCAATAAACGATGAATTATCTCTCCATGGAATAGCATGTTCCAAAATTTTGTGAAACAACTTTTTGATCAATTCTGATTACAGACAAATTGAGACAAACATATGATTTTTTTCGGAATCAGTAACTAGCATGATATGGATTATCTAATGTGTAATGTCCAGTGTCGAGGAAATCTCGAATCGGAGACTCCTACTGCAGGGTGGCCACAAAGTAGGCGAAAAAAATCCCCGAGTTCTCCAGAGCCATAATTATATTTTTCCTGAGGTTATCGCAACAAAACTATACGAAGCTAGAATGTGGGCCTATGCCCAACGTGATGGCCGCCCTCGGAATATAGGTGGCGCCCTCTGTTGCAAATGATGAGGAGCAAAAGTCCGTAATTCCATTCCTTGTACCACGCCACAAAGTTTGACTGTCAACCACTGCTCGAGTGCCGTGCAGTAACGCTACTAATATAGGAAACTTGGACGCAAAGTGAATTTTGCACCAGGCAAAATTCCGTTATGGGGCAAGACCAGAGCCCCCAAAAATGTATATGTAGTGTACCAGCCCGGGAGACAGCCAAACATGATGCAAAGTGTGGTTGACCTCCGTTGAGCAACATTGGTGCAGTAACAAAGCCAAGACCCAAAACCCATTGAAATTTGCTGGGGTGCCCCAAATTCACCAATCGATCTCAGCCGTTACAGGGCCGAAGTTCACCATATTGTGAGAACATGTGGAGATATTGCTGTTTAACAAGTTTTTCCGATTGTCGATACATGCCTTAATTGCGAAGATATGGCCCGACAAAGTTGTGTGATGGTGCGCAGACGGCGATTTTTTGCGTACTTTTTGCGTGGTGTATTTTCAGTGAGCCGCGTGCAGCACATTTCAGACATGCATTCTAAATTTGCACTAAGGCCACATCATGTGTGGAAGTATGGTAGACATTCAATCTCCAACTGCTGAGAATAGGTGAGAAAAAAAAGATAGATAGAAACCACAGCTGCAAAAGGTGGGCGGCCATAATAATGACCTTCATATATCAAGGGTCATTCCACATCAACTACTACTCATGTGACTAACAAGAGCCTGTCATCCCATATTGCTTTATCATGAGAAGCTCATCTCTAAAGCGTTCAGGTATGACACGTGTTAATGAGGGATGACACAGTTTTACCTGCCACCCACACGCTCATCCAGCAGTGGAATGAACCACACCTGCCTTTACTCTCCACAGACGGTCACCCATCCCAGTACTAACCGGGCCCGATGTAGAGTAACTTCACTGAAGCACCCTATAACGTTACCGATACGCCACACTGCCAAACAAGAATTGAGCAACTGCCGGGATAGCACAGTGAGAACAGAAAATTTTCTAGGTCCAACACGTCACCTCCGGGGGAGGTCTCCCTTTCCGTAGGCGGATCTGGATTCATCTAATACCAAGTAGTTGTCCTCTGTGGTAACGTGACACTAAAAGCCAACCTGATCCGCTTAGACATATACACCAAACTGTTACAGTCGGCAACTTCTCTTGTATTCACCTTCATCAACCGACACAAAACATTCCATCTCTAAACTGTCCATCGACAATAACTATCTGTGCCATAAATTACTAATCACAATAAATATAAATCGAAATTGGAATTGCACTAATTGAGCAATTTACCAGGAATTATAAACAGTTAATTAGTAGCGTATCACGAGATACGTAATGATATTATTAATAATTACTTGCATACAAATATCAACACAAAAGTTCGATCAAATCATCATTTAAACTACATCCATCGACTTCTACAAATATGGACTTATTGTTGCATACAAGGCTGAGATATGGCATATATGTGGAAATGTAATCCACACACAACTGCACAGGCCACATGAAACTTGTTCCAAGTGAGGAACGAATATGTATGGCAACATGCAATTCAACGCAAACTCCGAACAATAAAAGGCAAGTGAACTGATAAACAAACCGCATCACAAACACGGTCGGCAATGACATCCAAAATCCCTAAATACTTGACAAAAATTCCTAAAACGAACGTTGTTTTCCGGAACGGTTATCTTCAACTAATCCTGACCATATCCGCTGTCCTCTTCTGGGATGGAAACTGACTTGGTGCAGCTGTTCTTCTGACTGCTGGGTGGAGTCATCATCGCCGTGGTAACTGGAAGCTGAGTACTGCTAGTCGCTATGTTTGGCAGACCGATACGTAAGACAGACAGCTCGGAACTGTTGAGGTCCGACAACAGCGGACTACTGTGATGGTAACATGCTGCCATGTCCTTCAACGCAAACAGATGACTGTCAATATTCTGCATTGCAACATACCCTACGAGTCTACAAAAGGTAAGCATTCAGCCACAAAGGACGACCGCAAAAAATTAGTAGTTTTTATACCCTCCCTCCCTCTTGTCCACATTCGACTCAACCCTCCCTCCCCTCTGCGGATGTCTGCAACTATGTGACACTAAGCCTATCTAGACAGGCACTTCTAATTTTCCGAGCCTGGGTGCTGTTAGCGTTGCATAGGAGTGCTGTTACAAAATGTCAGAAATAAAAAAATTTAAATGACGGTTGTATCACTGTCTTATTCCACTATTTTGTCATTGATAGTCAGTTATGGATGCAAAATATACTCGCAGTGTAGTCATTACAGTAAACATACACCAGTTTAATGAATAACTACCACCACACCACACCACAACCATTTTATGGCCCTTTTTCCAGGACCAACTGGGCGAGCCGGTGCCAGGTGAGAACTTCGGGACTTTATGGTGCAAGGGAAGATTACAGAGGCAGACACACTGACCATCCGGCTGGACGCCACTCCATCCGGACTAAGCAGTGCCCACATCCACCATCCCCATTTTTTCTACAGGCCGGATGCCCTTCCTGCCGCCCAACCAACAGTATCAGAGCACTGAAGGCAACTAGCGCATTCGGATTAGAGAGAAGAGCAGAAGACGCTAGAGTTCTCCTCAACGGTGTTACCTGCACCGTCTCCATACCTCAATTTAATGAATAACTGTTGTTAACAAATAATTAAATCTATTTAGCAGGACTGTGCTCCTGGGTAATGGACTGTGGGACAGGTATTTTGGTTAAATCAAGGTTGGCAAGCACTGGGTACACATACTGACATGACACTTAGGTGCCTCTCCTACAGTCTGCAATAATAAGATGACAAGACTCAAATTGGAAATAAATCCCCAAATATCTAACGTAGAAACTTCTTTATACAACATATGATAACAGCAAAATGTAGTGACGAGCACGTCGTAAACAGCAAAAATTATAAAAACGTGACATTGCACACAGACATTTAGGCAACACGATACCACTTATTTATGATTTTGATGCGTTACTTGCTACATGTTGCCGATAACATATATGTATGTATAAACAGCACTAGTTGCTGTCAGCAAAGCCACAAAGGCAGTAAACTCTGCTCGAACAAAATCTTCCAGTTCCTAACGGGGGGATGGTGGCCAACACAGGATGAGTTATATAATGGCCATTCCTTGCTATCACTAGCAGACTTCTGAGAGAATTAAATTTTCACGCAGGCAAGCTGGAGCCAGGAAGTTGGCACAAAGAAAGCCACCTTGGAAACAGTGCTCAGCAGCATGCAGGAAAATACGGACGTCATCCCCCTCAAAAGTGCTCCTTCCTGCGATGGGATCTGGACCACCCAGACATAGTTCTTTGGGCCCACCTGAGTCCACATCCCAAACAGCATCTCAATTGGTTCAGCAGCTTTTGCAGTGATTAAGGTTGTTACGGACAGACAGACCACACTACTCCGTCTCCAGCAATAGGCCACATCTAGCTGGTGCTGCGATGCAGCCTAAAAAGCTGACAAAAAAAACAGTCAGTAATATAATAAGTTACACAACAACAATAACATACCAACAACTCCAGACTGACGACGTGCGTCTGAATATTGTGAGAGTTATCTACAGTGATCTGTGGGAATTTCTTCAGTTCTACTTGCTGCTGTCGATCCAGCACGTGTGCAAAAGGACGCATCCAGGCCACGCAGTCCATAATGTCACTTTCCCGCAAACCTAACAGTAACCACAGATGTATTAAAAACGTTTGAAATAAACAAGCACCCAGCAATTGCTGCAAAAGCAGTGTGGTATAAAAAAGTAAACATGCCATCACCACAGTTGCCACAACCATTGGTTGTATTCACCTAACCAACATGAATTTCTGAGCACAGGTTACCAACACCCAACCTTCGGGGAGGTCTCTCTTTCTGTGGACAAGTCTCGACCCAGTCTAATATAAAATAGCAGTCCTCTATGGTAACCTTGACAGCAAAAACCAGCTGTTTGGCCACAGTATACATCGTCACACATAGATGCACACATAACCCAAAGGCAATACAAACCATTAGCGCAGCCGGCTAAAAAAATTTACAACGTGACGAAAAAATTTTTTTTAAACATTTGTAATAATGTTACATTTTCAACTCACAAGCCTAACATATAACATGCCTAAGTACAAGTTAACTCGAATTAGCTTGTAACTGAATCATTAACAGGCCAATATGGCTATTCAAATTAACCAACTGATTTGTTGCTATTTGTTGACTTTTAAATATCTGCATGCTGTTGCCGTATTGTAAAAAATATTTTTCAAATGCTGGCAAAATAAAAACACGGCATAAAACAGCAACAAGCATCAATTCCAACAGTATGCAGCAAAATGTTTATACAATCTTATGTAACCAGCCACTCAGGCCAAGTCGGGCTCCTACCCTCAGTGGGATGGGATAGGAGTACGGGCCAAAGAGAAGAGGCAGCACTCCGCAGACAGGAAAGTAACTGTAGGTCTGCACTAGCAATGCATCACAGAATCTGTGGTACGTCCATCTACGGGCGCAATGGCCCAAAGAAGACAGACGAGCAACCCACCTACGTTCCTCTAAGGAGTATGGCATCCTCTCTGTCTCCAACAAATGTCATCAAAGAAATGAAGATCAAGTTGTTCCACTGAACCACTGAATGTCGTCAAGTACTACTACTGTTTAACAGCCACTTTTCCAGGTGCACCTAGGTCAGCCGTTCCCCCTCCGGTCCTTCCCCTCCACCTGTTCCGAAAAGGACCTCTTAGGATTAGCGAAATGGGTTTTTTATGGGATGGATGTCTTTCCTGCCACCAACCATTATGCATGGCCAACCTTTTCTTAATCCACAACTGTACTCCTCGTGGAAGGGGCAATGCTCCATTTATGATGGCTCTGACCAGTAGCAGATTCTGAACGACATCAATTGGTAATTAATTACTTAAGTTGTACCAATGCCGCAAAAAACGCCTTAACATCATGCATTAAAATGAACAGTTCTCCCTCAATTCCTCTGCTTGTGCTCATCTCTTATATAGCCGTATTTGTGCTGAAAAGGGGCATTAAACTCCAATCAATCAATCAACCAACCAACCAACCAACCAACCAACTAACCACCTTCTGCTTGTTCTGGAAGACAACCATTGGAGCACAGGATTTCTACAGGCTGGACGACTTGCCTGCCTCCCGATCAACAGCATCAAAGCACTGAAGACAACTTAAAGCACTGACCGACACCATCAGGGAAAATACCATCTGGTCTCATCCTTCCTTGATCTGCCGCCAGATTCCAGAAGAAAAGCATGTTCTTCCATTTATGCCAGTTCAACAATGCTAACATATACATATTAAAATACACAATAGACAGCAATGACAAAGGAGCGCACCGGTGACGGCAAGTGCTGTTTCCGGAGACATATGGTAGTAGAGACAGGACGCCGCAAGAACACTGTATGGGAACTGCAGCCAGCCGCTGTGTAGCACGCTCAGGTCCAGCAACTATCAAATCAGTCACACGCTCAGTCACGTACAGCATCATTAATCATTAATGGCCACGTTACACAATGAAATGGGTTATCTCGCTTCCTCTCTCTAACTTTCTGAAACGGAACCTCTGCGAATAAGCGGCAGTTTTTTATGTGGCAGATGATCTCCGACACCCAAGCAACTGTGTCAAAACACTGAAGAAACTGCAAAGTACTGACCCAAACCAGTGGCCTTGCCCCATCCTTTCTTCATCCACCACTGCACTCCAGGTGGAATGAATGGATGGATCACCAGACTTGGAGTATTTAGAGTCCAGCTTCACTTAACCACCAGACAGTTTACATGACCGCCTACACTCTCCCCGGCAGTGACCGTCTGTTTGCTAAAGGCAGGAGATTGCTAGTGACACGAATGACACAACCACATGCTATTGGTCGGACATTTGTCAAATGCAAACAGAGGGCCGTGTTTTTAAGGAATCAGCTGAGCTGCGGCTGAGCAGCGGTTTCAGCTTAGTGTGTTTTTAGTGCAACCGCTGCCGTATTTTCATCAGCTGCTGCGCAGCCTCGGCAGCGCCGCCGTCAGTAGGCGCTGCCACCGCTGGTGTCCAGTGCAGTTACGTAATCACAACATGATGACGGTTGTTCTTACGACGCAGCTATCAGCGAGACAGCTGCCGCGATTATATAGCTATACTAGCCGTGGTCATGACCTAAGTTAGTATGTTATACCCAGCACGTGCATGGCGTTGGGACTGGAAAACTCGTCTGTCATAAACTAAAGTCCATACTAACGGAGTCCGTTCTAACCATATTATCACACACTGAAATTAATAGATACTCAGCCGGGGTCGGAAAAAATTGGTCGGTCTTAACCAAGTATCCACTATAACGAAGTTTTACTATATAATAACAACTATTATTAAACTGCATGTCATACATCATGAAGAATAGCAAAGTGAACATTTAACTAAAGACAACACGAGTCTCATTCAGTAGCAAAGCAGCACATTGCAATGATCTGCATTTTAAAAATATAATTTGCTATGCTAAAGTGCATTAATTCTGCATGGTTTTCTACAGACCCAATGCCCTTAATGTCACCCAATCAACGGCAACAATGGGATGATGAAATATTTCACGAGAAAGCTCTCAACTGTAAATACAACTTTACTGGTCACTGTTACTGGTCATTTTTTTACTTTAATCATTTCTGCAGTTTGGGCAGGAGACTGAAAGGTAGTAGTTTCAGCTGCTTGTCATTCCACTATCACGGACTGACTTCGGTTAGCTTGCAATACATCGTGTTATGCAAATGTTTCATTCAGTTTTTTTTCATTCATCATCATCTGGTTGCAGCATTGTGGCACTGTACACAACGCATAGGACTGGCAATCTAGAGGTCGCCTGCTTCATCCCCAGCCATTTCCGCTGTTATACAGCAAACACGGGCAAGCAGTTAGAACACATGTTCCTCTGTTCCCCACGCAATATAAACTGGTGGGGCAAATGGTGGTAGGAAGGTAATCTGGGCAAACGTTTGTTGGAAGATAATCTGGGCCTGGCAGAAAGTAATGGCTGCCAACTGCTGACTGCCTAGTAAATTGGAGACCTGCACTGGTCGACATGACCTCTGTGAGGAATACCAGAACTCACCCACGAACACATTACTTCCACGCTACCTCCATGACTTCTCTGAGGATCTCTTCACTGATTGTATGAGTTATTAAGCCCATTTTTCCAATCAGATTACTTTAACTTAACTTAGTTTGTCCAGAACCTAAAATCTGCCAAGGAAAGTACAGCGACAGTGCTAAGGTATGGACACGGTGCAGGTAACACTGTTGAGGAGAACTCTAGCGTCTTGTCCCTAATCCGAATGTGCTACTTGCCTTCAGTGCTTTGACATTGTTGGTTGGGCGGCAGAAAGGGCATCCAGCCTGCAAAAAATGGGGGGATGGTGGAGGTGGGCACTGGTTAGCCCAGACGGAGCGGTGCCCAGCTGGATGGTCAGTGTGTGTCTCTGTTAATCTTCCCTTGCACCATAAAGTCCAGAAGTTCTCTTCTGGCACCGGCTCACCTGGGTGGTCCCGGAAAAAGGGCCGTAAAACAGTTGTGGTTGTGTGTGGTGTGGAAAGTACATGAAAACTGGAAACTAACTCGAACAATCTGTAGATAAGCTTGTTGGGAGTACTGCGGAACATGCAGAAAGCAATTCGAACAGCCACAGGTGGTGGACCGCTTCTCAACACTCGTCAAACTACCGGAGGAACTCTCGGCCACATTTTCCACGTCATCTTCTTCGTCGGCATTTCCGCTGTCCAGCCGCAGCACACAACTGTCGGATCCCGCGACCGAATCTTTCTGATGACTTTCGACCGAAGGTACGTGACGATGCCGACATGCAGCCTGATAAAATATCGTCAGCCACGTGAGCGGAGTCATTGGAGACAAATCCCACTCCAGCACCTACAAGCACACAAGCACACGTGTGCTCTGAGACGTAGCAAGTTAAAGATGTCAAACTTCCAACAACTAGTGCGGCACGATTCAATGAAAAATATGGCTTCGATCCGACTTACATCTGTGAACTGATTTATCAATTCAACTGAAGAACAAGAGGTGTCAGGTAAATTTCCTTCAAGAAGATAATGACAAAAAACATGCAAAAAATAACACCATAATGAGTACAAAACATTTTTCTATT
>Ga0056108_1000366_pt1 | contig 14203 bp, 11 predicted proteins | sample WorMetG1BERMUDA1_FD_83875 | JGI IMG/M metagenome (GOLD analysis project Ga0056108, IMG submission 83875) | Marine gutless worms symbiont microbial communities from Max Planck institute for Marine Microbiology, Germany - Inanidrilus... ... | reverse complement strand
TTGGTTTTGTGGTTTCACCGACGCTGGAAACATGATTCACTGGCTTTGACGGCGGTCAAGCGAGGTGATGCCCATGTCCAGGCCACGAGAGCGGCGAGAGACCGCAGAACAGGATCTGTTCCGGTCCAGGCTCGATCAAATCCTCAACATGAAGCATGAACTGGTGCGGTTGGCGCAAGCGATCGACTGGCCGGTTCTGGAACAGCGGTCCGGCGAGGTCTATTCGGACGGTCCCGGCAAACCGCCGCTGGCAACCCGGTTGATGGCGGGCCTGGCGATCCTCAAATACACCTTCGACCTTTCGGACGAGGCGTTGTGTGCCCGATGGGTGGAGAACCCGTATCACCAGTATCTTTGCGGCGAGGCGTTCTTCCGCCACGAGCTGCCGTTAGATCGCTCGTCGATGACGCGCTGGCGCCAGCGCATGGGCGAGGAACGGATCAAGGCGCTTCTGCAGGAGAGCCTCGTGATTGCGGTCAAGACCGGGGCGATGAAGCCGCAGGATACAAGGCGGGTGATCGTCGACACGGCGGTGCAGCCGAAGGACGTGATGTTCCCGACGGATGCCAAGCTGATCCACAGAGCGCGCGAACGGCTTGTACGGCTGTCGAAGCTGGTCGGCCTTGACCTGCGTCAGAGCTATGTGCGGGTTGGTAAGACGGCGCTGATCCGGCATCAGCGCTATGCCCACGCCAAGCAATTCAAGCGGGCCGGCAAGGCCCTGAACAAGCTGGACACCAGCAAAAACCCATTGTGTTTTGATGTTTGTGTTTTGATGTTTGTGTTTCGAGAGCGGTTTGCCGGACGGTATTCTTTGTTTTTCGGCGGCTGCGGGGCGATTTGAGACCATTTCCGACCTTTTTGCCCGGTTTCGGGCGCACCTATCCTGTTGCACATCGTCGTTCATGGAAGATCAAGCGGTCGAAATTGTAAGCCAGATTGGCCAACATCAGTTTGGCCTGGGCGCGGGCCAGCCCGATCGTGCGGATGAACAGGCCGTAGCGGTTCTTCTGGTGGGCAAAGACGTGCTCGACGGCGGCGCGCACTGAGGACTTTTTCGCATTGGCTCTGGCGCTTCTTTCCGGCATCGGCTTGCCCGCCGGCTTGCGGCGATGAATGCGGCTCGTCATCATGTTGCGGGCCAGCCACTTCTCGTTGCTGCGTGAGCGATAGGCACTGTCGGCCCAGACGTCGCCAGCCGTGTTCTGCCGGTCGATGAGATGTCTGAGTTGCAGGCCTTCGGCCGCGGCCGCCGATGTCACCGTCGCTTGCCGGATGAAGCCGAACCGCCGATCAATGCAGATGTGGGACTTGTAGCCGAACACCGGCAGGGCGATCTGTGGAAGTGGCGTGCCGTCGGGCCGATAACGGACCTTGGAACCGATCTTGAGCGTCCAGCGTGCATCCGTCTCTTTCTGTGCCGCCTTGGCTGGATGGTCCGGCCAGATCTCGTCGGACGTCTTGCCATCCTTGATTGCCGCCTTCTCATCTTCCGTATTGCGCTGCTTGGGTGCCGGAACCAGTGTGGCGTCGACGATCTGACCCGACATCGGGATGTAACCCTTCTTGTGAAGTTGCCAGTCAAACGCCTTCATCACCCGCTTAAGTGTGCCCGTTTCGCTCATCCGGTTGCGGAAGTGCCGGATCGTGTTCTCATCGGGCATGGCACCGCCCAGTTCGAAGCCGAAAAACCGCATCCAGGACAGACGGTCCCGGATCATGAACTCCATCTTGGCATCGGAGAGATTGTGCTGTGTCTGCACGATCAGAACCTTGAACATCGACACCGGATCAAACGGTGGACGACCACCCTTCGAGCCGTCGCCATAGCCGAGCCCTTCGACCAGCCAGGTTCGGAAATACTCAAAATCAACGGTCGCATCGAGCGCCTCAAGCGTATCGCCATCCTCGCGCATCCGCTCAAGGTGATCAGACAACGAAAACAGGCTTTCAGGATTCATCGCAGCACCTCCGTGTGCACAATGAATCACAATCAAACTGAATTGGCGAGGTTCTTGCGGGTGTCCAGCTTAAAACCTATCTGGGCCGCACCAGGCGCGACATTGCCCGCCAGATCAAGGGTGATGAGGAACTGAAAACGATCTTCAAGTGGCCGCTCTATCAGGCCTCAGCCGTCCTTGAGCAGAAGCAGCGCCAGCGTGGTCGCAAGATCTACAGCCTGCGTGCGCCGGAGGTCGAGTGCATCGGCAAGGGCAAGTCCCATGCGCCTTATGAGTTCGGCGTGAAGGTGTCGGTGGCGACCACGATGAAGCGCTCAAAGGGCGGCCAGTTTGCCCTGCATGCCATGGCGCTGCCCGGTAATGCCTATGACGGCCATACCCTGGCAACGGTGATCCCGGATATGGAAGAGCCCCTCGGCAACGAGATCAAGCACATTCTGGCCGATGCCGGATACCGCGGCCACAACGCTCCGCAGAGCCACAAGTTCAGGGTCTTCACCGCCGGCCAGAAGCGTCGTGTCACGCTGGCAATCAAGCGCCAGATGCGAAGGCGCTCGGCCATCGAGCCGGTCATCGGCCACATCAAGGCCGAACACCGAATGAACCGCAACTACCTTGCCCACTGTTAGTGAGATGCCGTCAACGCCATCCTGACCGCAGCCGGTTACAACTTCACGCGCCTGCTCAACTGGTTCAGGCAGCTTTTGTCGTGCCTGTTTGCTTGCCTGCTCAACGACAGACTGTAATCTGTACCAATCTGAAATCGCAATACGTCACGGCCGACAAAAGAGCCTTCCGGCAATTTGACGATTTGGTCGATTCGTCCAAAAAGCATCAATTGCTGCCAGTGAGCGGTACCACGACAACCTTACCATCAACCTCTAGACGCGCCTCGCCCGCCGGCGGTTTCCCAGGCCTTTCCGGTCCCCTGTGAAACAGCAATCCAAGGAACAGCGTAAACGAGAAGCCAATCGCCAATGTGCGCAAAGGGTAGTCGGCAACCGAGTGCACAAGAACAAAAATCACAGCCAGCGCGGTAGCACGGTGGAGCGGCGACGACAGCGTTTCCAAAGTTCTCCAGAATAGGATCACGAAAAACGCAAAAAGGGCGGCCGCGGCAAACACCCCGCCTTCAAACAGCAATTCCAGGTAGTCGTTGTGGGCATGATTAACATACCTGTGGAATATCATGCTGCTTTTTTCGTAGCTTGGATAGCCGGTCACGAAGTTTCCGTAACCGATCCCGAAAGGAAAATTATCTCGTATTCCCTCCCATGTGGTGCGTGCGAACTCCCAGCGACCGAACCCAAGATGAAACTGTTCCGAACGGATTCTCGTCCAGACGGCAACACCGTAAACGCCAGCCAACGCCGCGCCGCTTATGACCAGCAGTATCCCGATATGATGCCGTTGAAGCAGTGTAACGACGCTCAACGCGGCGATCGCAAAACCTATGAGAACACCGGCCAAAGAACCGGCAGCGAGCAAGATCAAAAGCGCGCACATAACATAAGCAATCAAGAGCAATGGCCGGTTGATCTTGAGGAAATAGGCGAACGCGATGGGTATCGAGATGAAGATCAGGCTTGAGAAATGGTTTGTATTGACAAAGAAGCCGGCATTGAGATCGTAGGGGAATAGGCCCCTCACCGATGCCTGGCCCGAAAACGAGTATTGGATCGACCCTGCTGCCAGGTTGATGACGACGCCGACGAGAAAGAACGGAATGAGCGAGAAAACCTGGTCGACACGCAGCTTCGTCACAGCAGCAAAAAAGAAGCTGAGTGTCAGGAAATAGACGGCAACCTCCATTGTGCGGCTGACGTCAAGCGACAAGGTCCGGCCCTCGAAATCCGTCAATACGTCGGGCGGCACATCCGGCAAAATGCCCTGTGTGGAACGGGTCAGTTCTGAAGAGATTGGCAGTAGCTGCAGAACGAACCCGCCTGTCACACAGACCAGGAACCAAAAGGCTCTGCGATCAATTGGCCGATCCATATTGCGCATAATCACAATGGATGATGCGAGAACCGCGACAAGTTGCGTGACTGTATCGGTAATGAGCCCGGCCCTTGTGCCGCCCCCAAGAACAAGTGCCATCAGCAGCGGAACAGCGAGCAGGTACTTGTCGGTGTCGGATCGCGGCGTTAAGGTCATAGAGAAAGGCTCGTCAGCGAGACGTCATAAACGGTCAATTCGCCAGAATATCGATAGCGAAAGCTTTCAGCTACGAGATCCGTCTCTATCGTCAGATTCAGGATGCCGCCGCATTCGCCCTCAACGACTGCAAACTCGGTCTCAAGCGTTTTTAGCTGATATTGCCCCGCCGGAATATCCAATGTCGCGAGTGCTTTTCTTACCGGATTCAGGCAAGTAATTTGCCAATAAAGTCCCTTCGGCGCCTTTAGGCGGGTGGCGCCAAGATCGACCGAAAAACGATATCGACCGGTCGGGACGTTTACGAGTTGATTTGTGCCAACTCGCTTCACGGGCTTGTCCATAAACCGTATCGAGAGGGCGAATTCCTGCCCGTCAGTGTTGTTAAGCGTCTTGCGCGAAACATGGGATCCGGCTTCGCGCTTCAATGCCCAGTTGAATGGTCTGTCGTTCAACGCCAACGCGAACGATCCGTTGAACACATAGCGGTTGTACAGTCTATCTTCTTCGGTTTGTGTCAGGAGAAACAAACGATATGCGAGATCATACCTTTTTGCGTTGAGCAGTCCGGTTATGGCGTTCGCTATTTCCGGATAGTCTCGGTCCGACACGACAGCATGGAGGTCAAGCTGAAAACGATACGCCAGATCAACCGTACTGACGTCTTGATTGAGATGTTGAAGAAACCATTGACGCCATGGCGGTGTCGTTTTTAGCAGCGATAGCGCTTCATCGTATCCATCGGCTTGCCGCAGCAGGATGGGAATAATGGGTGCAAACGCGCGCGATTCGTGCGGCCATCGCCGCATCAAAATGTCGAATTTGCGCATAGCCCGCGCGTAGTCGCCCTCCTCCATTGACCTCACCATCGTCCGCTGCAGAGCGAGGCCTTCGGTTTCGGACAGCGTCAATGCGACATCAAACAGCGCATCTGCGGTCGTATCGTCACCTTGTTTATGGTGTATCTCGCCGAGCTGCGCGAAAGCGGACGCCTGAATTGGTGCGTACTGAATGGTTTTCCTGGCAAAATCGGTGAGTTCTTGGGTCTGGTCGGCTTGTCCGTCAGACAGTTCCCGGTCCAACAGAAGCATGCGCGCGCTGACATTGAACGGATTGATGCGGGTCGCCAACGCAGGATCAGTTGCCTGGAAATAGTGGCTAAATCCCGTCAAGGCGACCGCGCAGAATGTGACCAGCGCGACGCATCCGAACGAGAATTGTTTCAACGATGTTTTTGGAGACAACTTGTTTCCTGTCACGAGTGCCATCCGTCAACTCAATCTGATTGTCGCCGTATACACTCTGTTCCGCCATATAACGATAGTTATAGTTATTGTATTCGAAAGTCTTCGGAACAAATTTGGAAAAAGCCGCACCAAAAACCTGCCCGCCGACCATTCGCAAGCGCTTCAAGGCCGTAACGGCGGTATTGCGAGGGATCTGATTTGCTGACACAACAAACAACACACCCTCGACCAGCCGGGTCAAAATCGGCGCGTCGGACAGCCCCATCACCGGCGGGCCGTCGATGATCACGACGTCGTATCGGGCAATGCAGGCCTGGTAGAGCATTGTCATTTTGGCGGAGGATAGAAGATCGGCCGGGTTTGGCGGAATTGTGCCGGCGGTCAAAAGCGTCAGGTTGGAAAAGCGCGTGCGGCGAAACAATCGTTTCCAATCCTCTCGCCGCGCGGTGTTCGTCAGCAAATTGGATAGTCCGATCAGATTGTCGGTGCCAAAGAAATAGTGCATGCTCGGTTTTCGCAGATCCGCGTCGATCAACAGGACTTGCATGCCGATGGCTCCGAAATCCCGAGCCAGTTTGAATGCCGTGGTGGACTTTCCTTCAGCCGGCCCGGAACTGGTGACCAAAATGGAACGCGGGCATCCATCGACGCCGGTAAACTGGAGGGATGTGCGCAACGAGCGGTAGGCTTCCGACAATGCGGATTTCGGATCCGAAAGTTGATCGGCGATTTCGTTTTCGCTCGCTTTCGGCACGACACCCAGAACCGGAACCTTCAGCGACGTTTCGAGCTGATCCGGACTGGAGAAGGTGTTGTGCAGCAATTCAAGCAGGTAGATGATCGCCGCAACTGCGATTATTAAGAACAACAGGGACTGTGTCATATTCGACGAGAGTCTGGGCGCAAACGGACCACCAGGCGGGGCTGCAGCATCGATGATGACGGCATTTCTCTGCTTCAATTCCGAACCGACACCGATTTGGTTTAGCTTTCCAATCAGGCTGTCATAGTGGGACCGGTTCGAGTCCACCTCCCGCTTCAGGATTGTGTACTCAATGTTTTTGTCCTGGAAAGCAACTTGCTCGGCTTCGAGTTCGGTGAGCTTCGAACGAAGATCTGCCTCTTTTTCAATGGCTTCTCTTTCTTTCAGCAGAATACTGGTTGTAACGACTTCCGTGGCTCCTTCAATCTGACTTCTCAGTTCCGTGATGCGCGCCTGCAACTGCTGCATCTCCGGAAAACCGGGCTTGAACATGGCGAGCTTCTGCCGGTACTCCGCACTTAGATTCGCCAGATTCTCATTGAGCTTTTGAATGCCATCGCTTTCGAGCACTTGCGGCAAACTGGCGCCTCTACCGGCCTCAATCTGTCTCGCGAGGCGACTGTAGTTGAGGCGCTCCTGTATGGCCTGGGACAAAGCCGTGTTGATTTGCGCGATCTGCGACGCGATGAGTGATGTTTCGTCGCCGGTCAGCGTAGCGCCTTCCTGCTTGGCGTATTCCACCAAAGCCCGTTCTGAAGTCTGCAACTGGTCCTTTACCTGTGCCACCTGTTCCACAACAAACTGGCGCGCCAAATCGGATGTTTCGCTCGTCTGGTCTATCCTCTCATTGATGAAGCTTTCGGCAATCTGGTTTGCCACCTGACTGGACAATTCCCGGTTCTGATTGCGATACGATATGCTTAAGATGTTGGTGGCGCCTATCCGGCGGACACTGATGTTGCCGCGCACGCGGTTTACCGCAATCGCTTCACGCCGTTCGGGTGAGTAGTTTCGGATATTATGGTCAAGGTCGCGCCCAAACGCACGGGCGAAGAGATTGGACAAAGCAAAATGCGGCGCGGGAAACAGGAAGTCCGGATTGTCGGCCAATCCAAGCGCAAAAACGACCCGCTGTGCAAGCGCGCGCGTTTTCAGCTTTTCCATTTCAGTGAAAAGACTGCGAGCATCGGCGCTCTGAGACACCACCTCCAGGTCTTGAAAGACCTTGGCCGACGGCGGTGTGACCTCGATCTTGACGGACGCTTGGTATTGCGGCGTTTGCATCCAAGTCACAACGAAACCGGCCATTACTCCAAGAACCACCGCAATGGCCACGAGCCAGCGATACTTGAAAAGATAGCGTATTATATCGACAGGTCCGAATCCGTGGCCCGTACCTTCATCATCGAGACCGTATCGGTTCTCGTCCTGCCACGGCCCGTAGGTTCCGGTCACATGTGACTGGTAACCGGGTTTAATCACGTGACTCGGGCTATTGGGGCTGTTCCTATCCAGCATAATCGCCTCGCAAGGAATTACGACCAGTTACTAGCATTTCTGGTGTTATGTAATCGCAATTTTTGATCAGGGTACAAATGGGCGCGTTGCGGTCGCCAGACCCAACATCTCACGCAGGTTTCTCATTGCAACTTTCCTTGATGAGGCAAACACGATCACAACATCGCCACCATATATCCGAGGATCGGGATCTACTCCCAAACGAATGTTTTTGACATTGTATTGGGCGACAAGTTTTTCGCTGCCGTAGTCCCGAAAAACATAGATTCTCGACTGGTCGGCGACGTTTCCCAGTCCGCCGGCCTGAGAGATCGTATTGAGGAGTGTCGATGAAGCCGTCACAGGATAGACACCCGAACGTCCCGCATCACTGTTGATCGTAACGCGCTGGCTATCCGATTCCTCCACAAAGACCGTGACCTCCGGCGCCTGCAGATAGTTGGCGCCGTAGAGGTCCTCAATCCGCTTTTCCAAGCCGCGCGGAGAGAGACCTGCGGCCTCAACCTCTCCAATCAAGGGCAGCGAGATTTGCCCACGCGAATCCACCTCGACCGTTCGGTTAAGTTGGCTCACCTGAAACACCTCTACTTTCAGCAGGTCGTTTTCGGCGATCGTCTGAAAAGAGCCATCCTCGGTCGGTGGCGGCGCGGGGAGCGTGGAAACCAGTCGAAGATTGTCTCCTGCCGCTCCGCTATTCTCCGCAGGTAGTTCAGACGGGTCCGCGATTCCCAAAGCACTCGTTGATGCGCTGTTGCCGCCGCATGCGGCCAAACCGAGGCATAAGAGAATCAATGGCGACAGGCGAGCAAACGGCTGCGCGCGCAAGGCCATAATGATCCTCATTGTCAACTTCTCCCGATCGAACGTTGAGAGGCGCATACTAACGCTCCTCCCCGGATTGCTCTTTCTTGTTCGCCAGGCTACGCCACGTGCGACCCGACGCTGCGGTCATCACTCCGTACCGTAGTGAGCCCGCATGAAATAGCCTCGCCGCCGACCCCATGGTTAAACCGCGGCTTTAGCGCTTCCCGGCGGCATCACTGTTCCTTCGGAGTCGCATGTGCATGCATTGTAGTCAAGCTAAAGGTCGGACCTGACACTGCGTGTCCCTTCCGAAGCTATTCCTCCTAAATCTCCTTTTCGGTCACGTCCGAGATCCGCTCGCGCCAATCTACCGCCTCGGCGCCAACCCTGGAAGCGGCATACCCATCAGAAGGACCAGATAACCAAGACCATGAAATCAGGTAAATTAAACATAGTGCCAGGCCCTTTTGATACGTACATCCGAAGCGGCAATCGATATTGGATGCGCGCGACATCGATTATCGATATGTCAAGGATTTGCAGAGCGAACCACCACGCAACCTACTACCATCCGCATCCTGGTCTTCGCTAAGATGCCGATCGTCGAAACAGACAAAATCCGTTCCACACAGCGTGCATGAACCACTTTTATAACAGCTTTGCCGAAAACGAGTAACGGATTACACTCACCGTTGTTCTCTTAACCGGCAATCGCGTTCCGCAGCGGACGTCACTCTGATACGGGGGTGTTTGTCGCTGCGCCCACACCAGCAGTTCCCCCCACAATAACCGTGGTGCCAATGATCGTTACGGTAGTGGCCGACGCACCCCCGGTTGCGGCTGCCGCGGCCGGCGCCGGTGCTTGGGCGAACACACTCTCGGCTGACCCGAGCGTACGATCCGCATAGGTCACACCAGTCGGCGACGCGTTTGCCGCGATCGCTTCCAACGGCTTGTGAAGTTTTACACAGATCGCATCTTCCTGCGGCATCAGAGATACATCCGTGTTCTTTGGCACGGCAAGCCTGCACGTCGTTCCTGCGGATATTACGGCCTCGGACCGAGCCCCGACGATAACACGGCTCCCCACGCCGAGCTCAACGCCTTTCTCCGCCAGGGTAAATCCTGCCGGTCTCGACACCATAACCGTACCGGTCATACTTTCAATTGACGCGGCCACGCTTCCCGCGCCGCCGTTGGGGACGAGGCAAGAGCAGGTATCCTGCTCCTCAGCAAATGCACTTTTGCCGACCACTGCCCCAAGCACAACCAATATCGATAGATAAGAAATCGAACGCGTTGGCAAGATCATGATCCCGTCTCAATCAGGTTAAATTCATACGTGCTCAAGCGATAGTCGGTGTCGAAGCTCGTTGCAACACCCCTACGGCATTTTTCAAGCATCTGTTGCGAGGCTGTCACAGCAATCTTATCAAATTGATAACCGAATGTGCGCGAAGCCGAATCGACATCACGTTCCGCGTGTAGCGTAGCCCAATGGACGACCGGGATTTCCCGCGATTTGCATGTTGGCCGGTCGCCGGCCTCAAGTGACGCCTGCCAGGGTACGCTCTTACGGACCGAAGTCCTTTACTGGGCACCGAAACCGGTGAGGATCGTGACGATTGTGCGCATGACGATGAGAATATCGAGCCAGACCGAGAAGTTCTTGATGTAGTAGAAATCATAGTGAAGCTTGCTGCGAACATCATCCACGTTGGCAACGTGTCCCTGATTGACTTGCGCCCACCCGGTGATCCCGGGCCGGACGATTTGGCGGTAGCGATAGAACGGCAACTCGCTTTCATACCAATGGGACAGCGAAACCGCCTCCGGTCTCGGTCCGATCCAACTCATCTCGCCTCTCAAGATGTTGAAGATCTGCGGCAGCTCGTCCAGCCGCGTTCGTCTCAAGAACGCGCCAAATCGGGTGATTCGCGGGTCGGCTGTTTGTGTGATTGCCACGGCCCGGTTCATCGGTTGTGTCGGACCATCGTGGATCATGGAGCGGAATTTCCAGACTTGGAACATGGTTCCGCGAAACCCCATTCGCCGCTGGCGAAAAAAAACAGGCCCTTTGCTGTCGAGCTTTATGCAGATACCGATGACCACAAAGATGGGTAAGAGCACCGGAAACAACAACATTGCGGCCACAAAATCAATCGACTGCTTGAACCGGAGATAGACGAAATCCGGCAGAAGCGAACCGAGATTGTTTTCCGAAAGATGCTCGATCTGAACCTGACCGGTCAGCGTCTCACGGATCTGTTTGTAGTGGTATACCGGGATACCGCTTATGGCGATCTCGGCAATGAACGCCTCCCACTTGTCGCCGAGATCGGCGCGCAAATCGGCCGCCACACCGCTGGGCGCCTCTCCCTCGAGCGCGGGCTTGTCGAGGAACCACCAGTCTACGCTTTGGATGTCGGCCAAGCGGCCGGCATTGCCGCCGGGCACGACGGCAAAGGTGAGCTTGTTGGCTCTGCTGGAGACCAGATAAACCAGATGGAACCAGATTTGGGCATTCACAAAACTCACAAGGAGAAACAGGCGTGAATAGTCCAAACGCAGAAAAGCAAAGACAAACAGCGCGATGGCGAAGGTAACAGTGAAGGTCGGGAGTATGAACGACATGCCGGCGACGCCGGGATACCGCTTCAGGCGGCGAACCACGAAGTAGGCCGAAACGACCGCCAAAACAGTCGCCACAAAAGAATTCCATTGCGATGCAATTGCGGCTTTTTCTGCCAATCCAATATCCCAGCGCATCATCACCGGAACAACACATGATACGACAACGCCGATCCCGAGCTGGTATCTGACTCGGCCGCTATTGTGCTTGATCCATCTAATGATACCGGATTCCCCGCCGCGCCCGCCAATCCGTCTTTTGGGGAGAGACCCCTCCATCTCAACACCTAGTACCAAAAACACCGCCCCGGCAAAAAAGACCATATGAGAAGCGAAACAGGTTCCATATACGCAAGCTTCGGCTTGTTTACCACAGTTTGTTCCGAGATGGTCATCACTTGACGGTTGATCCCGGATTGCCGGTGCGCGAGCTCCCGCGGGGCATGCTTCGCCGGAGGTGGCGACGGCCGGAATCACTCACCTATCGCCGCTCGGTCCTGTCGAGGGGGCCGCACGGTGACCGAACGCGGGAAGTCGTCATGAGACGCGATTTTAAACAGCACAGCGAGGCCGTCAACGTCATCCTGGCCGCAACCGGGTAAAACGTCGCGCTTCCGCTCACCTGGTTCCGGGAACTCTTGTTGCGCCTTTTCTTTGATGCTCAACGCCAAGCCGACGCCTTTGGAAATCTGGAGTCGCAATGTATTACGGCCGGGCTGTTCAAGAGGCCACTTTGGCGGCAACGCGCGAGATCCCGCGCCACTCGTTATGAAATCCAATAGTCACCTGACTGTCGAAACGGCTGCGGAAGCAGCTCGCTATCGGAACCGGCGTGTCTTGTTTCTGCTCATTCTCAAGACCCGGGCTTTTGACCGCTAATGAGCATGAGTAAACCCCGCTGCGGAAACAGCCAACGGATGATTGCGCGTGGCCACGGGGCGCGCGCCAACAACAGAGCCAGTCCCGCATGCCTTTGTCCCGCTTCGCCTTCCAGCAGATCCCCACGCGTCAGCACCGTTTCTATTCTGATGTCTTCGCACCCGGAAAAGAACTCGGCGGCTTCCTGTTTTGTATAGGCCTTGGGTGCCGGGGCTTTCCAAGTATTGCGCATAGGTCTCTGAAAGAGGTGCGAGCGGGCGATCGGCCATCAAGCCATAACCCACCCACAGCAAAATACCGACCATCGAGTACTTATTGTAGATCGTCACCCTGAACCGACCTCCGGGCTTGAGAACGCGCGCAATTTCATGCGCCGCCCTCGCGATGTCCGGACTGTGATGAATGACTCCCTATGAGTATACGAGGTCGAACTGACCATCGGAGAAGCCCAGGTTTTCCGCATCGCCAATCCGCAGATCGGACTGTAAGCGACGCTGCGCAAGTCGTTCCCGGGTATGCTTGATGACCCTTTCCGTCAGGTCAACCCTGACCAGTTCAGCGCCTGCTTCAGCGAATTTTTGATGATCCGCACCGAGCCCCACGCCTATCTCAAGAACCCGTTTTCCGTTCCACTGACCAAAATCGGCAAATGGAACGATGTACGGCTCCAGCTGATAACGGATCTCGCTTTGGTTTGCGCAACCAACTGGGGTTGAGGCCGAAAGGTACAGTTTCTCTCCGAACGCAGCGGCGTCCCGAAACTCTCGGACCTGTCTTTGCGATCTCCAAAACGACGGCGACCATAGATTGCGTTGCCTCATACTGCAACGAAGTGTTTTCGCCTTGAGCGGTGAATGAAGCATGTAACTATTTCTTCAAAAATGGAATTCCACCCGTTTATGAAATTAAAAGAGTATAATATTTCTAAAAAACTTTTCCAATTATCAAATATTAAATTTATTTCTAATTATCGTAAAATATTATAATAATGTTTACATATTAAAATAAGCAGAATTATTCTATGAGAACATTTCATGCTCTGCAGATCCAATCCGGATATTGCCATGATGAAACGTCCGACGTGATCGTGTTGGCATAGGCAAGGCGACTTCCGCCCGTTGAGACTCGCCGATCCGGGGCTTCCAGTTCTGACTTCAACGGTCTCGGCGCTATGTTGACGAATCTCTGATTCGGGGCCAAGGCGGATTAAGGCTTCCAAATTATGAGAGGTGTTCCTTGTCTTTGGATCGCACTAAGCCGAGATTATTGGTGCGACAAACGCCGGAACCAGCGTGTCAGAAACTGGGGAATGTCGACACGCAACACCTCGAAAAGCGAACGCGGTTATTTCGGCATGAAAGCTGCGCTGGTCCGTTCAATTTCCTGATCCTCGGGGATCCGTTCGCCCGGGAAACCGTCGCGGGTGATTTCGCGGCACTCGTAACCGATATCCGTCATCATACGGATGTAATCGCGAGGTGTCGTTTTACAGACACGCGATAGTCGAGCCGCTTGGATTCCCGTCAGAATGATCGGCATATGGGTTTTGAGATAATCCAAGGCGCCGCCGAGAATGACCGGTTCGGCACCTTCCATATCGATCTTGACAAAATCGACCTTCGTCTCGCCAACGAATTTCTTGAGAGGTTCGATCGGAACGGATTTGTGGTTATGATTCGGCAACACGCTGCCATCAAAAGACAGAAAGCCGCTGCCCCACTTCGCGGGATCCTCTGCATAGACATAGGTCGCGGTGCCACTTTCGGCCGCAAGGACTGTGTTGTGAACGGTGCAATGATCGAATTTGTTTTCCTTGCGAGACTTTTCCGCTGCGTTGGATAGAAACGGAAGGGGTTCAAAGGCTATGACGCGCCCCTGCGCACCGACGACGGACGCGATCAGCATTGAGAAAAAGCCGATATTGGCACCGATGTCGAGAGTGAATTGTCCGGAGCGCAGATGGTTTTTGACGAATTTGATTTCCACGGTCTCATAACAGTTGAGCATGACGGCCCTAGAGACCGCGATGTCGCGCAGGTCGATCCAAATACGAAATCCTAGCTCGTGTTCGATGAGCACCCATTTGTTAATGAGATCTCCTGCTGCTTGCGCACCACGCATTTGAACCCGCATTCCCCAGATGAACGGCGCTTCAGACCAATAGCCACACATGATAGTATGGGCAAATCAATAGCTTAACCATGATGGATCTGTGATTTGGCGGTGAACGCAAAGGGTGAAGC
>Ga0056108_1000365_pt1 | contig 14220 bp, 9 predicted proteins | sample WorMetG1BERMUDA1_FD_83875 | JGI IMG/M metagenome (GOLD analysis project Ga0056108, IMG submission 83875) | Marine gutless worms symbiont microbial communities from Max Planck institute for Marine Microbiology, Germany - Inanidrilus... ... | reverse complement strand
TTATCGGCCGGGAAAGGGGGATGGGAGTGCACAGTGCAGGCGAAATATGCTATCTACAGTTACCTTGTTTATAGTTGTGATCTTCATAATATGGATTTTCCAAATATAATCACCTTTGTCTCTGGGTTTTTGCAAGATAACACTGTGTACTGTTATCTTTGGGACTATCTGTGGCATTTTGGATGCTTGTAAAAATGGAACTGTGAATAAGTTGGATGGGTGCTAGCCTTCACTCTTGGGCAGCATATCACACCTAGGTGAAATACAGTCATACAGTACCAAAAAAACTATCATAGACAGTTGCAGATATAGCCTGTAACAACAGTCAGTATACAGGTACTGTTTCAGAGTTACATCATGCTCTGTTGTTTCTAAAAAGTAATGTGCAATTATTCTTTGCTGTGTTTCTGTGCAGATTCATTCAGCAGAAATTGGAGAGGGCGTCACCATCAGAGAAGGCGATGGTATTCAATGAGATCTTGTCAGCTGCTTACAGCCTGATGACAGATGTATTTGGAAACTACGTCATTCAGAAATTTTTTGAGTTCGGAACAAGTGAGCAGAAGCAGATGTTGGCACAACGTATATGTGGCCACGTTATGCCATTGTCACTACAGATGTATGGATGCCGCATTGTCCAGAAGGCTCTGGAGAGCATTCCATCTGAAATGCAGGTACAGAATAGTGTTTATTAACAAAGCTGTTAGATGATAAGGTTTATTACTTTGCACCTTGTTGAATCCAAGTCGTGAATTTTTGTTCCACAGTTTGCGTGACACTACCTGAGAATATAGTAACGTCAGAGAAATTATGCTGTCGCAAATGTGCATGGTGCTGAAAAGAACAGGTTTTGTGGCTTTGAGAAGAACCATGTTGACTGATCTGAGGAGGCAAACAGTCTGAAATGATGGCCTTTGCCTTTACACATGCATGCACAGGTCAACGGCTTCATCAACAGTGCTTTGCAGAAGATTGTCTACCTCACGTCTTAGTGATCCACTGTTTTAAATCATCACTATCCTTTATTCCAAGACTGCACAGAGACAGTGCAGGGAACACCATTGAGGAGAACTCTAGCATCTGCATTCTCCTCCCTAATCCATATGTGCTAGTTTAGTTGCTTCAGCAAGGGCATGCAAGCAGTAAAACTGCTCTAACAAAATCCCCCAGTTCTTAAATGTGGGTGTCAGCTAATACAGGTTGTCCTGTATAATGGCTGTGAAACAGTAGAAAAAGCACTGATATTAGCTATTTGTGTCGAATGGGACATAAAACCTTAACTCAAAATCAAAGATGGAGATTCTTAATCAAAATATTTTACTTTGTGCCACATTTACGTTGTGTCGCATTTACAATTACGAACAGCTGTGACATGCATCATTTTGTCACTGTATAGAACTTGCAAGGTAAAATAAGTAAATTAAAGTGAAACAGGAAGCTACAAGTGACTAGTGGCTGAAATATCACTAATATTAGTGCTTTTTGTGATGGTGTACACACAGGTAGCACGTACCAGCACATTTTTGTTTCCAAAAAAGCATTGGCTAATATTATATGCCAAAGTTTGCCAAAATCTGTTGGAGTTTAAGTGAGTTATGAAAGTTTATAAAATGTCATTTTTGAGACTTATGCACATTTGTGAGAGGAAGGTAGCATAATTCTCAGGTGTTAAAGTATTATCAGGTAGTGTAGAACATAACTAGGTGAGGTGGGAAATTATGCATGTACTTAGTAGTCGTAGTGTTACTGTATTCAGATTGCCATTTTCAACATTAAACAGCTAAACAACTGTAGCCAAAGATATCGGGATACTGTGTGCAAAATTTCACTGCAGTGGACTCAAAGCTGCAGAAGATACTGAAGATTTCAAAATGGGTCATTTTTTACTGGGATATGATGTATATTTGCTTGCATGATTTAAAAAAACGGCCATAGGACTGCACTGTTTTAAGAAAAAAGTCATAATCTGTAGCTATTAATTTCCTTGACAGCATTGCATGTTGATTAATGGATGTTAGGTGGAGATTGTGAAAGAACTGGATGGACATGTTCAAAAGTGTATAAAGGATCAGAATGGCAATCATGTGGTGCAGAAGTGTATTGAGTGTGTTGACCCAGTGCATGTCAATTTCATCATTGATGCATTCAAGGGCCAGGTTGGTGTCAAGTATGATAGTAATGTGCTTTGCATGTCACAGTGATCTAGTTGTGACATGCCTGAATGTGTTGACGAGGTCTCAGGATTGAATCTCACTGTGGATAAACATCAGTGCTGCAATGCCTAGGTTGATTCAACCTTCTAGCATCTGTGAAACCACAAAATGAGCATCACCTTTCAGGCTGAGTAATAATAATAAATGGGAAGGTGGGAGTGGACATTAGCAGCATACAAGCAGACTCATAGCCACAGTCAGTGGCCTCGGTCTGAGAGTTGGTGTCCATGTGGAAATGAGTCTGCATTGCTCAAATGAACCAGGTGAACTGTCACGTGTACATATGTACACCATGATGAAAGTGCCATAAACATTTGACACTGGTATTACTGTTACTGTTGCATCATTTACACTGCCTATTGAACGGTGCTTGTGAATTTTTGTAGTGTTAAAGTGTTTGGCTACGACTCATAGCCTAGGGAACTTAACATTCACATTCTTTGTTACACTATCCAGTATCTACACCGTGTCTCAAAAAACTGAACATTTTAAAATTGCTGTATGTTTGAAACTAACTGTTCAACAGCAAAAATTTTTAGCACAGAGAAACTTTGTTTTTCGACCAACAAATATGACGTATTATAACAAACATAACTGCAAACACTGAAAAAACTGAGCTTATCCGTTGCCATAGCAACCATCACTTTAGCGACATTCAAATGAAACCATTCGCCTACTGTCACTGCTTCTGTTGAGTGTGGTGTGTGCAAACAAACATAAGCACATGGTTTGGATAAAAAAAAGATTTATTAAAAGTAATGAAGAAACATTATAGCCATCGTCCACCAGTATACCGGCCGTACCTCTTAACTACTGGCCCAACATGGTACCAGGTGACCATCCTAGACTAATATCGGCCTTACAGTATACCTGGCCACACTGCTGTAAGCTAGCGGGGGCCAACAACGTTCCAGGCCACACCGCCTCTACTCATATAAAAAGCCAGCAGTTTACCTGGCCTCACCATCCTACACCAACGAACGGCCAACAGTTTACCTGACCTCGCTGTCCTACACCGACTAGCGGCCACATAATTTACCTGGCCTCACCGTCCTACACCGACGAGGGCCTAAGCAAATCTATCACTCAACAAATGAGCAACCAACAAACAGGCGGCTCTGCCTAACATCAACAAGTAACAGCGCTTTACCTCGTATCGTTGACGCACATAATCGACCACGCGACTACTCAACCTCGCAAGTGGTAACGACACTAATGACCCACCGGGTCAACGAAGGTCAACGACTGACATCGATTTACTTAACCTCCACTTATCGAAAAAAATAATTTGACGTCGACAAAGACGTCGAATTTGCTCTCAATACACGTTCAAAACGCCGCTAAATTTACAGACGCACACCGCGTCTAAACAATACGGAGTCCCCTGGCAACTACAATCAGGAGAGCTAACACGCATAGTGCTACCTCGGTTTATATATCCGACAAGGGGTGGGCGAGGCTCTTACGGCTTATCAGATCACGAGACCGGCAACCATGTGACATCCAGTCGTCACATGGGGTCGGTCATGTTCGCCACCAGACAATAGACCTCCAGCAGACACGGAACACCTGTGCGGACGGCCGCTATTGAAGTCTCACGGGAAGGCATCAACGACAACAATCACACACAGGCAGTGGCATATCCTGTCTCATGGGCAAACCTGACACCTACTGTTATTGAGATAAATGCGTTCAGTTTACAACAAACGTTCGAAATGATGTCCTTTCTCACGGACATATGCCTGGAGTTGCTTCCTCCATTCATCATTGGCATCATCATTGCATCAACAATGGTCTGCCCGAACTCTGACCATACATTAACCAGATGCTATTTCAACACAACGATGTCACGTACGCACTTCTAGTACACACGGTCTTGAAGACTGCCCCATACTCGTCTACTGGATTCAAGTCTGGGCTGTTAGGTGGCTAGAGGTTCGGAGGATGAGTTTTGGCATGATCTGACAGAGATATTTGGCAGCGGCATGTGCACGTTGAGGTGACGTACTGTCCTGCTGGAAGATGAACAGGTTGCCGGCGGCCAGCTGGCTCATTGATGGCAGCACCTGTTGTGACAGCTGGACATCTCTCATTAATACGCACCATCAACCTTAACCCCAGGTTCAACAAAGATCAGTTTGGTGCAACCAAGCTTAGAAACCGCTACAGACACCATGACAGATTTGGTGAAGGTAGGCTGAGTGCGTAGCAGGTGATCAGCGGAGATGTCACGCTTCGTGATCTCCTGGGGTGTGTAAAGACAGTCATTCAGATGGTTGTCTTGTGCTGCAACTGTGAATACCTTTTCATCAGAAAAGAAAATGAATGAAACGAGACTTTCTTGGAATTTGTCAGTAATTTCTTCGTGCGCTTCATTTGAGTGATGCAGTTGGTGCATTAAGTTCCTGTGCTCGTCATTTCTTGACGCACTTCAAGCCCAAGTCAGCATGTATTATGTGAGCAACAGATGAACGGTGAATACGCATTTCTCTCGCAATCCTGTCGTACTGTACTGTGAGTTTGTGCAGCATCCTCCTGGCTCAACACCAGTTCGTCGACAGCATCGATGATGGTGGCTGTTCACGCTGTTCTTGGCCTGCCGCTACCAGACTAACTTGTTATCAATCCAGTTTATTTCAAATGCTTAATAAAGTCGTTCATTGTGTGCTTTTCTTCCATCCTTTAGCATCATATTCACTAATAGTGCATTCACTGTTGCTGTTCGAGGTGCTGTGTGTGAGCATTCTGCAACAAATATGTTACTTGTTTAAGAAAGTAGGGTTACTTGTGATGTTACCACAATGTGATGTGATGTGTTTTGTTGTAGTTGTGTCTGTTTAATCAGTTAACAGTTCATTGTGGATAATCAGACTGGTTGCACCCCAAGTCAGGGGTGGCAACATGAACATTTGTCAACTGCCAAGGCATCATGAAGCCTCACGCTGCCACTGTGAGCTGTTAATTCAGTGCATCAGAGGGCACTGGGAAGATGAGTACCGGCCCATTTCCCTTTTTGTTGCACCTGATATTACAACTTAGCCATCAGCCTGTTAAATAATGTTATGCGGCACGAATGTGTGACTCTGGGAAGCCATTAAACAAGTAGTTTGTTGATGAGAAATGAACAAAAATTGTCGCTGTTCATCAACAGGGTGGGCTCTACACTGGTAAGACTTTATGATATGTGTGTTGGCCTGCAGGTGTTCAACCTGTCGACACACCCGTATGGTTGCCGAATCATCCAACGAATCCTGGAGCACTGCTTGCCGGAGCAGACATCTGGTTTGCTGGAGGAGATGCACGAGCACACAGAACGCTTGCTGCATGACCAGTATGGCAACTACGTTGTACAGCACGTGCTAGAGCATGGCCGTGCAGAGGACCGCAGTCGCATTGTGGCACAAGTCCGCGGCAAAGTACTGCCTCTAAGTCAACACAAATTTGCCAGGTAAATCACGTACTGAATGATGGCAGTACTTGTACACATGTTGCATTTCTGTTATTTGTGTCACATACACATACCAATTTTTGCTGTTCATGTTGAAAGCAGTGTGATCACTAGTCTGAACCAGGCATAGAGCGAGTACAAACATTCACTGACATTTCACGTTTGGCGCTATATGCATTTGCAGTGTATAAGGCTGTAAGCTTACATAACGTGTATGTTGTCATAGCAGTGAAACCCGTGCACCGATTGCAAATCCGCCCAATAGTGCACATCTAGGGGGCACCACCTACCATTCCCCGAAGTTACATCCGGGTCCGTGCGGTAGCGTGGGCATGCGGCGATCGACAGTCACAGACAATATACATTTTGCATCATCTGCGACTCATGCGAAATGTAATAACCTGGAAAGTCAGAGAATTAGAGATAGGCCAGTATAAGTCAGAGAACTGGCAAAAAGTCTGGTAATATATTGGCGTGGATTAGTTGACTTTCAATACTTGGATCATTCCGGCATTCAGATGGACCAAAATGATGTCACTGTTAAGTGTGACAGCCGTAAATCTGCTTTATCAAAAAGTAAATAGTGGATTTGTGTACCTGTTGCTAATGGATGTTACTGGACAAGTCCGGGACATTCGTGTTGTGTGGAGAATGGTTGCCCTGTGAAAGTTAGCATAAGTTACATAACAGTACGTTTTATGTACTGTTTAGTTTGTTTTCTGCCAACTCGACGTCGCAAAAAGCTTGCTTGGAGACCTTCATGGCACCGGTGGGTAATCCCAGTGTACATAAAAATGGGCTTTTGAAACAGCAGTGATCAGCTGAAGTTGTCATATAGCAGTGATGTTATTCACACAGACAGAGTGACGGATGCATGCATTGCATGTAAGACTGTGACTGTGCACTGGCAGTCAAGTTCAGTTGCACAGAGCCAAACTATTCAGTTGTTGATATTAGCTGTAGTTGAAATGCTGTAGTAAACTGCTTGCAACAGGCATTGTGTTAAAGTTGTGATGTGTGTGCAGTCTGTCATGCCAGCTTTGATTCTGAGGTGCCATGTGTTTGTGCATAGCAACGTGATTGAGAAATGCATTTCACATGCACCTCGCTCAGAACGTGCATTGCTCATTGAAGAAGTGTGTAATGACAGCAATGGGTAAGTTGCAGTCACTCACGTTGTGCCACGTCATTAAGTCCTGTCCTGTTTCAGTTGACTTTATGACTGTGTATTCATCAGAGCCATGTTTTTCAATGAACCACTGTCCAACTAGCTGGAATTAACCTAATGCTATTTATGGCCGCCCTGTGGAATAGGGCAGGCCATTATATTTTTGCCCTGTGGTTTCTTTCTTCTTTCTTTTTTTCCTCGCCTAATCTCAGCGGTTGGAGATCGGATGTCTACCACACTTCCACCAGAAATGCAGGACCCAAAAACTCGCCAAAAATCATCAGCTGGGCACCATCCCACAACTTTGTCGGGCTATATCTTCGCAACTAAGGCACATATCGACAATCGGAAAAACACCTTGTTAAGCATCAATATCTCCTCTACATGTCCTTACAGTATGGTGAACTTCGGCATACTAGCAGCTGAGATCATTTTGTTAGTTTGGGGCACCCCTGCAAATTTCAACGGGTTACGCGTCTTGGCAGCATTACTGCACGGCACTCCAGTATTGGGCGTCAGCAAAACTTTGCGGCGTTGAACAGAGGGCGCCACCTATATTTGGCAGGGGATCATCACGTTGGGCATTGGTCCACATTTCTAGTTATGTTATCATTTGCATGGCCTGACATTGTGGGATCACGTGTTTGGCATACAACTGTTAGGCCATGGTTACATGTATGAAATGAAATCTTTAAGTGTGAAAGTTACTTCATACATGTAACCAGGCCTTAAATAAATCTGAAATACTTTTAGGTGAATTGAGCATGCTCAGAAATATTCATGAGCTAACACTCTTAGCTAATCAGCACTTAATGACAGCAATGGGTGAGTTACCATCCCCCATGTTATCCCATTTCATTAACTTGTGGCCTGTTTCAGTTAACTTTATGGCTCTGTATTCATCAGAGCCACGTCTGACGTGCACATTTCACTGGGCTTGAAACGAAAATAAAATGATGATTGACAGGTGGCTCCACCCATTCTTGTTATGAGCACGAAGGTCACGCAGCATTGTTACCTTCGGTAAAGTATTTTTATCAAAATAATTTATTACCTTAAAGGCACGATATGACCTATTTTGTCTTAAAAGCACAGTTGAATCTCGACCAACCTTCCAACTATCACACCAGCATTAGCTTACCAACAGTATTGTGATTGCTAAGAATAGTATTTCTCACAGGTGTAGTGGCATCATAACTGTTTAGAGCATGCACTTCAGTAGACGTAAGTATGGTGAAGGTGAAGTGATGTGTATCCTGTCTGTAGGCCACAGTCTGCATTGTACACGATGATGAAAGACCAGTTTGCGAACTACGTAGTACAGCGTATGATCGACGTTGCTGATCCACCACAACGCAAACTGCTCATCAACAAGATCCGTCCGCACGTCGCTGTGCTCCGCAAGTACACGTATGGCAAGCATATTCTCGCCAAGCTGGAGAAGTACTACATGAAGAACAATGCTGATCTTCCGCCTATTGGCGTCGCTACCAACGGCACTCTGTAGTTGTCTTTGTTAATGACGTCACCCATCATGATCTTCTGCTGTGTCTCTGTGCATTGTGGCTACTCCCTGCCTACCGTTGACATGTATATCACTTTCTGTGTATGGCTGAGCAGAATTGTTATTGCCTTTTTTATATTTAACATTTTAATTTTACTTAATGCAACTGGAGATGTTTGTAGGTAAGTGAATGATTTTTTGATGTTTTATCATCATTTCATATTCACGTAACATTAGTTCATATAGTTGTTTGATAAGTGTCAGTTTTTACTATGGATAATTTGAGCTCATTTCATTTTTGCTGTGGAGTTTAGTTAATATTAATGTGTTCTTAAATAATGAACTCTTGTTTCGAATGTAGGTTCCTTAGTGTATATCTGTTCTTTACAGATGGAGTATGTAGCTGTTGTAAGTGAATTCTGCCGTTTACACTCTAGCATTTGCTGTACATAAACTGTTTTTACCTTATGAAATTCTTCGTGCAAAGAATAGATGTGAATGCCGAATCTGCCTACCAATATACGTTATTGTGTAACTAATGTACAGTTATTTGCACAGTTTTGCATAGATACCTGTAAAAATGAACTGTCACTTGTACAAAATGTGCAGAACTCGTTCAAAAATTGCCGCTGTACAGATGTACATTTGTACATTTAAAACGTCTTAACTGCTGTTTTACTGTATCGTCTGGATCGTGTCCATGGCCTTTAAACAGATCTTATCCCATGAAGCAGTGGATCGAACATGAAGGAAGTGGCGTGATTTGTTGATGTTGTGGTTATGAATTGACAGTGGTTTGTTGGTGGCTGTGTGGTAGTGCTGAGAAGATGCCAGCTGGCGTCACTAGTTAGCGTTGTTTGTTAACGTGTGTTGTCGTTGTGTAGTATGATAGTGTTGGTGCTGATGTCGTCATCCTCTGCATGCATAGCACCTGTTGTGTTTCCACGATTTCTGTATCGTCGTCGTTGTGGTTTGATAATGCTCTGATGTAGTTGACATTTTCCTTCTAGCGCCAATGATGTACGTCGTAGTTTTAGCCGTGTTTGTGTGTCCAAGTGTGCTTGCGGTTTTTTAGCCACTTAGTGTACTGAATAGTACTGTTTGCTTGCACTTCATTTTTCCATGCCGATTTTCACTGACAGTCCAGAAAATGCGGCTTACGGGTTCTGCATGTGGTGAGACTGTTCAGACAGTCTTGGGTGCATAACCTGTGTCTAAGAAGTCGCAGGCATGGTGAATTACAAGAGAAGGATATAGTCTTCAGCCAGTGCTTTATTTTTTGAAAGCATATAATGAGGGAGTGTACGGCCTGCACTCATTCTTGACATAAATACTACAGTCGAACCTCATGTTGGGCTTGGATAATTCACACTTTGCTTATCGAGGTCACTGCATGACAGTGGACGTGAATGAAAGTAGCTGTACCAGAGTATGATGTACTGCGTATACTTTACACAGCCTTCTGTATTCAAAGTTAGATGCTGTTGACCTACACACGAACTTCGGGACCTGTCAGTAGCTACATTGCTGCTGTCGTAGCTGCTTGTGGTACCAGTTGACAGTTACTGGCTGTTTCTCGTCAGTACACCATCGGAATACCGAAGACTGAACGCGGCATTAACTTTTAGGAACATGTTTTGGCATTTATTTTTTTTTTACTTTTGACACGACGTGTTACTTCTGTCCATTAATTATAACTTGTTTTGCATTACGTGTAGTTGTCTATTGGCATTGTGCACAGCGGGTGCACAAGCGGGTCGGTTTAGAGATCATCACAGTCATTATTCAGTGATGGCATCATCACTCGCGTACGTTGAACTCTGGATATATGGAACATGTCTTGCCGGTCCCTTAAACTTCAACGTGATGAGGTTCGACTGTATTCCTACACTGAGATCGTCGATGAACTCTTCAGTCACTTATTAACAAGGATATCACTGTTAAAAATGTCAACTTGTACGAGAAACTGTCATCCTCAAGGTGTAATGTGACCTAAATTGTTGAAAGCACTGTTAAATCTGAACAGTCCAACATTCTGCAAGTGTACTGTACGTATGTTTAAACGTTGGCTAGCCTGGTGTATTCTGGTGTTAAATTTTGGTAACAAATTGTTAAATGTTGTCGTTTTGCTTTATGTGTGGTTGTTCTTTCTGTGTAGTTTTAAAACAGCGACACCGTAGTATTACTGGGGAATATGACAGTGAGTCAGTTTTTGTTGGCATTCAGCTTTTGCTTGGTTCAATTGCAGTTTGTTTTTAGAGCATTGTGTGTATCTTTCTAAAATATCTTCCGTTTGCTTTGCTTGCTTGCTAACTGCAGCAGTGAACTTTGCACTCTGGGTTGCTGCGTGCTAGTAATACGTATATATACAAGGTCTATATTATGAATGCATGTAAATATTTTGCATTATAACTAATGTTGTTATAATACAAATAAATGATGCACTGCTCTCTTTTAGCTCTTGCATATTTTAGTGAGCTTTTTCATTTAAATGGACGTGGTGGAAGTGCTTCATTTTCTGCATATCCTGTGTGTCGTTTTAACATTTTAATGTTTTCATCTGTCTGTCAGTTCCTGCTTTGCACTGCATGTAAGAGATATTATATCAATGTCATCTATTATGTTTTGAACCCATGTCAGCATTTCATGCGAAGGACATAATAAATCTTGATGTTGAATGAGAGAGTTAACAGGCAGCTAACAGGAAACAAACGGCATTAACTAAACAGATTGTGTGTGGTTTCACTGCCAGTGGCATAGCCAGTAAGCAGAAATTATGTGCTGGTTTTTGCCATTATTTGTTCTTATCTGAGGGAGCACAGGTTGCCATTGTACAATTGCTGCTATGTGGATCAGCGATTCATCATGTAAAAATTGATGTACATTCAGTTGTCTGTTATCCTAGTGACTTGTGCTTTTTCTATTCATTGTATGCTGTATAGTTTGCAGTTGTTCGGAATTGTATTGTAAATTTTTGTCGTCTTAACACAAAAATCAGGTATTTTCAGAAGTCCTGGTAAGGCTTCTCTGTACAAACTGTAGATTGACAATTGTAAATTATGTCAATAGCGTGCCAGTATTTTGAGCATGGATGCCATTAAGTTGCTATTGCTGTTGTCCTGACTAATACAGTTTTATTAGTTTGTTCTGTTGATAAACCCATTTCCCCATTTCAGTTTAGTTTTACAACTGAAGGAGTTTAATTAGTGTTTGTTTGGTTGTTTGTTCGTCTTTGTGGCATTGTCTAGTGGATTTTTATAGACGTTTTAGTGTAGTTGGATTGAATCAGAGCAACTTAGAGACTGGTGTTTGTTTTTTTCTGAATCATTTTTGTCCATTTAATACATGTGCACATTTGAGTTGAATGCCATTGCTGTATTATTTGCACAAGAAATATTGCATGCATTAGGGGAAGTGATTGACCTTGGACTGTTTCAAGCACACCCGCTGTCATTGCCCATAATAGCTTTTGTCGTTGTAACTATACTGTCTGTTCTTATAAATGCTGAGAAAATCTCTGTTTGATAGAGGCAGCTTGTACAGTAATGATGGTTGTCTTGCATTATCTAATTAGCTATGTCACCTGCTGTAGAGTGTCTAGTTTACTGTAATCATGTTTTTGCACTAGCTTACACTAATTCAACACTGTGTACATTAATAGTTTAGCACAAAAGTATTTTACTATAGTATTTTGCATAATTTGTATAGTTGCATAAGTTGAGTGGTATATAATAAACAGATTGTGTAGCTATACAAAGACTTGGTTACTAAATCCTTTAACATTATATTTTGTTGACTACTATGTCACATAGTCACTACAGGTAATGAAAAAGGAGACAAAGCTACCAAATCTGCATTAAATAAATATACACATGTAAGATACACAGATACCTATTAATGAACGTGAGTTTCAGTGTGGTATTTAAAAATTAATAATAAGGATTGAGGGAATATAAGTTAGGTTTGTTTTAATTAATGTTTTATGCATGTATCTATTAACTTACAGACTTGATATGACCTAATTTGTGTTAAAAGCCATTAAACCCCAATCAACCAACCAACCAACCTGCATTAAATAAACCAATTCTTCATAATTCTTAATATATCGCTAGCCTTCCTTCACTGGGTACGGAAAAATTTCCATCCCTGACCTTTCGTCTCTGATATAGCCATATTTGTGCTGCAAAAGGGACGTTAAATTCCAACTAACTAACTCTTTATATTCCTGCCCATACACTGACCTAAAACCTATTATTAACAAATATATGCATAACAGTAGCAAGACTGGAACTCTCAAACACAAAATAACTTCAACAAATTATCCCACATTTCCTCCCCAGTCCACTTTTCCTCCTTCATTTCAATGAACAGATCATATCTGATGTATTAGGCTACTTATTGGTCACACGCGGTTAACCCATTCTTACCTTACTGATCATACAGACCTCCATAATGTACTAACTTTGTATTTACTTTCAGTCAAACACATAGTCGTATCCGTAGATTTGTATAGCGCTTTATCAAGACTCATCTCTAAAGCACTCAGGTATGGCACGTGTTAACGAGGGATCACACAGTTTTACCTGCCACCCACACGTTTATCCGCAACTGGAATGAACCATACCTGCCTTTACTCCCCAGCTGCAGAGTATCATTGCACTTTGGCTGATACTCATTTCCCATCCCACTGAGGGTAGGAGGCTCGGTTAGCCTGGGTGGCTTGATGATATACTGAGGTGGTTTGTCTGCCATAGACGGTCACCCATCCCAGTGCTAATCGGGCCCAACGTAGAGTAACCTTGTTGATACGCCCAATGGTGTTACCACACCTACCACATACTAACAATATAGTTCCTGTAATCAAACTTGACGACAGTATAATGTACATAATAACCTTAAAGATATCTTCAGTCATTCTACTATCAAAAATATTTTAGATCATTCGAAATGCCAACTTACATGATAAATTGCAATTCTTAAATATTCCCAACCAACAACAAATTCTTGAGTATAAAACCAATTAAAAACAATGAATGTTAACTAATAAATCTACAACCAATTTTTACCCCACCACCTAATTGCACTTTATGTATTTTGTCGCAATCATGCAGATCCAGTGACTTTGTCATGATGTAGAGTACCACGTCGTCGAAAAAACATCGACTCATCGAAGTCGAATCCCTTGAGTCGTCTTCGAAAAAAATTACGACGTGAAGGCGGCAGCGTCGTCGTCGAAAAAAATATAAAAGTCGACGAATTTTCAATAAAAAATTATTGCGATTTACTTACAGCAATAAGCCAATAATGCACACTAAAATTCTGATAGCAGATTTCATTATTTCTGATAAAAAAAACAAGTATAAGTGGCGCATTACGGCAGCAAGGCCTACTCATTATTTCGTTGGAATCATATTTCTATGTTTTGGGCGACCGTTTGTAAAACGGTTCGCCTTATGCCATCAGACCGTTGTCTGTCTGTCTTGTCTGTCTGTAACGTTGGTGTATTGGGGCCAAACGGTTCAATGACTCTAGAATCAACTTGGCATGGAGGTAGGCCTCGGCCCCGGCCACATTGTTTTAGATGGGGACCCAGCTCCCCTCATCAAAAAAGGGAAACAACCCCCAAATTTTCGGTCCATGTCTGTTGTGGCCAAAGGCTGGATGGATTAAGATGCCACTTGGTACAGAGGTAAACCTCGGCCCAGGCGACACTGTGTTAGATGGTAACCCTGCTCGCCCCCAAAGGGGGGGGGCACAGTACCCCCAATTTTGGTCCACATGTTGTGGCCAAACGGATGCATGGATCGAGGTGCCACTTGGTACTGGGGTAGGCCTCGGCCCAGGCCACATTGTGTTACATGAGGACCCAGCTCCCCCTTAAAAAGGG
>Ga0056108_1000356_pt1 | contig 14629 bp, 12 predicted proteins | sample WorMetG1BERMUDA1_FD_83875 | JGI IMG/M metagenome (GOLD analysis project Ga0056108, IMG submission 83875) | Marine gutless worms symbiont microbial communities from Max Planck institute for Marine Microbiology, Germany - Inanidrilus... ... | reverse complement strand
GGTGGCTGCTGAACAAAAAGGCGGCCAGGGTTGAGGTTAATATATCGCTAGCCTTCCTTCACTGGGTACAGATAACTTTCCATTCCTGACCTTTCGTCTCTGATATAGCCATATTTGTGCTGAAAAGGGACGTTAAACTCCAACTAACTAACTTGTGAGTAACAAGACTAAATAAATTAAGCCAGTGACTGGTTGAAATCTGGCAATGCAGTAATACAGCAAGTGAGTGAAGATGTTTCTGCATTTTGGCAGGTAATACAGAAGCACTAGTTAAATGAGGTGAGAAAATAAAGCACCTTTTGAATGCATACTTCCAAAAATTGCCAAAATTGGTTCATCTGTGTCATAGTTTAGCAAGACAAAGTAGTGACATTTTTGGGACGCAATGTACGTGTTTTCTTCTTCACACTTAACTGTTAGTCTTAACACCTTGGCCACCTAGTGAATGCTGGCACCTCTAGTTTACGTGTACTGATGACGCTGTGTGAATGCATTGTTGTTGTTATACTGGCTGTTTTTGCATTGCACACTAACAATAGAGTACTTCATCAATTGATTTTTTGTATTGGTGCAGATCTGAATATTGAGGCTCAGCAGCATAAAGGTATTGTTGTCCTGTATACCGTGAATTGTGTTTGTGAGCATATTTTCTTTTATGAAAATAAGTTTTGTATTTTCATTTTTTTATGGCCACCCTATGTAATAGGGCAGGCCATATATATTTTCATGCTGTGGTTTCTTCTTCTTCTTCTTTTTTTTCCTCGCGTAATCTCAGCGGTCGGAGATTGGATGTCTACCATACTTCCACACATGGTGTACATTAGTGTAAATTTAGAATGCAGGTCTCAAACGTGTTGCGCACGGCTCGCTGAAAATACAGCACACAAAAAATCGCCAAAAAATCGCCATCTGGGCACCATCCCACAACTTCGTCGGGCTATATCTTCGCAACTAAGGCATGTATCGACAATCGGAAAAAAAACTTGTTAAGCAGCAATATCTCCTCCACAATGTCCTCATAATATGGTGAACTTCGGCCCACTAGCGGCTGAGATCGTTTAGTTACTTTGGGGCACCCCTGCAAATTTCAACCGGTTTCGCATCTTGGCAGCGTTACTGCACTGCACTCTAGTAGTGGTCGTCAGCCAAACTTTGCAGCATTGAACAGAGGGCGCCACCTATATTTGACAGGGCGGCCATCAAGTTGGGCATTGGCCCACATTTCTAGTATTTTTAACTTTTTTCAACGTGTGTTTGTTGGGAGTTATATGTACAGTATGAATAGTTTAAGGATTAGTTTGTCTGTGTGTTATTCTCATTCTAAATTTTAAAAAATTGTATATATACAGTTGTTCAGTGAGGCAAGTCATTGCAAACTGTGCATCTGTCAGTTTGTCAGGACACAGAGAGTACAGTGTACACAGATTCTTTCTTCAGCAGTCTCCATGTGGTTGTAAATGCTCTGGACAACCTTGAAGCACGTCGATATATGGATAGGTAAGTACTACTTTATAACTTGAGTTGTCCATATTAGTTTTTGCAGTGATAGTCTGCAAGTAAAGCATTTCTTGTTTGGTTGACTGTTTGCAGTTAATGCTTACTTACATTTTGGTTAATTAAAATTTGGCTTTGTTTAAATTTGGGATTTTTCAGTGTGTTCAAGTGTTCTATGTTATGACAAAGATCATTTTAACCAAAATGGTTTCAAAAGTATTTGATGAAAAATAGACAAAGATAGGCTTGGTGAAGTGATACTCGGTGGCGTGTGGGAAATTTTATGTGCTGTTTGACTGTAGTCGATGTGTTACCAATCAGAAACCGTTACTAGAGTCAGGCACAATGGGAGCAAAAGGCCATGTGCAGGTCATAGTTCCACATCTGACGGAGTCGTACTCTAACCAGGTAATAATAAATAACTGTTGTCATGTCATCATCTCTGCTGTGAAGTCTGTTGAAGAACAGCTTAGTGCTGATTTAAGCACATAACCTGTTTAGAAGACTGGTGAAAAGTTTTAAGAAGATACTCGACATCCCTTCCCTAGTGAGTCAGTTATTAGATCAAGACAAGATAAGGCCAGTGGGTGATATTCTGTGGTTTGGGTTCAGTGTTTTGAGTTTCCTTCAGTGCTTTGACACTTGGTTGGGTGTCAGGAGGAGCACTGTGCCAATTATACCAAAAGATTCTCTTTAAGAGGAAATGTTGGAATAAAATCAAAGTGACAACTGGCTAATCCAGGTTTACACGGAAAAACTGATTTGCTGATTCAGTGCAGTTAAGTGCAATTTTTTTTGCCACTGTTTTTCACAGTGTTGGAACAGCGTAGAGTGACAAGTGAGGATGTGCAAAGCATTGACTGATTTGATGTGTGGTTGAAGAGAGATCCTGTCGATGAAGATGTTCCATATTGCACGCTCAAGTCATTCCCAGCCGTCATGGACCACTGCATTGAGTGGGCCAGAGACAAGGTAGCATAGGCTGCACACGTACATATCTACATATCTACATGCAGTAGTTTGTCTCAGCAGTATCTTTACAATATTTGGTTGCTTGGTGCTCATAGGTATGGTTGAAGTTGTTTCATAGTTGCCACATACTGACTGAGTCTTAGGTGTCACTTGTCTAATGATACAGCATGCCTGAGATGTGCAAGATCACAGGTTTGAATCCCACTGCAGACAGTTGTGTTTATCACAGCAGCCACTGTGACGTACAACCTTGGGCACGGGCTATGCACCCTTACTGCATTGTCTACGTCGATAAAATGATAAAATGAATATCACCTTTCAGGCTGGGTAATAATAATAAATGGTGATGGTGTATGTGCATGATAGCAGATTATAAGCAGACTTATAGACGCAGTTGATTGGTCTGTTGTGAGGATCAGTGGCCGCCTGACGCTGAGTCTGCATTTATCGGATGATCCACATGAACTCTTGCAATAACTGTGGTCACGATGAGAGCACCATAAACATTGACAGTGGTATCTGTATACTGCATTGCAGTACTACATATTTAGATGCGGCCTGTTGTTACAGACCAAGTAGCATGGTTTGTCATTTTTGTGTATGCATGTATTTTCTGTATGACTGTATATTGCATGCATGTGTAGTATTCTAACATGGTTAGGTGGACCTGGTGGGATTGAAGCCTGTCCTTAGGACTACTACTTCCTTCAGTACTTTGACACTGTTGGTTGGGTCATTTGACCTGTAAACACCTGTCCCCGATATGACCTATAATGTGTTTAGTGGGACGTTAAACGCTACTCAATTATGGTTTGTCTGTCTGTCGGTCTGTCTCAGTCGTGAGCCCTGCAGAAATGACTGAACCGATTGAAATGCCATTTGGGTTTTTGGCTCAAGTGGGTCCAACGAAGCATGTGTTAGATGGGGTGCACATTGGCGCCACCTGGCGAATACGATTCAACCGTATGTGGCCTTTTTGTCAAATGACTTTGATTACTTGTTTTTGTGTGCAGTTGTTGTAATTGTATGCAAGTTATACAGCATTTCCCAAAAAGTACCAGCTGTGTAATCTTCAATATCTTCTACAATTGTAAGTCTATTGCAATGAAATTTGGCATACAGTATCTGGATGTCCTTGGCTAGTAGTCGCGTTCATAACTTGTCAGCTCACCCCTGCCTATGTTCCTGAACTGCGTGAGAATTCATTGACAGATAACACCCGAAACATTCTACCATCTTCCTCTCACGAATGTGTGAGGCTAAAAAGAATGGGTTTAATGGCTCCAGAAAGAGCTAGTTGTGTGGTTAGATCTGAAAAGACTAACAACATGTGTTCAGACTGATGAGCTTTTACCTTTACATGTGTGCATGCAGCCACATTGGCCACAAGCCCAAGTTTCAATCAGATGCTGCATCAAGTTACTGTTATTGCTTGTTGCAGCATTTGCTTGGAAATTCTGTGGTTACATTTCTGACAATGTATAATTTTCGCAGATGGAAGTTGTTAATCAAGATCTGATTTTCGTTACTGAGTGTCACATTTCCTTTTACATTTTGTCATTTTCGTTGAGGTAGTAAGCAACAGGTACTTTTAATAGCTGAATGATGACTAGTGTCATTTACCAAAATTTATCAGAACCAATCACGGGAAAAATTTGTCTGAATCAGTTTGCCTGATTGAAGTTGATTCGCATTGATACGAATTGAATGGATAATTTTTGATTTGGTACAGTTGTTGATTACAGATTATCAGCCAGTATTGAAACTTAGGCAATTTACCATCTCAGTTTTGTTGTTTATCCCGTTTTTGTTTTTGCAGTTTTGTGCACATATTTTGTAGAAGATGATACAAACCTATAGTATTGTACGGAATTAATATGGCTATTGCCACATTATGGGCTTCACAATTCAAATCAGCTCAGTTTCATTTCGGTTAACAAACATTGTGAGTTGGTTGTACCAAATCAACTAAAATTGTTTGCAGCATTGAATTGAATCGAACTGAATCTTTTTTTCTGGCACATCGTTACATCACTAATGAAAATTGTTCGAATTACCATGAATTAGGGAGATTTATAAAATGAGTCATTTTTGAGACGCATGGACATTTGTGAAAGGAAGGTGGCACTACTTATCTGGTGTTAATGTTTATCAGGTAGTGTGGCATCATAAGTAGAGCGAGGCAAAAAATTATGCTTGTGATTAGTAGCCAAGGGTTTCCAGATACTGTGTGCTAAATCTCAGTGCAATAGTCTTTGAAGTGTAGATGAGATTGAGGATTGCAAAATGGGTTATTTCCAAGATATGTTATAGTATTTCATACTTGTATTCATGTACCTGACCTTGCGTGTTGTCTACAGTTCGAGACCATTTTTTCACAGAAGCCATCTCTGTATAACAAATTTTGGGCAACACATCGTACACCAGAGACAGCCGCATCTGTGAGTTTTGTCACTGTGAACCGTGTTCATTCTTTTCATTATGTGTACTTGTTTCTGTGAAGTTATCACTTCACAGGTAACATTGACATGTGCATTACTCAGCTCAGTTACTACTAAATTATGCCATTACTTAACGTAACTTGTTTAATTGAGCAAGAATTACTTGATGTATTGTCATATTTTAATTTCTGCTGTTTAGCACATAAGTACATATTCAGAGATGTACATATGAGATGCCAAAGTTTTTTCATTGTTAGTCGTGGTTATTTGTACACTGTAGGAAATATTCACTGCCACCAGAGAAATCCACAAATGTCTCGTTATCGATTCCTGCTGACAGACTACACATGATGACAAAACCAACTACATGTGGCTGATAAAGCTGCCAATAACTGGCTGACATTTTTCAAACAGTTTATTTGGACAAAGAAAAAGACTAAATGTTGGTTGTACAGCATGAACACGTGTAATGTGTTTTGTGCGGTGAAGTTCATACATACATACAGTACACTCAGTAAATGGGACAAACTTAATACTCTTTAATTTGCTGTGAGTGAAGCAAAAGAAGTCACTAACACATTCTGAAGTATATCCTGTGTTTTGCAGATGTTGGACAAAGGTGTTGCTGTTGATGGCGCCGTTACTGTAGCCAAGATGGTGCACACACTTCCCAGCAACTGGGCCGACTGCGTGGCACAGGGCCGTGTCAAGTTTGAAAAATATTTTAACCATAAGGTTTGTGACAAAACATATTCTGTAAGTCTTGCTTTGCCTTATGTGATGTTTACTTTTACATGATACTGATATTGAGAAGTATTGACATGTAGCAGTAATGTCTACATGCAGCAGTTGCAGTCAATGAAGCAGTTACTCAGTGATTACAAGGTACTGGTAATAATGTTGTCTTTATATGCAGTGTATTTTTGTTGCATGCATATTTGTATGCATGTATATGAATGTATCTGTTCAGTGTTCATGGAGCATTTCACATCCAAGTATGCTGTGTATTGTAGGCTCAACAGCTGCTTCATGCGTTTCCACTTGATACTCGACTTAAAGATGGCAGTATGTATTACAGATAAATATTGCACCGCAGTAAGCTATAGTGGGAATTGCAAAATAAACGATAAGCAGCTGATTGCTTACATACTTACTTCCTCATCACTTTGATGTTAAGTATCTCTGCTTTTGCACAGAATCACATTACTGAGTTGGGCAAATGCAGTTGTGAATTTCATTTAAACTACTACATTTGTTTCAGAATTTAAGAAGAAACTCAGCAGCCGTCATTTTGGTGCAATTTTTTTTAGTATTTTGAGTGTCACAGTTATTTGATGTTCTGTAATACTTAGTGGTGTGTGACATTTGCCGGTTGATGTGCAGGTCTGTTCTGGCAGTCACCAAAACGGCCGCCATCGTCACTGAATTTTGACGTCGACAATCCCACGTGCGTGTTCTGTAATTTGTCTGTTGCACTTACGTTGACTGTTTCACACTGCACATAATACTGTTTAACTTGTCACACTGGTGCTTCCCTTCAGTGTTGACACTGTTAATTGGGCATCTGGCCTGTTATGCCGAAGGTTTTCTTTTGCTTGATTCGGTCCAACCGGGTGTGACTCAAAAAATAGGTTGGTTAAACAGAAATTAAGCGTTGATATGTTTGTTCACATTGCATGTTTTACACTTGTAGACACATGAGCTTCGTGATTTCCTACGCTCGTCTGTTTGCCGGTGTATGTGGCGTGTCATACACAGCTGAGGTAATGTCGGAGCTGACTGCAGTGTAAATGTCTGTCAACTTAGCGCCCATGTTTTTTTCGCATTCTAGCTCGGGTTGGGAGTCTGGATACACCATAATCTTACCAATCGTTGGTTTATTCCCTTGCCCCACCTCTGTGGATTTCTGTTTCAGAAGTTAATTTTTCATGGTGGGAGATGTCCCACCCCAGGGGTGCAGTATCACTACTTAACACTTTTTCTACGGTAGTGCAGTGCTGTACCTATCATTGATGATAGTGATGATGTGGATAATCATGACGATAATAATGAAGTTTGGATTTGTATGTTTGACTTGTGTGTAAACATATCTTTCAGCCGTCAACAAATCATATAGTACTGTGTTAGGTCTTTAGGTATTCATTTGATGTTTAATATTAAATTATGAAGGAAGCATTATATTCCATGTAAAGTAAGGGAAATATTCAGTTATGGTGGTAAAGGTGTGAATTCTTGCATGTTTGTAACATATAGTGCAACGATATTTTATTTGATGCTCATACTGTTTGTTCTTGATTTTTTGTAGGACTTGAATGAGAACAGTGTTATTCAGATCATTCAGAGAGTTACTGTACCGCAGTTTCAGCCGAAAAATAAAGTAATATTCATATCACTATTTTTAGGCTAGGCCGCATCGCAGCAGTAGCTACATTATATGTCTGTCGGTCTGACTGTCATGACTGTGAGGCCTGCAAAAGCTGCTGATGCTGTTTGAGATGTAGACTCTGGTGGGACCAAGGAACCTTGTGGGGGTCCAGATCCCTACACATGAAGGGGCACTTTTGAAGGCAAAAAGGTGCCGGACCAGGACATGCCATGGCAGTCGATATAAAAGCAACTCAGCAGGAGGCTGAACTGGTATGGTGCAGATGCAGATTTGGGTGCACTAGATGGGGGAACATTGGTGCAACCTGGCTAATACGATTGAACCACCCTTGTTTGGCGGCCTCAATGATCTTCTTGGTAAAATGTGGTGAGTAGTTTCTCATTAATGTCTGAAAAACTGTTGTCACCAGATGCCAGATTTTACAGTTAGAGTACAGTTCACAATGTCATCTGTGTACCCCGCCGGTGAAGGTGACAGCACTCCACAGATCTCTAACTAGATATGGGAAAGGTAGGGAATGGAAAGAAGGAGAGGCAGGAAGGAGAAGGTTGGGGTAAGAGGGGTGGGGAGGAGAGAAGTTCTAATCCCACCATCAAATTCTGGCTACCCCTGCTTCCTATCTAGTATTACATGTATTATGTGGTTGAATGGTTAACATAACATTTATCTTTATAGTATGTATGTATATTTGGATCTTGTAGTGTTACAGAGTAAAAGAGGCAGTATGTCAGTGACAGTGTGCATTGATTGTGCTGCTGTTAGAAAATTGAAGTAGATGAAACGGCGCAGAAACCACAGTCAGTTGAAGTAACAACCGACGAGTTGAAGTTGGCAGCACATCAGATGCAGCGGACCACTGATAGATGGTTCGGCAACAATGGCAAGTAACTTGTGTGCACCATAAGGCTGCCCGTAATAGTTTGAATTTCAAATGAAAGGCAAGTTTCTAGTGTATGCTGGGGGTTTCCAAATAAATGCCAAACTGTTACAAAATGCCACTGCTGTTGATGCTGGTTTAAGAACGATGTAGTTTTTTTTATGTGTATGTACTTTATTTTGTAACTGTTTTACGGTGCCCTTAGGCATAATAAATGACGTTGGAGCTCAAGGAACCATGTATTAGATGGGGTCCAGATCCCCATGGGAAGGGGCAATTTGAGGGAGGAGGGGCGCCCCCATTATAAAGTATAAGGACATTCTGTGGTGAGCTGTACAGAAACGGCTGAATTGATCGAGGTGCCATTCGGGATTTTGAGCCCAAAGAAGCATGTTTTAAGTAGGGTTGTGGAGAGGTTATCTTCTTCAGCTGTTAAGACTATACAATACTGCACTGCTTCTGGTTTCATTTCAGTGTTGTCATGCAAGAGAATGAAAAATCTTGGCAAAAGAAATATAAGTGGGATTTTAAATTCATCAGCCTTAAGCTTTGTCTGTGCCACTGCCATCGTCTCTTGCTTCATTAAAATCCAGCTTGGTTTAACCTTTCTGGTGCCAGCTTACCCAGGTTGTCCTGGAAAAGAGGCCGTTAAATGGGTGTCTTGTCTGTCTGTCTGTATGTCTGTCTGTCTACCAGTAACGATTATGTGAACTTTTACTAAGCACAACGGTGCAAACAGTGTGCTGAAATGTAAAAGGTCACCTGCACAGTTGCACAGGATGGAATTATTACTTGGTAAATTATCAGAATTTTGAATGTTATAAGATGCCATTTAGCCACGAGCTCATTTTGATGATTAGTTACGTTACAAAAACTTGTCCATTGAAACGTTCTGCTAGAGACCTGTGACTTGCAGGTTTTTTGAGTTGGTGACTTTTAAAAGTATCTCTTTTAGCATAAGACTCTGTGGTATGCTAATGTTACCTGTGCATGCAGCATTCAAGCGGATGATTCCTGTCGTCTTTGAAAAAGATGACGATGATAATGGACACATCGACTTCATAGCTGCAGCTTCAGTATGTGGTTAATTCCAATTTTGGTTATTATTTTTATTTCACAGGAATTTATTTTTTTCAGTATATTTGGATTAAAACAGTTGTTGGCAATTATACCGTACTATATTTTGCAATAGCTGTTGTTTGCTTATTTTGGTTTTCTAAATTAATGTTGTGATTACAGACAACGTATTTGTTGCAAATCCTAAATGTGTTACCAGTAGCTCAGTGGTAATAGGTCAGGGGCGTGATAGGAATGACGTTGTGACGTTGTACAGGTTATAGCAACAGTTGGGATATGTCACTCTTGTGATCTTTGGCACTGCTAACTTGTTGTATGCAGAATCTTAGAGCCAGTATGTACAGTATTGAAAACAGCGACCGGCTGAAGATCAAGCGCATTGCAGGACGAATAGTTCCTGCTATAGCAACAACAACAGCTGGCATTGCTGGCCTGGTGTGTTGTCAACAACTACATTTACTCTCACATTTACTGTGTGATAACTTTCGTCAAGAATTCTACAGTTACATAAAATAATACTGATGTTATAGCAGTGCTTACAAGTTAAACTTATTGGCGTCTGCAGCTACGTGAATGCATCTGTCATCCATACAATGGTGATCAATAGCCGATGATCGTTAGTTTTGTGGAAAAACTGTCAGTACAATGAAGCACTTGGGGAAACCAGCCATTACGTGTTTCACATCTCCATCTGTACTCAGCATGTCACTCAAGTAGCAGACGTTATCCACTAACTGCAGGATTGCACCATCACCAATCTCCACTCTGGTCCTACCTGCACTGTACTAAACTTTCAAAAATAAACAGTAAACTTTGTGGTGAATAATATTTTGATACATTGTGTGATAAAACTGTACAGGTGGCAATAGAACTTGTCAAAGTTGTCAAGAATGCTCCTATTGAACATTACAAGAATGCATTTCTGAACCTTGCTCTACCACTGTTTGTCTTCTCAGAACCGGCTCCTGCTGTCAGGATGAAAATGAGGTCGTATACAACGTGTACTTCTTTAATGTTCTTCTTTTAGCAAGTACACATCTCTCATAACAAATGTTGAAGAATGTTGCAGCTGAGTGAACTTTATTTGCCAGAATCATGTTACATTAAATATATTTGTTATATGTGTGTTTGTGTCTTTCAGTAACGGTGTCGAGTACTCATTGTGGGACAGATGGGAAGTTCATGGTAACAGAAACTTAACTATTAAGCAGTTCATTCAGACTCTGCAGGTGATTGACATCTCTGGCCTATTACTGTACTTAACACTATTTCCTTTCCACCACTTGCTATTCTCGTTGGCAGTTGTAACAAATAAGAAATCAGTTTTCATAACAAGTAAAGTCCTTCCCAAGCCACACAGGCCCATAGGGTGGCGCTCATCTCCATTTCTGTAGCTGTCAGCCAGACGCCAGCTTATGCTGTGAGACCACGGATGCGTGGCTAGTGAATCGCATGGTGTGCCTGTTTACATACCAGTGTTTGCTGGTACTCATGTCTACTCACAAACGGATGTCAAGGTCGAGTTGATCTGGGTGGCTGGTTACGTACCAAGATGGTTTAACCACCCAAAGACCCTGTGTGGGTCTGGGGCTGTCAGTGGGTAAGTGTCTAAGTAAGTTACAAATTTATGAAGTGTCGAAACCAGAATAGGCCCTCTCGATTTCCAGGCCGGATGCCGTAGGAGGCGACTAAACCTGGCTTTAGTTTTTTTGTGTTTATTTTGTTGTTGTACCATATATTTCTTTTGATTGGTGAATGTGTGCTTTTGTTGTCTTAGGTTTAGTTTTTCCATACCAAGCCAAGAGATTGACTTGGGGAACGTCTCCAAAATGACCTATTTTGTGTCGAGTGAGACGTAAAAACCACAACTCAGTCAGTCAGTGACCGCACAAAGACAGTCACGAGGCCTGACAAGGAGTAGCTTCATTGATCGAGACCAACGTGCTACCACTAAGCTAAACTGCCGCCTTAAACAAAGCAGTTTAAACTGTATAACAACTGGTCAGAGTAATTTTACAACAGGCCGCATTGCCGCTGCACATGGACGGTTCAGTGATAGTCATCAGACTGCGCTAGTGTGCATCCCACATCGGCACATCCCTACTTCAAACATGCTTCCTTGGGCCCAAAATCCCAAATGGCACCCGGATCAGTTCAGCTGTTTTTGCGCAGCTCACCACAGAATGTCCCTGTACTTTATAACGGGGCGCCCCTCCTCCCTCAAATTGCCCCTTCCCATGGGGGAACTGGACCTCTATCTAATACATGGTTTCTTGAGCCCACCTGAGTCCTCAACCCAAACAGCGTCTTGATTGGTTCAGCTGTTTTTGCAGGGCTCACTACTTTGACAGACTGACAGACCATGCCACTCGGTCGGTAACAATAGGCCACATCTACATACGCAGTACTGCGATGCAGCCTAATAATAATGTGATCACAAAATATGAATATCTGTAGTGCTAAGATTCAAGAATATTCTGTGATTCTTAGTATCAGCATGAATATCATATAGACTGACATAGTTAAACATTTTATTTTGATGACAATTGTATGTCATTCATTCGTCCTGCATGGTGACGTGAGACACTATTGTTTTTGGGCCCAGTACACTTTTACATCTAGGGTTGAGGAGACTGCTTAATAGTTGTTAATAGTTGTTATGAGACCATCGTTAATTACTGCTAGGATTTTATTATTAGATGCTCTGTGTGTGCGTGTTTTGCAAAGGTAATTCAATCTTGTACGAGTGGTGCCCCACATGGTACCTCTTTCTGTCAGATGACACTGTATGGATTCTCCAGCCCACGCAAGTCTTGTTTACCTGAGCAAGCGGCTAGGCTTTCCAACCAAGCCAGGCCGGCTCTGAGATCATCCCAGACTGTATTGCCCAGACAACAGTATGGTCCTGCCTGACCTACATGAGATCCTAGCCAGTGCTGCACAATATCACTCTCAGTCTTAACAGAGGCCCAGCGTTGAAGTGTGTGCACTGATTAGGCTGACACAATTACGTGTCCAGATTGGGGATTGTACCCTGGTTCATGCTGGTAACCATTCAGGCACAGAACACGTCGTGGGCGTTTTAATGTTAAACCATTTCCATGTCGCTGGTAGTTTGAAATACATACTTGTCAGTGACTGGTACATTTGACCATTATCATACAGATGTGAAAATGTGTAATGTACAAAGATTAAGCTTGCAGGCCATAATGGGTCATAATGTACTGAGGCAGTCTCTTGTCTGCCTGATGCAAGAAAGTTTTAACATTTCAGTGAAAGATATTACCTAGTGCATGCAGGCTGGATCTGGTTCACTAATCGAAGTCTGCGACATATTATTAAGGCCGATAATTGCCCATACTTGTGCTGCAGTGATGTTTAGTTACTGCTGAACTATGCATTGTATACAAGTGACGTGATATTGTAGGAGAGGCAGAAACTAAAAGCCTCGCTCATTGTCCAAGGAGTCAAAATGATCTACATTCCCATAATGCCCGGTCATGCACGGAGGCTTAACGAACCGTGAGTCTCTTTTGTTTCTGGCTGCACACATATTGCAGTATCCTGCAAAAATGCCACGAGTCTCAAAATTATGCTTTTTACATACAGTATAAAAACCGAAATGGTGACAACTCTTAGTGAAAACTTGCAGATTATTGTGTTCAAAAAATTTATTGCAATTTGGCATAGTAGTAGCGGTGGTGGGCGCATCAACGAAATTACTTTATGTTGGTCCTGGTTAGTACTGGGATGGGTGACCGTCTTCGGACAGGCAAATCACCTCGGTGTGTATCTAGCCAGCCAGGCCAACTCAGCCGTCTACCCTCAGCAGGACAGGAAACTAGTACCGGCCAAAGTGCAGTGACGCTCTGCGACTGGGGAGTAAAGGCAGGTATGGCTCATTCCATTTGTGGATGCACATTTGAGTGGCAGGTAAAACTCTGCGATCCCTCATTAACATGTGCCATATCTGGGCGCTTTGTGGTTAGTCAGTCTCAGTTAAAGCACTATGCAAATGTTCTGTTTACTTGACTTTGTGAAGAAACTTACCACTAAGTTGTTACATAAATGTAAATAACTTGGTTTATAACACCAGTAAATAACTGAATCTGCAGCTTGCTTAGATTCCAACTTCCTCAATAGCACGTTGCTCAATTTGCTTAATCTTTATAACAACTATTTCATTTGGAGTGTATTGATGTTTGATTCCAAAAATTAGTGATTAACCTTTTATTAAGCTGTCCCTAAGACACAAGTAGATGTGTGATTGCACTGCTAACATGTACAGAATGCTGAAGTACATCAAGGTGCCAGATGACAAGCCATATGTGGACCTCGTCGTCTCGTATGAGAAGACGACAGTGTCCGAGTCCAGTGATGACATGGAGGAAATGGGTCCACCAGTGCGATACTATTTCAATAGCTGATTAACACAGACATAGGAAATGTGCATCTGTGTAATTTCCTTGTGTAGCGTATAAAATGAATGAAATGACACAGTTTCCTTCATTTTATATACTGTTTCCTGTGTTGACGTGTGAGCTCTCTGAAAAGTACTCGCATATGGAAGATATTTTGTACTATACAAGTGTTTAAAGTGTATTAGTGTAAATGTGAATATTCATACTTAAGTAACATTTTAACTTATTTGTTGACTGTTTTGTTTGGTTGCTTGTTGCTTGTTCCTCACCAGTTATTTAAAACGAATTTGTTGAGTGTACAGATTACGTAATACTTTTTCATGTTGTGTTACATTCAGTGGCATATCTAGTGTTTGTACGGGGAGGGGGCAAGGGACGAGTGCAAAGCTGCCAAAGGATGGGATGGTTGGCCCCAGGAAAAATTTTTCAATTTTCTGAATGAAAATGGTGTGTTCTGGTGCACTCTGGAGCACTGTTTTAAAGTGAAAATGCTTGCAAGAAAAAGCCTCAAAATTTATTTTTTGCATTCACCGGGACAACCTGATGACTCGAGGCATGTTGCAGTTTATTGTGGTCGGCAGTCGGCACCTTCTGCTTCTTGCATACCCACCTCTATGTTGGCAATATACTGCTGTAAATAAATATGCCACTGTATACAGATAACAGAGATGGGCAGTAATGTAATTACTGTAATTTAAATTACGTAATTCAATTACAATTTGTAATTGGTAATTTAATTACTTTGCCAAAAACATGTAATTTGTAATTTGATACAAATTACAAGCCCTTGTAATTGAGTAACTGAAATTACTGTCACTTGTAAATTACATTTGAAGAACTACTGTTGCTAAAAGAGAACTAAAACTACACTACAGGAACAGCATGTTCAACATTGAACATTGAACTAAATCAATACCCTTGTTAACCAGTGCATGCTTCTTTTATAGTGCATTGTCGTTTG
>Ga0056108_1000354_pt1 | contig 14724 bp, 13 predicted proteins | sample WorMetG1BERMUDA1_FD_83875 | JGI IMG/M metagenome (GOLD analysis project Ga0056108, IMG submission 83875) | Marine gutless worms symbiont microbial communities from Max Planck institute for Marine Microbiology, Germany - Inanidrilus... ... | reverse complement strand
GGCCTAGTTGGTTGACCTATAGCGGATGGTTTACCCACATAAGTGGTCACCCATCAGCTACAGGTCGAGCGCAGGACAGCGAAAGCACGCCGGCCAAAGACCGATGTCTGGGTGAGCGCTGTAAGCTCCCCAGTTGGGTCCGGGGTGAAGCCCTGGCGATTTAGAACGTTTTATAAGCTTACAAAGCCGCTCCTGGCATAGCTTTTGCGAAACATTTCATGAGGGTGTGAACCACAGAAGACCTCACGACCAAATTTTTGTGGGGGTCTGGACTCCACGGGACCGGCGCCTACGCTGTACAGGCCAGACTGTTATGGCACTTTTATGACTCACTGTATGACTTCGTATCGTGAATACACAGTGCGATCATTGCAACAACCTTCATATGTCACTGTCCTTGTGAGATGACCAGCAGCAGAGAGACAAGCACACCATGTGACAAAAAAACAAGCAGCTCAGTTGTCCCGTAGGGACCGCAATCATTTCAAAATATCACCATGCTATTTCTCCACTATATGATGCCCAACGACGATAGTCTGTGAAATTCTCTAGCCGTGTGCAACAGTGACGGTTGAGTGGTTGAAGCTTTGAGTCTGGTGTCACTAACCACTTGTGACGGCCGTTTTGCTTTACTATATGCTTGGCGCGACAAAAAAGCATGAAAATGGTAAAGCTGGAGCAAAAATTGGGGGGTTTTCTGGGGCTCAGGAACCTTGATTAAACCACTGTTGCAGTCACAGAAATAACAAATAAAAACAATGTCAGCAACATAACATTTCCTATACGACAAAGAAAGCAGTGAAGGTCTGTCATACCGAAAAAAATTTCATATTCGATCCAGAAAATACCGAACACACATACCCCTGCTAATGTACTTCGTTATCTATGATTATTAGTGTTAAGACTGTATGGCGACGTCGTCAATGCCGTCAGCAACATCATTGACCGTATCTCCTCCCGGGTGTTCTGCTTTATCAACCTTTGTGCTCTTCTTTCCCCCTCCACCGGCCGACTGTTTCTTCTTAGCCTTGCTGGCATCGTCAGCTTCTATTGGTGCAGTTTTCACAAACGGAATCTTCTCCTGGTAACCTGTCCAGAAATCACAAGGTATCGCTTTTTATCCATGATGAAGACAACGTTCCCAATTAATGCATGCTAAACTAGAAATGTGGGCCAATGCCCAACGTCATGGTCGCCCTGCCGAACATAGGTGGCGCCCTCTGTTTAACGCCAAAAAATTTGGCTGACGCTCACTACTTTACTGCTGTGCAGTAACGCTGCCAAGACGCGAAGGCCGTTGAAATTTGGAGGGTTGCCCCAAACTGGTAAACCGATCTCAGCCGCTAGTAGGCCGAAGTTCACCATAGTGTGGGGACATGTGGAAGACATATTGCTGCCTAACAAGTTTTTTCCGATTGTCGATACATGTCTTCGTTGTGAAGATATAGCCCAACAAAGTTGTGCGATGGTGCCCAGATGGCAATTTTTGGTGACTTTTTTGCGTCCTGTGTTTTCAGCGAGCCGCGTGCAGCAGGTTTCAGACCTGTGTCTTAAATTTGCACTAAGGCCACACCATGTGTGGAAGTATGGCAGACATCCAATCTGCCGCGGCTGAGATTAGGCGAGGAAAAAAAGAAAGAAGAAGAAAGAACAAATCACAGCATGAAAATATAATGGTGTGCCCTAGGGCGACCATTTAAGGTACCTACATAGTCCCTCAAGGACCACGTGAGCCAGTGCTGATCTCCAGTTTACTAGGCAGGCACCCAGCAAGTGACATCAGTCATAGACCCACCAGTAGGCTGCCGTTACTTTTTGCCAGGCCTGCAGTTACCTTCCCAGCGTCACTAGCCTTGGCCGGTACTGATTTATACTGCTAGGTAATGCACGGCAGTGTTGTTATTATGAACAGAATAAGCTATAGCCTGCCTACTGTTTGACTTCACATCTCCACTCATTTGATACGAGTTAAAAAAACATAAGCAAAACAAACCAATGTAAAACGACTCTTAGTGCATGTGAGAGAGTGTGAACACAATACAGCCCATTCTAGATAAATCAAGTGAAGTGCAATTGCTAGAACAGTACCCTCTTATTTTCTATCCAATCATGATATCTGGAGTGTAAGTCTGCAGCTAAATTTTAAAGTTGCATCTCATCACGTTTTGCATCAAAATACAGTGACATTATAGCTGTTTGGAACTCTTGCTAACTACCACCTTGCTTCATGTTCTTACTTTGTCTACTTTGATATTGCTGATAAGCACAAAAAGCACATCAAGCACATCAGTAAGGGCAATTCGCCTCAAACACTGCTTCAGTGATCATTAAAGGCTTCTTGTGAGATCTCAGGCAGTGTCTGGTAACTAAGGTAGGCATGAAAAATGGCTTGTTATGTGTGTACTGTGTATCCATTTCAACGGTATGGAGACGGCAATGGTAATGCCACTGAGGAGAACTCTAACATGCTCTCTCTAATCCAAATCTGCTAGCTGCTGTCTGTCAGCAAGGGCATGCAACTTGATGCAAGCAGCAAAACTTTGCTCCAACAAAATCCTCCAGTTCTTCACTGGGGTGCAGGCTAAAATAGGTTGTCCTGTATCACGGCTTCAATATGGTAGTAGTAGAAGTAGTAGTAGTGTGTATATCAGCTTTACATCTACACAGTTATATACAGACTTTCAGCTAACACAAACAATGTTACAAAAATGCAAACACAACGATCAGCATTCTAAAAATATTAGAAATTGGAAAAGAAACTACACAAAAACTGTGGGATGGCAAAAGGTCAAAATACAAAATGCAGGACAATGAACATGCTGCATCTTCCTCTCCTATCAGTATGTACTGTTTATGGCCGCCCTATGTAATAGGGCAGGCCATTATATTTTCATCCTGTGGTTTCTTCTATCTTCTTCTTTTTTTCCTTGCCTAATGTCAGCTGTCAGAGATGGGATGTCTACCATACTTTCACACATGGTGTGGCCTTAGTGCTAATTTAGAATGCAGGTCTGAAATGTGCTGCATGTGGCTCGCTGAAAATACAGGATGCAAAAAGTGACCATCTGGGCACCATCGCACAACTTTGTCGGGCTATATCTTTGCAACTAAGGCATGTATCGACATTCGGAAAAAAAACTGTTAAGCAGCAATATCTCCTCTACATGTCCCCACAATATGGTGAATTTCGGTCCACTAGTGGCTGAGATCGGTCCGGTAGTTTGGGCACCCCAGTTAATTTCAACAAGTTTCGCGTCTTGGCAGCGTTACTGCACGGCACTCTAGTAGTGGGCGTCAGCCAAACTTTGCGGCATTGAGTAGAGGGCGCCACCTATATTCGGCAGGGCGGCCATCACGTTGGGCATTGACCCACATTCTAGTTTTCTATGGTCACATGTTCAATCCCCAGACTTTCCTAATATTTCATCCAGTCGTAAAGGTTAGAAGACTCACATTGAGGCATAAAGATGCGTAGAACTTCGGGAACAAGGACGCCGTCTTCCACCTGGTAGTTCTCCAGAATGGCACAGATCGTGCGAGTTGTGGCACACATCGTCGCATTCAACATGTGGACATACTCTGTCTGCTCCAACATCACACAGTCATGCTCATAATCAACTGCAGTTTACTTCCTGCCTTTACTGCTGCTATCACTGACGTTACTTCTGCAGTTGCTTCTACTACTACTAATGTTATGAAAATGTGTGAAAAACCGCAGCAGTTTTTAGTTTTTACTAGCAGGCCACTGCTGCAGCACTGCACAAGAGAGGACAAAATGTTAGTGAGACATCAGAAAGCTGCCCATTCGCAGAACGACTATCATCCAGCTGCCTGTAAACAACTGCCACAGCAATAGTATGAGACAGCATAAACTGCAGCTGCAGCCGACACATCAGTAATGAAACCGACATAAAAACGTACATTCCTTCCGAAGCCATGCTACTGACGTTAGAGAGCCTGCAATATAGGGATCAATGACCTTTCCCCCATCAGTCTGGTGGTGGACGAAAAGAGGATAAGGCCAGGACACTCGTTTGAGTCAAGTTTTCTTCAGTGGTTTGCCACGGTTGGTTGGGTGACAAGAAGGACAATCAACCCTCAAAACCTGTCCCACTTATCCCAAATGTTCTCTTTCAGAACAAGTGGAGGAAGAAAACGAAGGAGAACCACTGAACCAGTTAATCCACGTTCACCTGGAAAACAGTCGTTAAAATGATTGTGGCAAGTTATAAAAAGTAGGCAAGCTGCTGTTGCCCTGACTCTCTTACAAAAACAAATTAGCAACAAAACACTGCTTTCTTGAATGCAGGCTTCAGCAGAAAACGTACACAAAAAGACATCAGAGATGGTGGTCTGCTGTTTACCTCCTGATTCATCTTTTTGGTCTTGCCATAGCGGACTTGCAGCCGTCGGGCCTGGTAGTCCGTGCAGTTCGAACACGAAACAAGTTCACGGAATGCAGCAGAGCCTGGGAACCAGCCTTCCAAGTCCAGCTTCTTGGCTGCCGCATTGTTTAATTCACCTGAATTGAGGTAAACATGGAATAATGTATAATTAGATAAAGGCAAATGGTGCCATAGGTGTGTAAGCGGGATGTTATGCCACTGCATATACCACAGAGTCTGTGGTGCATGATCTCACACATACAGTTACTGTTCAGCTGCAAAGCAACTGCCTATTACCTGGTATTAACAGTTCACGATTAAAATGTATAGTTCATTTTGCAGTTCAATTACTTTTATTTCTTTGACTTTTGATTACTCGTTCCAGGACTGTTTCTGCAGTAATCACTGTATTATTATGTTAGCAAGAATGGTGTCAGTTACACATCACTGTACAAGTGACTGTTGATTGTTAAACTGCTGTTAAATAACTGTCACTGCTTTTTGTCGCTATCTGAAAGCAAGGTTGACATGTTTTCTGATAATATACAGGTATCTGTAATATAGATATAATAACAGGACAGTTACAGCATATTTTAATACGAATAACATTAATGTCAGATACATATAGAAAATATTGGATATATATCGAAAATATAAAGAATATCGAAGATATCAGACGATATTTTCCAACCCTGATATTCATATCCGATCACGCTGATGCTAGCAGGCCCAGTTGGCCTGAGTGGCTGGTTACATACGGAGATGGTATACCCATGAATGGTCACCCATCTCACTGCTGTAGTAAAAAAAAGGTAAAGCGGGGCCGTACTCCTTACAGGAGTGTGGATGCTCACCTCCCTCTCATAAGCCACTAAGCCCGTAAGTGGACAAACCACTGCAGTCTATAACGCATGGCCAGTGCGATGCCACACCTACGATTACCTTCTCAGCCATAGGGCATCACCACCCTTTGACACCGGTACCAATTTATACCGCTTGGGGACACAGGCACGTGTGTGCCTAAGGTTGTTACCTGAAAGCGCAATGGCCGAGAGTCGAATAACGATTCTTTGAGTCGCGAGTCCAATGTCCTAACCATTACACCACCAGGCCACACGAGTGCAACAGTGCCTTGATGCAAAGTGCTCAGGTATGGCACCAGCTAACAGGCTTACACAGTTTCACTTAACACTCACACATTAAATGGACGTGTGGAATGAGCCACAGCTGCCTTTTCTTCCTGCATGCACTGCATCATTAGCCAGCATTCTACTCGTCTACCACTACTTTCTCAATACTTCCGTTACAACCAGCAATGCACCACTAAATACTACGTTCACATGCCCACTATGTCTATCGTTGTACATGGATCAGATATACACCGTGTCTCAAAAAAACGTCCCACCTATGGCTTGTTATAACTTTTGACACACGTGAACAGATTTTAATATTTTTTGGCAGAAATGTTACTGATAAAGTAGGCAATCAAAAGGTGCTTTAATATGCCACCTCAAATAACTTGTGCTTCTGCACTACCTGGCAAAACAGGGAAACACGAAAATCACATTTTTCACTCAAATGCTGTATTAGTCAAGAGCGCTGCAGCAGTTGGACTGTGCTGCATGCAGTGCACTATCTTCCTGAAAGAAAATAAGAAAACTTGTCATCTGTGGTGTGTTTGATAGCGTCTACATTTGTTAAGATAGTAAGATATCCCATTAATACTGTCAACTGACTTTCACTCAGGCTTGACGAGTGAACAATTCCCATCTTTTACACAGCAACCGACACCACGACAGATTTGGTTAACACAGACCATGTGGGTAACACACAGCAGGATCCTATGTCCTGTATGGTGCATCCAGTCGATTGTTTTGACAGTGAATGGTGGTTCAGCTGTAACCAGGCGAAATTTTAATGTGTTTCGTGTGTTTTTGGTAAAAAAGATGCAGCATTTAAGTGAAAAGACACAATTTTCGGGTTTCCTGTTTCCCCAGGTAGTGCAGAAGCACAAGTTAGGTGGGGTGGAAAAGTAAAGTATATCTTAATTGTCTACTTTCTCGGTAAAACATGTGCCAAAAATTACTGTAATTGAAACGTGTATGTCAAGATTATAGCAAGTCAAAGGTGGGACGTTTTTTGAGACATGGTGTGCAACAACAGAGACAGAGAGGACGTTTTCAGGAAGACTTACTGAGACAAGATTAAACAGAATATGAAAAATTTTAGTCTGTCGAGAGAGGATGCACAGATCCTAGTAACAGAGAAAGAAACGGAGGAGGCAAATGGATAACCCAGCTCACCAAACTGTTGTTAAACAGCTGTTTGTGTGTTGCCAAGGCCACAGCATACTTTTACCAAAACCAGAATGTGAGCCAATGCCCAACGTGATGGCCGCCCTGCCAAATACAGGTGGTGCCCTCTGTTCAATGCTGAAAAGTTTCGCAGATGCCCAGTACTAGAGTGCCATGCAGTAATGCTGCCAAGACGCAAGACCCATTGAAATTAGCTGGGGATGCCCCAAACTAACGAAACGATCTCAGCCGCTAGTAGGCCAAACTTCACCATAATGTAAGGACGTGTGGGGGAGATATTGCTGCTTAACAAGTTTTTTTCCAATTGTCGATACGTGCCTTAGTTGCGAAGATATAGCTCGACAAAGTTGTGCGATGGTGCCCATATGGCAAATTTTTGGCGATTTTTTGGGTCCTGCATTTTCAGCGAGCTTCATGCAGCATATTTCAGACCTGCATTCTAAATTCACACTAGGGCCACACCATGTGTAGAAGTATGGTAAACATTCAATCTGCGGCCGCTGAGATTAGGCGAGGAAAAAAAAGAAAGAAAGAAACCACAGGGCAAAAATATAATGGCCTGCCCTATTCCATAGGGCGGCCATAACCAGGGTTCTCACTCAAATAACACAAGCAAATTTTGGGACATTTCAGCACTATAAACACGCAGATATCATGAACTACTCTATTACCATTTATTGCCTTAATAGCATTCATTTCAAGATGGGCTCCTCTATAACTTTATGGCATAGGCCTACTTACTTTAGAGAAAAGCAATGCACACCGACACATTACCTATGAACATCACAATAATTATTGTAGGTATTACAGTTAAGGAATGCTGACCGGAGACAATGTTTACTACACGATATGGAATGCCAAGAGCACGGCTGAAATCCTCGGCGTTTGCCATCATCTCATCCATCATCTCCCATGACTTGCCGTCATGAGGTGACGTCAGACAGAACTGCTCCACCTGCACATCAGCAGCAGCAGCAGCAGCAGCAGCAGGACTGCAGTACAGTGATGTGTAACTGACAGCTGCAGCAAATGAGTAACTGCTCTACTCGTTGAAAAGTTTTTTTTTTAAAAACAGTAACTTCGTAAATTCAGACAGAAATCTGTTTAATCAGAAACCTGTTTTACAAAGAAACAGACAATAATAATAACAACCAGCAACAACAATTAGTTAATGAAAGTAGTGTATTACGAACAAATGAATAAATACTATTAATAATGCTACAATCAGTCTGTTTTCTTGTTTAATCTATCCTACTCTTCTAGGATTTTTCCACATCAAGCCTCCCAAAGTGAAAACTTTGAAGACTGCTGGAACAGTACTTTTACAAGCCGGATGCCCATCCTTCTTGCTGCTGAATCAACCATGTCAAAGCACTGAATAAACTACAAAGCCCTCACTCGAGGTCACACTGACCATTTTAGAAACATTTCCCCTCCCGTACCTTGAACCTTTGACATATAACACTGACCTTCAAACTTTAAATACAGTGTCATGGCGAACCAGCAAGCCAAATACCTTGATCAACGGTCATTCAGTTCAAAAGTCATTGGCCGGACACACACACACACACACCTGTCCAAGTGCTCTGCCTGGACCACTAGTGGTTGGCAAGAAATACACAAAGAAACAACACAGAAACAAATCAACGACTACTACTACTACCATTTTACAGCCATTACACAAAACAACCTGCATTAGCTGGCACCTCCAGATAAGAACTGTAGGATTTTCTTGAAGCAAAGTTTTACTGCCTACATGCTCTTGCTTATGGCAACCTGAGGATTCAGATAAGGGAGAAGATGCTCGAGTTCTCCTCAACGGCGTTACCTGCAGCGTCTCTGTACCGTCAAACAACACAGAAACCAACAGACCTTTTCGAACTGGTGAACTCTGAAGATGCCTCGCGTATCACGGCTGTGTGATCCTACTTCCTGCCTGAAGCAGCTGGACATTCCCGCATAGCGGATTGGCAAATCCTGAGTAGCTATCCACTCATCCCGATGGAATGCCGCTATTGGCTGCTCTGAAGTAGCTATCAGGTATTTCTCCTCAATCCCATGCTCCTCTTTGTTCTCACTTCGTTGACCAATCACCTTCAAGCAGCAAACCCACCAGTGTACAAACATTCAATTAACACACTACAAAGTATGGTTACCACCACCACCACAACCGTTTTACGGCCCTTTTCCCGGGACCACCTGGGTGAGCCGGTGCCTGAAGAGAACTTCTGGACTTTATGGTGCAAGGGAAGATTAACAGAGGCAGACACACTGAACATCCGGATGGGCGCCACTCCATCCGGACTAGTAACCAGTGCCCACCTCCACCATCCCCCACAGGCCGGATGCCCTTCCTGCCGCCCAACCATCAGCGTCAAAGCACCGAAGGCAACTAGCGCATTCGGATTAGGGAGAAGATGCTAGAGTTCTCCTCAACGGTGTTACCTGCACCATCTCCATACCATACAAAGTATGGTTACAGACATATAAAATTTATTCAACATTGTTTCATACATACCGTTATAAATCAGTGGTATACTAGTTTCTGTATTTCGCACACAGTACTGTCACTGTACAATTGGTTGCAGGATACTGCACCAGCAGAATTCTTTCAGAAATTACCAGCTAAACCTATAAACCTGAAAAATGGCCAGAAAATGGGGAAGTGTTGCACGTTTTCTGTTTTTTATACTCTATGAAACACTGATATATTACAGGGTATGGGTGTTGGGAAACCACCATAAATGCCCCTTCCCTCAGGAATCTCATGGTGGATGAAAAGGATAAAGCCAGTGGAGATTTTCCCTGGTTGGGACAGCACTTTGAATTTCCTTCAATGCTTTGACACTGTTGGCTGGGTGACAGGAAGGGGATTCAGCCTTAAAAAGCCTGTGCTGCTTATCCTCCAAGGTTCTCTAAATGGACATGGTGAAATAATGATATACTAACATCATCATCACTGCAACCACGACTACTACCACTACCACTGCTAAAACAAGAGATTTCTGCAGAAGAATAGTGAATATTCTGTAGCAAAGCCAACAGTTCACAATTCACATCTCCATCATCTGCACAGATATTTGTCTATTGGTACATGTCTTCCATTGGTCTTCTGCCCTGCAAAGTTGCCCAGTATCCGTGTACCTTGTAGAGTTCTTCATCGAACTGGCTCAGCTGAGCTACTTGCTGCATCACTTCCTTGCGCATGAAGAACGGCGTGTACAAAGCCTGATATCCTTTCTCGTGAAGCATCCGCAGTGCCAGGTTGATCAACGCCTGCTCCAGGAATACTGCAGGACCCTACAGAACAACACAGACACACTCACTTCTAGCAGACCATGGCAACAATTTGTGTATGCTATGTGTGCCGTGTTTGTGTGGAATGTTGGCAAATTTTGTATAAATGTCTAAATGAATTGCATTGGTTTTCAGTTATGACAGTTAACACAGCTGACAGCTACTTTGTATTAAATGGCAGACTGGATGTGCCAATGGAAAAGAAGACCTCCCACAGAGAGGTGGGGTGTTGGGATTTTTTTGGCTCTCATTGCCAGTCATTGTGTTACTTATTTATTATGAAGTAGATGGGTGTTCTGTTCACTGTTTTGTTTGATGTCAATCATAAATGATACCAGCTGTAAGCTTCATCACGGTCGTCCACCTCAGCATTTGCTGCACTACTACAGTTTAAGGTTTAACCAGTCTAGTTTTCTGGAATTCCGCAGGTTTAGCAGGGTCCCTCGAAACAGAATCTTTGGCATCAATTACAGCAAGTTTGTATAGGCCAGATATCTGTGCACCTCTGAGCCAATGAATAGGCATATCCTTACGTCATGCTCAAAAAGGTCAGTCAAGCCAGTTTGATGCACAATGTCAAAGGTGTGTAGTACGGTAACACTACAAATGACATTTCACAATAACAACAAACAACCTGCAGTAACGAAAAAATGCAAAACCGTTTACGGCCATTGTACAAGTAAACTTATGTAACACAGGAAGATTTTGCTGAAACAAGGTTCTGCTGCTCTTGTTGGTGGTAACGCATTTGGATGAGAAGACGGAAGAGTTCTCATTAACAGCGTTACATACATTGTCTCCATACCATTACAGTAACAACAAATAACATCAAAAGAAGCAAAACACACACATACACAAATGCGCTCAGTTTGTCATTAACAGGCTTTCTGTATGAAGTTATGTCAGAATGGGCTGCAACCATAAGAGAATCTTTGGGGATAAATGAAGCAGATTTCTTACAGACAAGATGCAATTCTTGTTGCCCAGCGAACACTATCAAAGCACTGAAAGGAATACACAAAAAACGCAATAAAACCACATTAGAACTGGTAATGGTTAAAAAAGTTTCAGTCAAGTAATCAGGCATCTTTAATCACTAATTAGTTGACTAAAATTGATCAAGGACACATTCAAAAATTGCCAGTACACTCTTTCTGGGGCATATGTTTATGCTCACGATGGTATGTCAATGATGCTGCAGAATAGAGAACAAATCAATTATTGCAATTTCATAATACTTTAAAGCTTCTATAAATGAATTTTAACTTAGTTTGAATAAATCTGCACTCAGTCTAGAAATAGGAGCTACACAAGCAACACCACCTTGAGGTAGTAGCCCCGCCCTCCGGCTGTTGCAGCTCCCCGCTCGCCATCAAAGCCGTCAATCATATGTATCAAATCAATGTGAGAATATCTCTTCTTTGTCTCCACATCACCCCACGTCCGCACTATACCATTGTCGTCCTGCATACACATGAATATTCCTCCTTACTAAAAGAACACTCAAAATTGTTCGAACATAATTTTATGCAATTCAGTAGAGACTGAGCAATGTCTGTCATACAATGCACAGCAGTTCGGTGTCTTCCGGTCAGTGGACATAGCAAGGCTCTGCTATCAAACTAACAAACAGTTACTCAAACTCAGTGGCATTTATTAGATGGCATTTTAACTAAGCACAACTGTTTATATTGAAGCATGCGAGAGATGCTTACCAGCCGCCCAAAGCGTGGCTAATTTCATCCACCACGTGTTGGCAGGGCTAACATTTCGACAGCTGTGTTTTTCTCTGTTGTGAACAGCATAACTTAAAAAGTCATGTGCAGTTTTTCATGAAATTTCTGGAATAAGTAGATTATGCACCAGAAAAAGAGTTGAATAAATTTTAGACAGCTAGTTACTGGTCACGGTTATGGTTAGCGCACTATAGTAGAGATAAGTTTTCCATCAAGTGCCATCAAGTTCTCAACTATGTCTCATTTTCAGCTGTAGCTGTATTAGAAAACTGACTAAATAATGGCTGTTTATCTTCACACTGGCAAGAAGTGTGATTATCTCAGCCAGACAGCTGTTGTTGACTGAGTTAAGGTTTTACGTCCCACTCGACACAAAATAGGTCATTTTGGAGACGTTCTTCCTAGCCAATCTCTTGGCATAGTACTGAAGAAACTAAATCTAACACAACAAAAGCAAACAATACAAGAAAAAAATATTAGCCTAATCAGAAAAACACACAAAATGCTAAACCTAAACAAATGCACAAAAACTAAACCTAAACCTATTAAACCAACACTCACCTGTTAGATCTGCTCATATTACTACTACACTACATCCGTTTAACGGCCTTTTAAAGAACTGCTCATATGTGTAAGCACATCACTGTGCACAACTGTCATATACAACACAGCACAGAACAGTTCTGATAATTTTTCCTCTTATCCTCCAGACAATCATCGTTGCTCAAACGATGTCTATTGGAGGGAGAGGTGCTTTGTTAATGCAAATCACAGAGACAAGAAAGCCGAACTGTCGGACCTCATCGGCACTGACAATGACGGACTCGTGAAGCAAGTTTCCGATTTCATACATGGCTTCACCGCGTTCCGTCTCGCACTGAACCCGTTCCTCGTTGCAGCGCCGGATGCTGTCCTCAATCAGCGACGACAAACGACGCAGCTGTGGTATTGTCAGCGCCTGTATCCACACCAACCACCTGATATGTTTCATCTGATACAGATCATATTAAAAAGGCTTGCTATAACTCTATGAGTCACGCTCAACCAGTGGCACTGTACACTAGAAAGCGCTCAATCGAGGTTCCACCAACCACTTTAGCAACATTTTTTGGCAGAATGAAAAATTACAGCTGCGGTTACTTACTTACAGGTTCAAAATTCAGCACTGTACTATTTGTTTTTGGCTCTTGCTATGTTATGAAATTTCACTGAAAACTTTGCTGTAGGAAAAACTAGAATCAGTAGGCTAAGATACTGTTGATTGCATCATGATCAGTTCAGTCATTTCGACAGAGAGAGAGAGACAGAACTGATATAACAGTACTGCACTCTGCATAACTGTGCTATGCTGGCATGCAACAATGATATTAGTGAGAAATCACAATAAGCAAACCCGGAGAGTTTCCATAGTGACGTTGTCCAAGTTGTTTGCTATTTCTTCTGGAACAGTAGCATCACCATCATCAGGCTCTTTCTTCTACAGAAGGAAAAGTGAAACAATTATTAATCAAAAAAGCATGGAACTCATAAAAATATCAATATATAAATGTAAAAAGCAAATGAATAGTTGGAATATGCCAGTTCATACTAAGTTATTTCTGTTCGGTTTCACTGTATTATAAATACGACCAGCATCTGCATCTGTAACTTTTTTTCATCAATGAAGCAATAATACTGCTAGATGGCAATTAGTGCTAATGAAGTTGCAGCCATTAAGGCTTACAACAAATACTCGTAAAGTTTACATTGATATGGCCAGAAACATTGATATAAAACAATTCCATATCAGTACACTCGGGTTTATCAATAAACCATATTTCTGCTTATGAACATTTTAGCATGAAATAAATAACAATGATAAATTAAAAATAAATTAACTTTTTTGGTTGAATGGCAGAAATGAAACTAGGCTAAATGAAGCAAACAAAACAAACACAAGTGCTTGTAAAATTTTACCTTTTTCTTCTCCCCAACGGCTTTGCTTGTGTCATTCTTCAATCTGTTATACTGGTCTGCTTGAAATCGTACTAAAAACATAACTTCAGCATTACAGCTTGCACATAAAAAAGTGTAACATATGTACTTCATGTAAGTATTTGCTCAATCAGGGTTATGTCTGCGTAGATTCTTGAGCTAGGGTCTACTTAAGACAAAAAGTAATATTCTCTGCAATTTTGGTACTCTGTTGACATTACACAGCAGATTTGAGATGGGCAGCACCTGAAGTACATTTTGGTAGTGTAGAATGTTGAGAACAAATTAGTCATGAATTTATTGATCAATCACTGCACTGAAGGGCGGACATGTTGAACAGTTTTTAATAATATTATCTTCAGACAACAAAGTTGTTGAAGATTACTGAAAGCTGTCATCAGTAATTCATCTTCAGTTTATCATAAGACTTTTTGTAAATACACGCTGTCATAAGATTGCTATTAGTTTTGGAGGGCTCTTAGCAATCATATACCAATAACCGGAAGCATCTGTCTGTGCCATGGTCTCAGCGAGCATTAACCCTTTATCCAGCGACAGACTGTGCTGCGGCGACCGACATATCCGGTGTCAGCAGTCGTTGCCACTTAAGCCGTTAAATAGTCGACCCGCGATGCAAGCCGTCCGACCGATAGGCCGCCGCTGACGGCGGTGTGAAATACAGCCAGCCAGCCAACCAGCGCAGAGGTTACGATAATTTTTGGCAGAAATGTTACTGGGAAAGTAAGAAATCAGACAATGCTTTGTTTTCCTACCTCACCTTTCTAGTACTAATAACAAGTGCTCAGCAGCAGCTAAGATGGGCGACTGTTTGGCCACAACAGACATCGGCCGAAAACTGGGGGCTGTGCCCCTTTGGGTGGAGGGGGAGCACAACGTGTGCCGACGTGTTCACTCCAGTGATCACCAGGTTGGCCAACCTGTCGCTTCAGACCGGCAGGTTTCCGTCACAGTTCAAGCGCGCCCAGGTACTGCCGCTACTGAAAAAGGCCGGTCTCG
>Ga0056108_1000350_pt1 | contig 14847 bp, 20 predicted proteins | sample WorMetG1BERMUDA1_FD_83875 | JGI IMG/M metagenome (GOLD analysis project Ga0056108, IMG submission 83875) | Marine gutless worms symbiont microbial communities from Max Planck institute for Marine Microbiology, Germany - Inanidrilus... ... | reverse complement strand
TCTGCCTGGTGCTGATGGCGCTGCCGCTGCTTATTCCGTGGAACGTGGTCGGCGCCATGTGGAACATCTTCGCGCTGCCCGAGATCGGTCTCCTGGGGCGCATGATCAACGGCATGGGTATCGACTACAACTTTACCCAACAACCGGGCGCGGCCTGGTTCACGACGATTCTGATGGACGTCTGGCATTGGACATCGCTGGTGGTGCTGCTGGCCTATGCGGGCTCCGTCGATCCCCGACGCCTACTATCAGGCGGCGAAGATCGACGGAGCCCGCGGCTGGGCCGTGTTCCGCCATATCCAGCTGCCGAAGCTGAAGCGCGTTCTGACCATCGCCATCCTGCTCAGGTTCATGGACAGCTTCATGATCTACACGGAACCCTTCGTGCTTACCGGCGGCGGGCCGGGCAACACGACGACCTTCCTGTCGATCGACCTCGTCAAGGTGGCCCTCGGGCAGTTCGACCTGGGGCCGGCGGCGGCCATGTCGCTGATCTACTTCCTGATCGTGCTGCTGCTATGCTGGGTCTTCTACACGCTGATGATGAAGAACGAGGAATTCTGATGAGAAAACCGACCTGGCTGGCGCCGACGCTCTACATCATCTTCCTCATGCTGCCGATCTACTGGCTCTTGAACATGTCGTTCAAGACGACCAACGAGATTCTCGGCGCCTTCACGTTGTGGCCGATCGATTTTACTTTCGACAACTACATCAAGATCTTCACCGACGCGACCTGGTACACAGGTTATTTCAATTCGATTAGCTACGTTGTCATGAACACGGCGATCTCGGTGACCGTGGCCCTGCCGGCGGCTTATGCTTTTTCACGTTACCGGTTCCTCGGCGACAAGCACCTGTTTTTCTGGCTTCTGACCAACCGCATGGCGCCGCCGGCCGTCTTCGCGCTGCCTTTCTTCCAACTCTATTCGGCGGTCGGCCTGTTCGATACCCACATCGCCGTGGCCCTGGCCCATTGCCTGTTCAACATCCCGCTCGCCGTCTGGATCCTGGAAGGGTTCATGTCGGGGGTTCCGAAGGAACTGGACGAGACGGCCTACGTCGACGGCTATCCCTTCTGGCGGTTCTTCGTGAAGATCTTCATCCCGACCATCGCCGCCGGTATCGGCGTCGCCGCGTTTTTCTGTTTCATGTTCTCCTGGGTCGAACTGCTGCTGGCCAAGACGTTGACCTCGGTGGCCGCCAAACCGATCGCCGCGACCATGACCCGCACGGCCAGCACGTCGGGCTACGAACTCGGCCTATTGGCGGCGGCAGGATGTTTGACCATCGTGCCCGGTGCCTTCGTCATCTACTTCGTCAGGAACTACATCGCCAAGGGCTTCGCCCTCGGGCGCGTGTAGGCAGTGTTAGGAGGCGGATATGGGACTCTCATGGATGGCCTGGACCTGGCCGACGGCGGCCTTCTTTCTCTTTATCGTCGCCGCGTTGACGACCATGGCTCTATGGGAATGGCGCTCTCCGGGCGGTTCGCCGCGCAAGGGAATCCTGACCCTCGACACGACGCGGGGTGATCGCCTGTTCATCACGCTTCTCGGCAGCGCTTTCATCTTCCTGGCCTGGCTCGGCCTCGTCGGCACGCCCCTATGGGGCGCGCTCGGCATTTCCCTGGTCTACGGGTTCTGCGTTTTCCGCTGGGTCTAGGGCTGCAAAAGGTGCCGCTTCCAGGCGCCGCCCTTGATTTCCTTGCTATCCGCGATATTCATCGGGCCTATTGGCTGCAGCCGTTACCATAACCTGGTGTTGACCCGATGCATGAGATGTCCCTGATGCAGAGCGTGGTGTCGATCCTCGAAGAGGAAGCGGCGCGTCAAAACTTTACCCAGGTCAAGGCAGTGTGGCTGGAAATCGGTAAACTGTCGCACGTCGAACCGGAGGCCCTGCGTTTCTGTTTCGACGTGGTGATCAAAGATACGGTCGCCGACGGCGCCCGCCTGGAGATTGTTGAAATCCCAGGGCAGGCATGGTGTATGAATTGTTCGAAGCCGGTCGAGGTGGCCGAACGCTTCGATGCCTGCCCCGACTGCGGTGGTTATCAGCTGCAGATGACCGGCGGCGACGAGATGCGGATCAAGGAATTGGAGGTGGCGTGATGTGCGTGGTATGCGGTTGCGGCAAGCCGGACGGCCCGCCGAAGCACGAGCACGATCATTCCCACGCGCATGAGCACGATCATCACCATGATCAATCCCACGATCACGACCATGGGCACGACCATGGGCACGATCACGGGCACGACCATGCCCATGTTCATTCCCATACCCATGATCATGGGCATCATCACCATCACGGTGAAGGCGGGGACATCCATTTTGGTGAGGGCGCTGCCGGTGTGACGGTTCCCGGCTTGAGCCAGGAGCGGGTCGTGCAGATCGAACGCGACATCCTGTCGAAAAACGATGCCTATGCCGCGGCAAACCGCGAGCGCTTGGCCCAGACCGGAACACTGGCCCTCAACCTGGTCTCCAGCCCCGGTGCCGGCAAGACGACGCTCCTGGTCCGATCGATCACCGACCTGGAAGGCCGTTATCCCATCGCCGTCATCGAGGGGGACCAACAGACCGCCAACGACGCCGATCGCATCCGCGAGACCGGCGTGCCGGCGGTGCAGGTCAACACCGGCAAAGGCTGTCATTTGGACGCCCATATGGTCGGCCACGCCTTCGACAGCATCGAGCTCAAGGACGGCGGAATCTTGTTCATCGAGAACGTTGGTAATCTCGTCTGCCCCGCCGGCTTCGACTTGGGCGAGGCGCACAAGGTGGCGATCCTGTCGGTCACCGAAGGGGACGACAAGCCGATCAAGTACCCGGATATGTTCGCCGCCGCCGACGTCATGATCCTCAACAAGACCGACCTGCTGCCCTACGTGGACTTCGACGTCGAGCGTTGCCTCGCGTTCGCCCGGCGCGTCAACCCGGACATCCTCTGTTTCCAACTGTCGGCGACGACCGGCGAAGGCACGGAAGCCTGGTACGGTTGGATCGAGGAAACGGCGGCGAAGGCCCGGGCCGCCGCATGACCGCCGCCGTCGCCAATTCGGTGCCAAATGAGGGTTCGGCCATCGCCCTGCGGGTGCCCCTGGCTCGATCCTATCCAGCGGTGCTGGCGCTCGGCGCCTTCCTCAAGAACACGGCTTGCGTCATCGACGGCGACAAGGCCTATCTTTCTCAAGCCGCCAGCGACCTCGACAGCCCCGAGGCCATCGAAGAGTTCGAGCGGCGCGTATCCGACCTTTTGGCGGAAACCAATGCCGAGCCCGTCCTCGTCGCCCACGACCTTCATCCCGACTTTTTTTCGAGCCGGCACGCTTCGACCTTTGGTGTGCCGTCACTTCCGGTGCAACACCACCACGCCCACACTGCTGCGCTGATTGCCGAGCACCGGTTGACATGTCCAGTGATCGGATTGGCGTTGGATGGTTTCGGCCTTGGTCCCGGTAACGAATCCTGGGGCGGCGAGTTGTTGTGGGTCGACGGCGCCAAATACCGTCGTCTGGGCCACCTCAAACGCCTGACCCAACCAGGCGGCGACGTGGCGGCCCGAGAGCCCTGGCGTATGGGGGCGGCGGCGCTGCATTCGCTCGGCCGCGGCGGCGAAATCGCCGAGCGCTACGCCGACCACAAAGCAGCAGCCTTGCTCGACCAGATCATGGAAAAAGGCCTCAACTCACCGAAGACGTCGAGTTGCGGGCGTCTGTTCGACGCCGCCTGCGGCCTTTTGGGTATCCGCCCGGTGGCCGAGTTCGAAGGGCAGGCGCCGATGGAACTGGAAGGCCTGGTCCAAGTCCCGCTAATTCTCGATGGCGGTTGGGCGATGACTGATGATGGCGTACTTGGCTTCGATCCGTTGCTGACGCGACTTGCCGATTGTGAACCGCAAGAAGGCGCGGACCTGTTCCACGGGACGCTCGCTGCCGCCCTTGTCCAATGGGCCCGTTGGGCATCGGAAATGACAGGTGTAACCCGGGTGGCTCTTGGCGGCGGCTGCTTCTTCAACAAGGTCCTCTGCCGTCTGCTGGCCGACGGCCTTGCCGAAAATGATCTCACCACCTATTTCCCAGAGAGCCTGTCGCCGGGCGATCCGGCCGTCAGCGTCGGACAGGCCCTGATTGCCGGTGAGATCGCCGCCGAGACTGCCGCCAACGAAAGGGCACCCTGACATGTGTCTGGCCATTCCCGCCGAGATCGTCGAACTGCTGGATGACGGCATGGCCCGGGTCAATCTCGGCGGCGTCACCAAGGATGTATCGATCGCTCTGATCGAGGATCCGGCCGTCGGCGAGTACGTCATCGTCCATGTGGGGTACGCGCTCTCCAAGGTCGATGCCGAGGAGGCAGAGAAGACCCTGGCGTTGTTCGCTGAGATGGACGAGGCCATGGGCCTCGAAGTCACGCCGTGAAATACATCACCGAATACCGCGACGGCGACAAAGCGAGGACCATCGGCGCAGCCATCGAACGCGAGGTCGAAGCGGACCGGGGCTATCACTTCATGGAGTTCTGCGGCGGCCACACCCACGCCATCTCGCGCTACGGCATCTCCGATATGCTGCCGGACAACGTGCGCATGATCCACGGGCCCGGCTGTCCTGTCTGCGTATTGCCCGTCGGCCAGATCGACAGTGCCATCCGGCTGGCGCGTATGGAAGGGGTGACGCTCTGCACCTATGCGGACCTGATGCGGGTGCCAGCCTCGGGTCGCACCAGCCTGATGACGGCCAAGGCCGAGGGCGCCGATATCCGAATGGTCTATTCGACACTGGATGCGCTCACGATTGCCGAGGAGAACCCGGAACGCCAGATCGTCTTCTTCGCCATCGGCTTCGAGACGACGACGCCGCCAACCGCGCTTGCCGTCAAGGCTGCCAAAGCGAAGGGCCTCAACAATTTCACCGTCTTTTGCAACCACGTGCTGACCCCGGCCGCCATTCAGAACATTCTGGAGAGCCCGGACGTGCGTGAACTCGGCACCCTTCCGTTGGAAGGCTTTATCGGTCCGGCCCACGTCAGCACGGTGATCGGCACATCGCCCTACGAGTTCTTCGCCGAGGAATTCGAGAAACCGGTGGTCATCGCCGGCTTCGAACCCCTGGATGTGGTCCAAGCCATTTTGATGCTGGTGCGCCAGGTCAACGAAGGGCGCTTCGAGGTCGAGAATGAATACAGCCGTGCCGTCACGCGGGAAGGGAACATCAAGGCCAAGGCGGAGGTGGCGGACGTCTTCGAACTGCGCGAAAGCTTCGAATGGCGAGGCCTCGGCGAAGTCCCCTACAGCGCGCTCCGGGTCAAGGCCGCCTATGCTGATTTCGACGCCGAGCGCCGCTTCGACATCCATTACGAGCCGGCTCCCGACAACCCGGCCTGCGAATGCGGCGCCATCCTCAGGGGCGTCAAGAAACCGCAGGACTGCAAACTCTTCGGAACCGCTTGCACGCCGGACACGCCAATGGGGTCGTGCATGGTATCGGCCGAGGGCGCCTGCGCGGCCCATTGGACCTACGGTCGCTTCCGCGACCAGCAAATGAGCGCCTGACATGGACGACACGATGTCGCCGCCGGAAAAAACATACAAACGCGAACTAGACCTGAAGACCGGCCGCGTCGACATGAGCCACGGCTCCGGTGGGCGCGCCATGGCGCAATTGATCGACGACCTGTTCGCGGTGGCACTGGACAACGAGTACTTGGCCCAGGGCAACGACCAGGCCGCCTTCGACATCGAGGGCGGGCGCATGGTCATGTCCACGGACGGTTATGTCATCTCGCCGCTGTTCTTCCCGGGCGGCGATATCGGATCACTTTCCGTGCACGGCACCATTAACGATCTCGCCGTCGGCGGTGCCAAGCCGCTCTATCTTTCGGCTACGTTCATCATCGAGGAGGGGTTCCCGCTGACCGACCTCGACCGCATCGCCAGGAGCATGGCCGCCACCTCGAAGGAGGCCGGCGTACCGGTTGTCACCGGTGACACCAAGGTCGTCGAGCGCGGCAAGGCGGACGGTGTCTTCATCTCGACGGCCGGCGTCGGCGTCGTGCCGCCGGGCCTCGAGTTCTCCGGCGATCGGGCCCAGGTCGCTGATAAGGTGGTGATCAGCGGGACGCTGGGTGATCATGGCGTCGCCGTCATGTCGAAGCGGGAAAACCTGACCTTCGACTCGGAGATCCTGTCCGATTCCGCGGCACTCCACAACCTGGTCGCGGCCATGGTCGAGACGGCCGGTGCATCGATCCGCTGCATGCGCGACCCAACCCGTGGCGGCCTAGCCGCCACGCTTAACGAACTGGCCGGACAGTCCGGCGTCGGAATCCGCCTGGACGAGGCGTCGATCCCGGTCAAACCGCAGGTCGAGGCGGCCTGTGAACTCCTGGGGCTCGACCCCCTGAACGTCGCCAACGAGGGTAAGCTGATTGCGATCGTCGCCGCCGAGGCGGCCGACGATCTGGTCGCCGCCATGCGTGCCCATGAACTCGGTGTCGATGCCGCCGTCATCGGCGATGTTATCAAAGACGACCGCCACTTCGTCAGCATGAAGACGACCTTCGGTGGAGAGCGCATGGTCGACTGGCTTTCCGGGGAGCAGTTACCGCGGATTTGTTAACGCGTTCGACCAGTGGGAGACATCGCGATGGGCAGACGATCGAGAGTTTTGTTGACGATCGCGGTTTCGTGGGTTGTTCTTTCGCCTGAAGTGCAGGCTGATCAAATCGACGGCAACTGGTGTCGCGGCTTGCGCCACCTTTATATCGACGGCCCCAATATCATGACGCCGGGCGGTACCCGGATGACCGGAGAGTACGACCGCCACGGCTTCCGGTATATCGTACCGAGCGGCGAGACGGGCGCCGGCGATACCGTCGTCATGTGGCAGGTCCATGACGGACTGATGCAGATGACGGTCAGTTCGAAACCGAATCAGGTCGAAGATTGGACTCGCTGCCAGCAGAAGATTAGCTGACGGATACTCGGGTTATTCGGAAAACCCGGGGAAACGGGCCAGTGAATAGGGGGCCAAGAGCTCAGGGCGCTTACCGCTGTCGATGAACTCGGCCATCAGGCGGCCGAGGATCGGGGCCAAGGTGATGCCGCTGTGCGTGGCGATGACATAGAGGCCCTCTGAACCAGGCAGAGTGTCGGCGATGCTGCGCCCGTCCTCGGGCATCGGCCGGATGCCGATACCGAGATGGCAATCATCGATGCCAAGTTCTTCCGGAAAGCCGGTAATCCGCTCGCGGGCGCGTCGCAGCAATTGTTCTCCGCCCGCCCGCCGTGTCGCCGCATCATCGTTTTCCGCGACCATGCCGTCGGTGTCTTCGGCACCCATTCTCAATCCGCCGGAAAAGTGCGACAGCACATGTAGGTCCGGATTTTCGGCCCAATAGACGACTCGGCGCAGCAGGCGCCGCGGCGACAGGTCGGGGGTCGTCAGCAGCAGGCCCGGCGAACGACGAACGGGAAAGCGGGTCGCGAACCCGTCGAATCCGGTCAACCGCGCCAACTCTTCCGCACTGTCCGGACCGGCGGCCAGAAGAACGTTGCGGGCGGCGACGGGGCCGGCGCTGGTTTCCACACCCAGAACTTCGCCGCCTTCTCCCAATTGCAACGACTGCACCGTTGATTCCTCGACTATATCACCGCCCAGAGAAGAGACTTGGTCGGCGATGAAGCCCACGAACCGCGGCGCGTCCAACGACAGTTCACAAGAATTGAGGAGCCCTTCATATTCTCGGTCGAAATTGATCGACGGCTCCAGGTCCGGCAAATCCTTGCCTTCGACCCAGACGGCGGGATATTCGAGGTCTTGCAACAGCAGCCATTGCTTGCGCAAGGCAGCGAGGCGCGACTGATCCGCGACCGGTGCCACAGATAATTCGCCGCAGGACGTAATTCCTAGGGCAATTTCACCAAATTCCGAAGCCAGTTTTTTGTGTTCGGCCAACCCTCGCGCATTCAGGCGATGATAGTCGGCGTCCGCCGCCTTGGAACTGGCGTTGATCCAGGCGAAGCTGTTGCAGGTCGTCCCCCGTGCCAGTTGGCACCGTTCGAGTAGAACGACTTTCTTGCCGCGCCGCGCCAGGTAGAACGCGGCCGTAACGCCGATAATACCGCCGCCAATGACGGCGACGTCGAATTCCGTCTCTTCGGCTTTTACCATGCGCGTGAAGACTTTCGATCGGTGGCTGCAATAAATCGCCGGCACCGCTCCGTTGATACGCCAGCAAGAAAGCTGGACGCCGGGGCGGGTCGGTCCGGTGTCCCGGCCGCGCCCCGGCGGGTTTCGATCCTACTTAAAGATCGTGTCGAAGAAGTGCATGGTCTGACGCCAGGAATCGCCGTCGGCCTTGGCGTTGTAGGCGAGCGGTAGCTTGAATTTTTGGCCTTTCGCCGTTGCGCCGGGGCTGGTGAAGCTGTGCACGGCGCCCGGATAGTTGACGAACTCGTAATCGGCCCCGGCGGTTTCCATTTCCGCCTTGAAGGCGTCGATCGACTCCTGTTTGACGAACGGATCGTCAGCGCCGTTGAAGGCACGGACCTTAGCCTTGATGCCGCCCGGTCTCGGTTTGACGCCCGGCGTCAGGTTGCCGTGATAGCTGACCACACCGTCGAGATCGACGCCGGCGCGGGCCATGTCGAGGACCACCTTGCCGCCGAAACAGAAACCGATGGCGGCCGTCTTCGAGGCGTCAACGGTGTTATGCCCCTTCAGAACATCGTAAGCCGCGCGGAAACGGGCCTGCATGGTGTCGGCCGATTTGACCGCTTCCATCATGAAGGACTTGGCGTCCTTTGGATGTTCGGCCAGCTTACCGGTGCCGTACATGTCGAGCGCCAGCGCTGTGTAGCCCCGCGCCGCCAGCATATCGGCACGTTGACGGGCATAGGCGTCGTGGCCCCACCACTCATGGACGACAATGACGCCCGGCCGCCTGTCGGCGATCGAATCGTCATAGGCGAGGTGGCCGGTGAACTCCTGGTCGCCGATCTTGTAGGTGACTTTCTCTGACTTGACGGCGGCTTCGGCGACTCCGGCGCCGAGACCGAGCAAAAGGGCGACGCCGAGCGCCGCCTGGACAATACCTCTGATCATGGAAAACTCCCTGTATAGCCTGATGGCAGTTTATACCACCCATGCTATCCAGTTTCCCCATCGATTGGAACTATTCCAATCTTCTTTTCCGAGGGGACCAAACCGGGTCTGATCCCGGGGACCCAGGAATCCCGACGGGGGGCGGTTCGGCCGACGGCTCCCGGTGATCCATCAACCATTCAAGGGCACGTTGTTCGGAGACGTTCCTTTCCGCCGGGGACAACTTTTTGGAAATACGGTTCAAGTTCAATGCGGCGAGAGGGTCGCCCCGGGCGGCCGCGATTTTCAACCACATGTGGGCTTGGCTGAGGTTCGGTGCCTCGGCATAACCATCTTCATACAGGTAAGCCAAGTAGGTTTGAGCCCGGACATGGCCCTGTTTGGCCGCCAGGACCAGCCACTGCATCGCCGTTTTCGGAGCCTTCGCGACGCCAAGACCGTCCATGTACATGGTCGCCAGTATGACCTGGGCCCGGGCTTCGCCTTTTTCAGCGAGGGGGGTCCACTCCTTCAGTGCCAAGGAGAAATCACCCCGATTGTAGGCGGCGATACCGTCGTCGAAGCCAGCGTTCGCGGGACTGGCCCCTCCGACCAAGAAGGCGACAAGCACAGTGACCGCGACCAAATTTCTCAAAACCCAACTCCATATAGCAGTGGTTTGCGCCAACCAAGTTACCATCGGCGCGGGCGATTTTCTGCTGTCCGGACGTATACCTTCGGGTACTCAAAAGTATGGGGTGGCGTTCGGGCGCCGCAACGGCAGCCGAAATCTGACGACTAGTGCGACGAAGATTATGCCACATCGGGATCACGTTGAACGAAGATGCTGAGCAGCGCCAGAACTCCCGAGCCGACCATCAGCAGGATGGATACGGCGTTGAGGACGGGTGTCGAACCCTCGCGCAGTCGGTCATACATTTCGATGGTCAAGGGTGCGTCGGAGCCGACCAGCATCAGGGTGGTGTTGAAGTTCTCGAACGACATGAGAAAGGCGACGATGCCGGCGCCGATTAGGGCCGGCTTCAGATAAGGGAGCGTTATCGTGGCGACAGCGACCAGCCGCGTCGCTCCGAGGTTCAACGCCGCTTCCTCGAGGGTCCGGTCGAACTTGCGGAGCCGGGCCGAGATGACCAGCGTGACGATGGTGGTAATGAAGGCGAACTGGCCGACGACGACCAAAATAGGCCGGGTCGCATGGCATCCATTTCGATGCCGATGAGCCCGTCGACCCCTTTGATAATGGAGTTGGAGAAGACGAGTATCGAGATGCCGAGGATGACGCCCGGAATGACCAGCGGCGCCAGCATCAGCATGTAGAGGAAATCCTTGAACGGAAACGTCTCGCGTTCGAACAGGAAGGCATTGCAGGTGCCGACGGTGAGCGCCAGCACCGTCACCCAGAAGGCGACGATGGCCGACGTGCCGATGCTCTCCGTGAGTGCGTGATCGTGCATCAGGCCGAGCCGAGGTTCCGTGTCGTTGGTGAACCAGTCGAGCGTAAAGCCATTCCACGGCAACGACGGAAACATCGAATCGTTGAAGGCGAAGACCGCAACGACGACCAAAGGGGCGATCAGGTAGATGAAGAAGACGATCACGTAGGCTGCATAGAAACCGCGAAGCGCTTTCGGCTGGGGGATCGACGGAATCATGATGCCGCCTCCCTCACCGGATCGCCTGAGACAGGGTCTGGCCGGACAACCGCAACCCCAGCCAGACGATGATCGAGGACAGCACCAGGAGCAGGAAGCCGAAAGCCGATCCGAGCTCCCAATTGAAGCGTGTGATGAACTGGTTGTAGATTTGCTCCGTGAACCACAGGCTGTCCTTGCCGCCGAGCAGGGTCGGCGTCAGGTAGTTGCCGAGCGTTAGCATGAAGACGACGATGCAGCTCGATGCGATGCCCGGCATGGCGTGCGGAACGACGATCTCGCGCATCACTGTGAAGCCGTTTCCGCCGAGGTCGTAACCGGCCTCGATCAGGCTGTCGTCGAGGCTGTCCAGCACCGTGACCAGGGGCACGACCATGAACAGCATCGATGTATAGACAAGGCCGACCATAATGGCGGCGTCGTTATAGAGCATCGCGATTGGCCCATCGACGAGGCCCAACCATTGCAGAGTGTTGCTGACCACGCCGGTTTCGCGGAGCAGGATCATCCATCCGAAGGTGCGGACAAGTTCGCTGACCCAGAACGGGATCAGACACAGCATGAACAGGAAGTTCTTGATGCGCCCGCGCAGCACCTTGGCGATGTAGTAGGAAACCGGGAAGGCGATGATCAGTGTCAGCAGGGTCGCCGTCACCGACATGACGGCGGTCCGCATGAAGGTGTTCCAGTAAAGCGGTTCCGTGAAGAACTCCACGTAATTGGCGAAGCTCGGTTCGTAGACCCGAGGTGCCACACGGATTCGCATGGAAATGACCAGCATGTCGACGTGCGGCAGGATAATCAGGCAGGCCAGCCACAGGGCGATCGGTGCCAGCAACAGAAAGAGGCCGAGGCGCGACGCCGCCTTCATGACGTCGCCTCGCGGTCTTCAGCAGTTTTCGGGGCCGGAAAGCACTTGGCCTGGTCGGCGTTCCAGGCCAGATGCAGGTCCTGGTCCTTGGCGAGATCGGCGAACTCGCCGGTCTGCGGCAACGCCACCATGATCTCGCCGCCGGTCCGTTGGTCGCGGACCAGGACGGCGCTGTTGGCACCATTGAAAAGCACGTTGTCGACGCGCCCCGTGAGGGAATTGTCGAACCCTTCAACGCCACTCGATCCGCGGGATAACTGGACGGATTCGGGACGAACAAAGATCTCGGTCCGCTCGCCGGCGGCCAAGGCTTGGCCTTCGGCAGCGACGGCGAGAAACGGTAGGCCGTCCTCCGTGGTGACCCGCAACCGGCCGTCGTCGACTTCCTCGACTCGACCGTACCAGACATTGGAATCTCCAACGAACTCCGCGACGAAGCGGGTCTTCGGATCGTAATAGAGCTCCTGCGGCGTGCCGACCTGTTCGAAGCGGCCCTCGTTCATCACCGCCACCTGGTCCGACATGACCAAGGCTTCCGACTGGTCGTGCGTTATATAAACGAAGGTGGTGCCGATCTCGCTCTGCAGCTGCTTCAGTTCCACCTTCATCTGTTCGCGTAGCTTGAGATCGAGCGCGCCCAACGGTTCGTCGAGCAAGAGCAGGGCAGGATCGAGGACCAGGCACCGCGCGATGGCGATGCGCTGCATCTGGCCACCGGAAAGCTGGTTGATGCGCTTGTTACCGGCATCGGGAAGGACGACACGTTCGAGGGCTTCCCCGACCTTGCGTGAGATCTCGTCCTTCGGCGTGTGGCGACGCTTGAGGCCGTAGGCGATGTTGTCGGCCACCGTCATCATCGGGAACAGGGCCAAGTGCTGGAAAATCATATTGACCGGGCGCCGGTTGGGAGCGACGCCGAGTACAGAAGTCCCTTTGATCCGAACATCGCCCTCGTCGGGTGCGTGGAACCCGGCGATCATGCGCAACAAGGTTGTCTTGCCGCATCCGGACGGGCCGAGGATTGAGAAGAAAGCGCCGGTCGTAATGGAAAAAGACACATCGTCGACGGCGATGAAGTCGCCGAAGCGTTTAACCAAGTCCTGGCATTCCAGGTCGGCGGTGGGCAGCCGATCAGCTTCGGACATGGTGCCTCCCGAGTTCGTTCGTTAACCAAAAACCGACGGGCCGCCACATTGGCGAGGGCGGCCCGTCATTGAGAGAACCGGATCAGCCGGACTTGGCTGCCTTCACGCGGTCGAGGACCTTTCCTTCCATATCCTCCAAGCCCGCGGGAACCGGTGGATACCATTTGATGTTGTCGATATCCGGCTGCGGGAAGCTCTCCTGGTATTGCGCCTTCAGCTTCGGTTCGACGAAGGCATCGCCGCCTTTCGAGGCCGTGAAGTTGCCGGCCGCCGACGTGATCATCGATGCGATCTTCGGGCGCATGACGAAGTTGATCCACTTGTAGGCCGCCGCCTCGTTCTCGGTCTTGCGTGGCAGGACGAAGGTGTCGATCCAGCCGAGCGCACCCGATTTCGGCGCGATGAACTTGATGTCGGCGTTCTCCTTGTTGAGTTTCCATCCGCCGGCATCCCAAGCCATGGCGGCCACAGCCAGCAAGAAATAATCGGTCGACCGCTAACCGAAATCATGCCCGAACGTTACCGTGCCGGTCATCTCGAGGGTTTCCGCCGGGCCATCGATGGCCGCGGATCCCGTTTCATGGGTATGAGCCTCGATTTCCACGGCCTCAGGAAAAACGGTGAGGAATTTCCCATCGAATTCTCGCTCGGCACCTGGAGGCAGGGCGACGAGACCTATTTCAGCGCCGTCATGCACGACATCACGGAACACAAGGCAAGTGAATCCCGGTTCCGCAACTTGGTCGAAGGATCGATCCAGGGTGTGATCATCCATCGTCAATGGCGAATTCTGTTCGTCAATCAATCGATGGCGCGGATTTGCGGATACGATTCGATCGATGATCTGCTCGACGTCGGCACCGTGGAAAAAATCATTGCACCCCAGGAGCGTCAACGTTTGCGCAGTATCAGACAATCGAGGGAAAGGGGTGAGAGGGCGGACGACCTGTTGGAGGCGGAATTTCTGCGCTCCGACGGATCGAGCATCTGGCTCGAACTGGTCAGCAACGTTATAGACTGGAACGGTCAACAGGCGATTCAAAGCACCTTCATCGACATCACTGATCGCAAACGGGCGGAAGCACAGATGCGGGAGGCCAAGGAAGAAGCGGAAAACGCCAATGCAGTGAAATCCCAATTCCTGGCCAGCATGAGCCACGAGTTACGGACACCTCTGAATGCCGTACTCGGATTCGCGCAAATGCTACAGTTCGATCCCAAAAACCCATTGTCTTCAGCGCAGGCCGAACACGTCGAGCAAATCCTCCAAGGTGGTAGTCATCTCCTGGATCTGGTCAACGAAATACTCGACCTCGCCAGGGTCGAGGCCGATCAGGTAGACTTGGCACTGGGCGAAGTCGACATTCAGCCGTTTGTCCGCGACTGCATCGATTTGGTATCGCCCCTCGGCGTTCAGAAAATGGTCCCCATCCTCAATCAAATCCAAGATCACCCGGTTGTCGCCGTTCGAACCGACCAAAGGCGGCTCAAGCAGGTCCTGATCAACCTTTTGTCCAATGCCGTGAAGTTCAATCACCGCGAAGGCCGTGTGACCGTTGGCGCCCGAGAAACGGAGGACGGATTTATGCGGTTGTCGGTCGCCGATACGGGGCCCGGAATTTCAAAGGCCGACCGAGAAGGGGTCTTTCAAATGTTCCACCGTGTCGGCGCCGACCCGATGCTGGCGCGCGAGGGTGCCGGGATCGGACTGACCGTGAGCAAACTGCTGGTCGACGTATGGGTGGTCATATCGGCCTCGAAAGTGAGGAAGGCGTCGGCAGCACTTTCTGGATCGAACTGCCCTTGGCATCAAACCACGAAACCGTCATATGGACGGACGCCATGCGCACGGGTGTCGACGCCATCGACAAGGACCATCAGAAGATCGTATCGCTGATCAACCGGATCGTGCGCTCGACCTGTGACGACATTAACGTGAATTCCGCGATCGAGGGATACTGTTGATAAACCCCTGTTGATCGGTTTCTGAGATCGTGATTCCGTTTCCCGAGTGATTCGGTGGAGGGCGGAACGATGATGGGGCGGTTGTCGGACGACCAGGGCAAGTTC